>Ga0256868_10000353_pt1 | contig 27370 bp, 26 predicted proteins | sample RVTome_13_FD_187341 | JGI IMG/M metagenome (GOLD analysis project Ga0256868, IMG submission 187341) | Soil microbial communities from uranium-contaminated site in the Upper Colorado River Basin, Wyoming, United States - RVT92D227 HiSeq ...
TCGCCAATCCCAGAAGATGGAGGCCATAGGCCGGCTAGCCGGGGGCATCGCACACGATTTCAACAACCTTCTGACGGTCATCAGGGGTTACAGCCAACTCTCCCTTCTCGAACTTAAAGCAGACGACAAACTTAGAGAAAACATCGAAGAGGTTCAACGAGCCACTCAAAGGGCGACGGATTTGACGCGGCAGCTTCTGGCTTTCGGCCGCCGTCAGATCATGGAGATGAAGATCCTCGACCTGAATACCCTTTTGAAAGATCTGGACAGGATGCTTCATCGAGTCATTGGCGAAGATATTGAACTGACCTATCTTTTGTCCAATGACATAGGAAAGGTAAAAGTAGACCCAGGCCAGATGGAGCAGGTCATTCTCAATTTAGCGGTGAATGCCAGGGATGCCATGCCTTCTGGAGGAAAACTCACCATAGAAACTTCTAACGCAGAGTTGGATGAAGCCTACGCACATACCCACATCGGTTCCAAACCAGGCCGTTATGTCATGCTGTCCGTGAGTGACACTGGCGTGGGGATGACCCCGGAAATCAGAGAACGGGCATTCGACCCTTTTTTTACCACCAAGGAGAAGGGAAAGGGAACAGGGTTAGGGCTGTCAACTTGTTATGGCATTGTGAAGCAGAGTGGAGGAAACATTTGGGCCTATAGTGAGCCAGGGAGAGGAACCACATTCAAGATCTATCTCCCCTGGTTGGAAGAGTTTCCCAAGGAAACGAAGGATAAGCCCGAGGCGGCTGAAATTCATAAGGGCACCGAAACCATCCTGGCGGTGGAAGATGAAATAGAGGTCCGGAAACTCGTCGCACAGATCTTAAAGGGTCAGGGATATACCGTGATTGAGGCGTCGGATGGGGAAGAAGCCATAAAGGTAGCCCAGAAAAATTCAGGGAATAAAATCCATCTGCTACTGACCGATGTGGTTATGCCGGGGATGAGTGGCCGTCAATTGGCGGTAACGTTGGGCCTTCAACATCCGAATATGAAGATCCTTTATATGTCTGGTTATACCGATAATGCCATTGTGCATCATGGTGTTTTGGAGGAAGGAGTCAATTACATACAGAAGCCCTTTACATTGGATGCCTTAGCGCGTAAGGTGCGCGAGGTATTAGATCAAAGAGGATGACTTATGGATGATCATTTAAGAGAAAGGAAAAATACGAGAACGCTGAAAGATCGGGTGATTCCTGAGCGTCCCCAAGTCCGGGGGGTCTTAAGAAAAACCTCCGAGGGTCTGAGGAGACGTATGATGGAGCAACCCGTGAGCCCGCTGACGTCACACGAGTCACTGAAGCGGAAACTCGAAGAGCGCAGGCCGTTGGACATGTCCCTTCAGAAGGGCTTGAAGGTGATTGGCCGGGCAAAGCGAGAATGGGAGACCGCCGTGGACTCCCTTCCCCAACTCATCTGCCTGATCGATGACCAGGGATCTATCCTTCGCACCAACCGAACGATCGAGCGGTGGAACCTTGAACAGGTTTTCAATGTAAAAGGGCGAAATATCCACCAGCTTTTTCACCCCCGTTGCACGGATTCTGCCTGTTACCTGGAGACCTTCTGGTCCCTGGCAAAAGAGGAGCTCAACTATCATCGATCTTCCGAATGTGAAGTCAAGGACCGCGTGATCGAACGCCATCTTCATTTTCAGGTTCTTCCAATCTCCCCCAAGATGTATAAGAAAAGGGAGGAGACCCCCAGTTATGCCGTGGTTGTTGTCCATGATATTACTGAGCGAAAACAAGTCGAGAAGGAAATCCTTGCCCTTGAAGAGCAGCTCCACCAGTCCCAGAAAATGGAAGCTATTTGCCGGTTGGCCGGAGGGATGGCTCACGATTTTAACAACCTGCTGACACCCATTGTGGGATATTCCCAGTTAGCAACCAATGCCCTTTCTCCTCAGGATCCTGTTCAAAATGATCTCCATGAGATTCGAAAGGCCGCGGAAAGTGCGGTCGCTCTCGTCCGACAGCTCTCCATCTTTTCCAAACGGCAGCCAGAAAATCCACAGACCGTCAGTCTCAACCAAATGCTTCTCAATATGGATCAATTGATTCGTCACCTGGCTGGCGATCAGATTAAATTGGTAATCCTTCCGGCACCGGATTTGGGTCTGGTGAAGATCGATCCGGGGCAATTCGAGCAGGTCATCGTCAACCTCGTGGTCAATGCTCGAGACGCCATGCCTAGTGGGGGAAAACTGATTCTTGAAACGTCCAATGTGACCCTGACCCAGGATTATGTTTACCAGCACTCAGGGATGACCCCAGGCCAATACGTGATGCTGGCTGTAAGTGACACAGGGATCGGAATGACCAAGGAGGTGAAGGCACATCTTTTTGAGCCCTTCTTTACCACAAAGGGGATGAGCAGCGGAACCGGCATGGGGCTTTCATCGGCCTATGGGATCATCAGACAGAGTAATGGCTATGTCCTGGTCTATAGTGAAACGGGCCATGGGACCACCTTCAAAATCTATCTGCCCCGGACAGAAGAAGAGGTTGAACTCCTCCCCCAGCAAGAAGAGGAAAAGTCTCTGGCAGGGGGAAATGAGACCATCCTCCTTGTGGAAGACGAGCCCCTGGTACGGGGTTTGGCGGCCCGCGTCCTGCGCAAGCAGGGATACCATCTGCTGGAAGCATCGAATGGCAGTGAGGCATTGCGCATCGCAGAAAAGCGGGTTGGGGAAGAGATTCATCTCATCCTGACCGATGTGGTCATGCCCGGGATGATTGGCCGTGAACTGGCGGAAAGGCTCCATTCTCTCTTCCCTAAAATGAAAGTTCTCTATATGTCGGGTTATACGAATAGCGCTATTGTTCACCATGGGATTTTGGAGGAGGGCATGAATTTTATCCAAAAACCCTTCACCTTAGAGGTCTTGGCACGGAAGGTCCGTGAGGTGCTGGACAAATAAATACAGAGGAGGGGCAGTTCATGAATTGCCCGTACAGAGTTCGGAGTGACGAAAACAAGGAGACATAAGAAATGAGCAAATATTCTGAAACCCAGAACCCAAGATCTCCATCCTCCGCCGTCGCGGTGAGTCTGGAACGGAGGACAGGGGAAATCCCGAAAAGGGAAATCATGACACCCCGAGAGGCCGCGGACTATTTGAGCGTCCATGTCCGAACGATCTACCGCCTGGCGAAAAATGGGGATATCCCTGGTCGCAAAGTAGGAGGAAGCTGGAGATTTAAGCGGGGAGCCCTGGACGAATGGCTTTCATGGAGAGAAAGTCCATCTCCCAAGGGAAAAGGGCAATAAATGCAAAGCAGGATTTTGGTCGTTGATGACGAGAAAGAGATCAGGGAATTTCTCTCCAAGGCCCTTACCCGAATCGCTGGGTTTCATATGGAAATGGCTGAAGATGGAGAGGACGCCTTAAAGAAGATTGAGCAGGATAAGCTTGATCTCATCTTGACGGATCTAAAAATGCCAAAGATGGATGGTCTCAAGTTGATCACTGAAATCGCCAAGACGAAACCCGAAATTCTTACCATCCTGATGACGGGCCATGGAACCATTGATTCTGCCCTCGAAGCAATGAAAAGAGGAGCGAGTGACTATCTTACCAAACCGATCAACCTCGACGAGTTAGTGCTCCGGATTCAAAAGGTGTTGGATGAGAAACAGCGGTTTGTAAGCCTGAAAGGATACATCACCCAATTGGAAAGTGCTAACCAGGAACTAAAAAGGGTTGACGAGATGAAGTCTGAATTCGTCTCCGTGGCCTCTCACGAATTGAGGACTCCCCTCACCACCATCAAGAATGCCGTTCAACTCGTTCTGAGGGGGAAGGCAGGAGAGATTAATGAGAACCAAACAAATTTCTTAGCGTTGGCAGAGAAGAATATCAATCGTCTCACGAACATCCTCAACGACCTACTCGATCTTTCCAAGATCGAAGCTGGGAAGATGGGAATGAAATTTGAGGAACTCGACCTACGTGTCTCCATCGATTTTGTTCTTTCTTCCCTGAAGTCCCAAGCAGATGGGAAATCGATTCATCTCGAAATGGAAGTCGCAAAGGATCTTCCTTTCGTCTATGGAGATCGTGAGAAGGTCGAGCAGATTCTGACAAACCTGATAGGAAATGCGACCAAGTTCACCCCAGAAGGGGGGAAGGTGGTCGTATCCGCAAGACTTTCAGACAAAGTAAAAAATGCGCTTGGCATCTCTGTTCATGACACTGGGATTGGAATTCCAGAGGACCAATTGGAAAAGGTTTTTGAAAAATTTCACCAGGTGGAAAGCCCTCTTCATCATTCTGCCAGCGGAACAGGATTGGGACTGGCCATTACCAAAGGGCTGGTGGAAGCCCATCAGGGACAGATCTGGGTGGCGAGCGAATTGGAAAAGGGGAGTACGTTCACGTTCACATTACCCCTTTCGAGGGGAGAAAAGAGGGAACCCCAATTTCGATTTATCCTGGATTGGGAGTTTCGACGGGCCCAGGAAAACCATACGCCTTTTACGCTTTTCCTCATTGAGGTGTCGAACCAAAGGGGGAAACCTCAAGACGCTCAGTTAGACCAAATTGAGGAGATGCTTAAGAAATGCTTCTGCAGGAAAGGAGACATCCTGTTGAGACGGGAGCGAGACAACATCTGGGCTGCTTTCTGCCAGGCAGATCTGAAAGGAGCCCAGGTTATCCGTCAGCGGATTGAAGGTGAAATTCAAAAACATTTTATCGAAGGCTGGGATCATCCCCCGGTCATCAAGGTGGGCGCTGCCACCTATCCTGAAGAGCCCATCACCAAAAGAGAACTCTTCAGGAGAGCCAAAACGCAATTGAGAGGTTGATAAATGGAAAAAAGGAAAATCTTGCTGGTTGATGATGAAGTCGATTTAGTAAAAACGATTAAGTTTTCTCTGGAGTTGGAGGGATATAAGGTTCTCGTCTCTTACAACGGGGAAGATGCCTTGAACCAGGCTCGAAAGGAAAACCCTGACCTCATCCTGTTAGATATCATGTTGCCAAAACTGGATGGTTACAAGGTCTGCCGCTTGCTAAAGTTTGACGAGCAATACAAACACATCCCTATCCTCATGATGACTGCTAAAACTCAGGAAAAAGACAAATTGATGGGTAAGGAAACTGGAGCGAATGAGTATATCACCAAACCTTTTGATATGGAAGAATTGATGGAGAAGGTGAAGACGTATCTGAACAAATAACAGTTCGGAGTGATGAGTTCGGTGTTCGGAGTTAAACCAATTAAAATCTTAGTCAATTGATTTCAAAAATCTCCGAACTCCTAAACTCCGAACTCATTACTCTACCGTAGGTAGTTCATGCCAAACTTCAAATACCGAGTGAGGGATCGATCAGGCAAAGCGATGGCTGGGACAATTGATGCCCCCAATCTTCAGATGGCCGGAGACCGACTCTTTCAACTGGGATATTTCCCCATCAAGATAGAAGAGGAGGGAGAGACGGTCTCGTTCAATCCCTCAGACTTATGGCAACGATTCCAGCAAGTCAAATTCGAGGAAATCATCTTCTTCAGCCAGCAACTCTCAACCCTGTATAAGGCAGGTGTCCCTTTGCTGACCGGGCTGACGAGTTTATCACAACAGACAGAGAATAAGAAACTGAAAACCATGTTGGAGGCCATCAGCCACCAGGTAGAAAAAGGAAGTACCCTCTTCGAGGCCATAGCCAAATATCCTGAAGTCTTCACTCCTGTCTATGTCAACATGATCCGAGCCGGTGAGACCTCAGGAATGCTGGGTCAATCGCTGGACCGTTTCGTCACGCTCGCGGACCGGGAATTGAGGACCCGTCAGAGGGTAAAGGAGGCAACCCGTTATCCAAAAATTGTGATTCTTTCCCTCACCATCGCCTTTGGTGTCCTGATCGCTTTCGTCATTCCAAGGTTCGCTGAAGTCTTTTCGCGGTTCAATACTCCCCTGCCCTTACCGACACGGGTGATGATTGGAATCAATAATGTCTTTCATACTTACTGGTATATTGTTCTGGTGGCCATTTTTGGAATCCCCTTCCTGATCAGACACTATATCCGAACACCGAAAGGGAAGTACCTCTGGGATAGATTCAAAATCCGAATTCCCGTCTTCGGTCCCCTCTTCCTGAAGATTGCGCTCTCTCGATTTGCCTATATTTTTGTCATGTTGAACCGAAGCGGTATTCCAATTCTCCAGACCCTTGCGATCACTTCCTCAACGATTGACAATGTTATCCTTTCTCAAGCTATCGAAGAAATCGGGAAGAAGGTAAGAGAAGGAAGCAGTTTAACCGATGCAATGTCCGAGAGCGGAAGGTTCACCCCTCTTGTGATTCAAATGCTCTCCGTTGGCGAATCTTCAGGAACTTTAGATGAGATGCTGATGAGGGTGACGGAATATTACGATATGGAGGTCGACAATTCGATCAAGAAACTATCAACTTACGTCGAACCAACCTTAACACTTTTTTTGGGGCTGGTGGTTCTGTTTTTAGCATTGGCCGTTTTCCTCCCCTGGTGGAATCTGGCCTCTTTGTTTAGATAGATGTCCTCTCCCCCATGCACCTCCTCCTGGTGCATCACAGGCCCTGAACCGAATGCGGTTCAGGGCCCCCCTCCTTCAAAGAGAGGGAAAGGGAGACTAGGGAAGAGGAAAAGTGAACGAATCGATGAGATCTAGCGCTAAATCCAAGTGCGGAGTGCGGAGTGCGGAATTCGGAGTCCTTATTCCGCATTCCACATTCCGAATTCCGAATTCGACAGGCATGACTATCATCGAGGTAATTGTTGTGATGATGATCATCGGAATCCTTGCGGCTGTCGTCGTACCCAAGTTAAACCTTCCCACCACCACTTCAACGGCTTCCGTGAGTGGAGCAGCCTATATGGTCGCTTCCGACATTCGATATGCTCAGGAATTTGCTATGGCCAATAGAGTCTCAAAAAGCGTCAATTTTACCTCCGGGTCGTCAATTTATACATTCAGTCCAACCAACAACCTTGACCCCTCCGGTGGGCTTCCCTCTGGAGTAACATTGGGCAGTAACTACACGATCACCTTTAATTCACTTGGGGAGCCAACGACAGGTGGAGGCGGATCGGTGACTGTGATGGGCGGAGGTCAATCGAGAACCATCAGTGTTGTCAACTATACAGGGAAGGTGAACATCACGTGATAGTTCGGAGTAACCAGTTCGGAGTTCGGAGATTAAAAACTCGTAGGGGCGGCCCTCTGCGGCCGCCCATCAAGGGAGCCCACAGAGGAGCTTCCCTACGTTACTCGTTCAATAAAGACAGCAAGGAAAAGAAAGAAATGATTAAATATTCAGCGTTCCGCATTCCGCATTCCGCAATCGGAAACAAAGGTTTTACTCTCATCGAAATTATCATTTTGATTGTCATGGCAGGGATCCTGCTGCCTACCATTATCGTCCCTTTTGTGTCAGCCGTGAAAGGGAGCGCAAAACCGGAAATGGCAACCACAGCCATATTTCTTGCCCATCAGCAGATGGAAGAGTTCATGAAGTTTCAATATACCAATGCCGCTCTCAATCCAACTGCCCTCACTTCCTATGCCGATGTAACAGGGTTTTCTGGCTATCAATGGCAGTGGGAGCGACTTTATGTGGATACCAACTTCAATATAGTTGGTGATGGTATTCAACAGGCCAACCACAGGGGATACAAAAGGATTCTTGTTCGAGTTAACGATCCGATGAACGATACTTATGAGATTTACTCGGTGGTCACCTATTTTCCATAACAGTTCGGAGTAATGAGTTCGGAGTTCGGAGAGCATGAGAAGACAATTAATTGAAACTTCAAGAAATTATTGTGAGAAACTCCAAACTAAGAGCTACAAGCTCAAAACTATGAATAGAAAAGGTTTCACACTGATCGAAATAATTATTGTGATCGTCATTCTGTCCATCACCTCTGCCATTACCATAAAATTCATGGTAGATAGCCTGAGGATCTATACCATGACCGTCAACCAGAAGACTCTTTTTGACGAAGGGAAATTGGCACTGGAGCGGATGGTCCGAGATATCAGGGATGCGAGAAGCATATCGAGACCGTTTGCAGGCAATTCGGATAATTGGATTAGATTTACAAGAGACAATGCGACGGCTCAGGATGTTGCCGGGGAAACGATTGACTACCAGTTAACAGGAACCGACCTGGAAAAAGATAAAGCTTCGCCCAATGTTACGGTCATTTTGGCCTCGAACGTGTCTGGTTTCACGGTTACACGAGCAACAGATGATGAGATCACTCTTTTGCTCACCCTCTCCCTGGCAACCGGTGAGCGTGTGACATTACAAACCAAGGTCTATTCCAAAAACCTTGCTGATAGCACCACTTATAAAAACTATTTCCAAAACTGGCAGGAGTCAAGCAGTTGAAAGAGAGCAATGATAGAAACCTTAATAATCCCCCCTCTCCCCTCGGTTTCGAGTCGTACCGACTTTAATAAAGGGGGGTTGGGGCGATCAGGGGTCAATTTTTGCAGACTCCCACGGGGAATCCCCTACATAACTCTAGAAAAGAGGAAATTATAACCCCTCCCTTTGGTAAAGGGAGGCTGGGAGGGATTTTGAGGAGTCATCTTTTAGCCCTTGTAGGGGCGGCCCTCTGCGGTCGCCCATCAGCAGCGGGATTCCCTAATCCGGGAGTCCACGGAGGGACTCCCCTACGTAATTCAAAAGGAATCTCTGTCCTCTTCCTCGTCGTTGCCTTGTTATTAATGATGGCAGTAGGTTATGTCCTCTCCTATTTAATTCCCACAAAGCAGAAATCCGTTAAATTTCCCATCTACTCTACTCAGGCCTTTTACCTTGCTCAATCCGGAATGGAGTATGGGGTCTATTACTGTTCAAATCAGGGCTGGAGAGGTGCAACAGATTCGGGTCGTTTGGATTATGATCGCCTGAATGATCTTGGGGCCAAGAATCTTGTGATTGGAAAGGTAAATGGAAAGTTTACTATTAGTTATAACACGGGAACAGGCGTGCTAACCTCAACTGGAGAAATCAATCAGTCCACTGAGAAAAGGATTGTCACAGTTTCAAACTTTAACCAATTCCTAAGGTTAACCTTCACCTCTTCGCCTTGTTGGATTTCCGGATATTCAAATACGAGAGCCCAGTTCGGCATAAGGAGATGGAGAGGAACCACCGTGACATTAAGATATTTTTCCGCAACCTGGCAGGAGGACACAGTCCCGGCGAGAAATATTACCACAATAAGATTTGGGACCAATACGAGGTTTTCAGGTACTTACGGCAGTGGAAGCGGAATTGTGATTTTATCCGCCAATCAGGCTGTTGGCACCGGAGGCGTAAACGTGGAAATTCGTTGGAATGCGGCTATGACTAACCCTCGAAATATCATCATCACCTTCTACACGGCTGCCGGTGCTGCAATTGGAGAGGGCTATCCGTTTAATTTGGATCCGGCAGGAAATAATTTGCCAGGATGTTAAACAACAAAGGTTTGAGGTTTAAGGTTAGAGGTCAGAGGATATAGGCTGAAACTCTGGAATTCAATTTTAGGATTAGAAGATGGCTGAAACGATTGGTTTAGATATTGGTTCTCATTCCATTAAGGTGGTCGGCCTCGAGATGACCTCCAAAGGGCCCTTCCTCGCCCACGCAGGCACCAAGGAGATCCCTTACGGAGAGCAAAGAGAGGATCCGACTTTCATCTCCGAAGCCATCAAGGCCCTTTTTAGAGAGGTCGGCCCCAAACCAGGAAAGGTGAATCTGACCTTCTCTGATCCTAGCGTCCATATCCGGCGGATCACCCTTCCTTCTATGCCCAAATCGGAATTGCGAGAAGCTGTTCGGTGGGAGATGAAAAGCCATCTCCCCTTCCCTGTCGAATCAGCTCAAATCGATTTCATCATCCTTGGGGAGACGGCTGACAAAGATCCGAAGAAATTGGATCTGATCGCAGCGGCCTGCCCCAAACAACTTATCGACCGGTCCCTCGCCATCGCTGAAGGTGCCGGATTGAAACCTATCCATCTTACTGTGGGTCCTTTCTCTCTCTGGAACCTTATGTTGGCCTTCGATCATTTTGAAAAAGACAAAGTGATCGGCCTGGTCGATTTAGGAGCAGAAAAAACGGGTATCTACCTTTTTCAAGACGGAATCCTCCAGTTCAGCCGAGAAGTCACCCCTGGTGGAATGGATCTCACACGCGCCATCATGGAGGGAATGGATTCGGATGAAGAACACCATCTGCTTTATGATCGAGCCGAGAAAATCAAACATGAAATGGGAATTCCATCAAAGACCTTCTATCAAAAGAACGGGGATCCATCAAGCAACCAATCGAAGATCCCTTACCTGGTGAGACCCGTTCTGGAGAGGTTGATGGCAGAAATCGGGCGGTCTTTTGACTATTATCGCAATCAATTTCATCTCGAACGAATTGACCGTCTCTTCTTAACCGGTGGAGGGGCGAATACAAAGAATATCGCAACGTATCTGTCAGAAACCCTTCGATTGCCTGTCGAAAGGCTCAACCCCCTTCACAAAATCCTATTTGATGCAAAAAAGATAGAGGCCCAGTTCCTTGATCAGAGAGGATCCGCCTTTGCCATTGCTTTAGGCACAGCCCTTCCTGACCGCAAAGGAATCGAACTTCTTCCTGCCAAGGAGCCCTATTGGTCCAAGGCCAGGATGGAGAGATGGATTCCCAGACTCTCTGCCCTGATCACTCTTCTCGCCTTCGCATGGATCATCTGGGGCTTGAGTTCTCAGGTCGCGATTCTTAAGAAAGAGCGTGACGAGAAGATGGCAAAGGTGAAGACCGTGGAAATGCTTCAGGCAAAACTGACCCTGCTAAAAGAAAAAGAGAATAAGATGAAAGCCGACCTTTCGCTCTTTCCATCTTCGACCATTACCCCGGTTCCTTTCCGGAAATCACTGACGGGGGTCAGCCGGATCGTACCGGACAATGTGACGGTTACCCTTCTCTCAATTCAACCGGATAAAATATCTTCCGATAAAAAACCTTCCAAAGAAGAATCTCCGGCGAATGGGGAGTACGGACTCCAGATTAAAGGGATCGCTTTTGGTAGCGATTTTCAGTGCCTCACGTCATTGGCCCGAATGATTGAGGGGCTTGAGAAATCTTCCCTGTTTAAAAACGCCAAACTGGTTTCAGCCGATGAGAATAAATCCTATAACCGTCCAGGCGTTGGGTTCGAGATTGTCTGTGACATGGAACACGAAAGCAATCTTCCCTCTTCCTCCTCGGTTTCGAGTCGTACTGACTCAACGAAAGAGGGGCGGGAAGGATTAGGGGGGGAGAAGAAATAATCCATGGTGCTCAAGAAGAGAGAAAAGATACTCATCTTTTTCGTCATCATTGCCGTCGCCATTTGGGCCTTTGACCGATTCTACTACACCCCTCAGAAGAAAAAGATCGCAACGCTGAGGGAGGAAGTTAAGGCGGCCAATCTAAAATTAAAGGAGTCTGTTCTGTTTACTCAAGGAGTGGAGACCGTTGAGGCAGAGGTTGCACGGCTGGAGAAAGAACTTCAGAGGTTGAGCGATAAAATGCTCCGGGGGGAGGAATTCAGAGCCTTCTTAAAGCATCTGGGCAGTGAAAGCGACCGGCTCCAGATGAAAATGGTATCCATGACCACTCAGGAAGAGAAATCTTCCCAGCCCGAAGGAAAGAAGGGTCCTTCCGCTTTCCAGTACCGCAGGGTCGCCATTCAGATGGTTCTTCATTCACGTTTCAATGGCCTGAGGACCTATTTGAAGGGAATTGAAGAACTTCCCTTCCTGGTGGCCGTGGATCATCTTCAGGTCGAGAGAATCGGAGAAGGAACTTCTCTTTTAAAAGTGACCATGGGGCTGAGCGTTTTTGTAGTCTTATAATCCCCTCTTTCCTTTGGAGACTGTGTCGTAATGGGGGAAATGCCATGCCTGTCATTCTGAACGAAGTGAAGAATCTGACACAAAGTGTCATCCTGAACGGAGTGAAGGATCTCAGGAGTTCCTTCGCTTTTGCTCAGGACAAGCTTCGGCTAACGCCTCAGAATGACATTACGAAACAGTCACTTATGCAAAGGAAGGTTAAGGAGGAGGGTCCAAAGATTGATAGAGGAAGATTCATGAAGCCGTATTCAACAATAATGGTCGCTCTCATTCTAGTGGTATTTGTTTGCTTTAGCTCTGCCTTCCCTCAGGCAGAAACGAAGGAGATGCTCCAGAAGGATGAAGAGACCTCATCCCAGAAGAAGTCAGAAGGGGCTCGATTGAAGAATCCCTTCCTCCTCCCTCCGGGTATCTATTTCCTCTCAAAAGAAGGGGTGGGATCTGTTCGCAAGGAGAAAACTACAGGAACTGACGCCAAATTGGAAGAGATAGAGACCTCTCCTTTCAAAGTCAGGGCGATTCTGATCAGTGACCAAATTCGTTTAGCCACGATTGGCCCTCACATCGTGGCTGTAGGAGACAAACTCAATGGTGAAACGATCCTGGAGATTAAGAACGACCGGGTGATTCTTGGAAAGGGAGATAGAAAAAGGACTCTCCATCTACACCAGAGTCCTGTTCAGTTGACCATAGAGGAGAAAAAATAATGAAAACCAAATGTAACTTCATATTCTTTCTCATTCTCATATTAGTAATCGGTTGTGCCTCTCCTCCGAAGAAGGAACAGCCAAAACCATCCGCTCAATTCAAGGAGACCACTCCGTCTCAGCCCGCTCCCGAAGTGACGTTGAAAGAATTGGTCATTCCTCAGAAGGAGGAGGCCAAAAAGGTCCCGGAAAAGCTCTTTTCCTTCTTTGCCAGGGATGCCAGCATCCAGGATGTGCTCCTGGCTTTCTCCAGGGAGAGCGACCTCAACATCGTGATTGACCCGGAGGTGAGCGGGAAAGTCACCATCGATCTGAAGCGGGTGACCCTGAGAGAAGCCCTGGATGCCATCCTCTTCCCCCTGGGCTGGATCTACCGCATTGATGGGAGATTTATCCAGATCACCAGGCCTCAGATGGAGACACGCCTCTTCACCCTGAACTATATCTCCACGAAACGGACTGGGAAAAGGGAGATTTATGCAAGCACAGGAGGAGGGCTGCAGACCGGTGCGCTCGTGGGCCAGCAGGGTGCCGTCAGCACGGGAGGCACTCGGACCGGATTTAGTGACCTGGTCAGCACTGATGAAATGGATATCTGGGTAGAGATTCAGAGAGGCCTGGAGACCATTATCTTCGGATCAGTCGATGAGAAGGAGAAAGCCGCGGATAAGGAAAAGGCTACCTTGGCGAGAGTGGATGGGAAGGGGAAGAAATTGGTGATTAATAAATCAACGGGTGTGATTTGGGTCACGGATTATCCCGCCAATTTGAATAAGGTAGCATCTTACCTGGAGACGATGGAAGGGAGTTCCCAGAGACAGGTGACCATCCAAGCAAAGATCATGGAGGTCATCCTCTCCAATGAATACAAGGCGGGGATCAACTGGAAAGTGATTGAAGGTCTTCCGCGCTCGATTAACTTGTCATGGGGCTTGACAGACAAGGCTGGGACAACAGGATATCCGGGAGGAACAACCTCCACTACCTCTGGAACGACAGGGACGACCGCTGGGAGCATTGCCACCCCAGGCGCCTTTAAAATCAAACCTTTTGGAGGCACATTGGCCATCGGGGCTTTAGGAACGGAAGTAGCGCTTTCAGATATCGTTCAGGCGATCTCAGAGCAGGGGAATGTAAAGATTCTCTCCAATCCCACCATCTCCACTCTGAATAACCAGAAGGCAATCATCCGGGTCGGGGATCAGGATGTCTTTTTCATCACCGGGGCAATCGCCACTCAAAATACGGTGACTCAGACCATTCAGCCCATGACGATCGATATCGGGATCATCCTGGATGTGACTCCCCAAATCGCTGAGGATGGAACGATCATCATGAACATTCATCCCAGCATTACGGAAAAAACCGGGGAGAAGATCACCCCGGATGGGAAGACTACCTTTCCCCTTCTCAGTGTTAGAGAGACCGATACAACCGTACGAGTCAGGGACAAGCAGACCATCATCATCGCTGGCCTGATGGCAGAGAAGAAAGAACAGGCTGCCATCGGTGTCCCTCTCCTGAAATCGATTCCCCTGCTGGGCCACCTGTTCCGGTACAAGACGGAAAACAAGAAAAATTCTGAACTGGTCATCATGATCACCCCCACGCTTCAGGTGGGAAAGAAAATAGAGGATTTTACGAAATAGTAAGACCACCAGGATTCAAGGGGTCGAGGGGTCAAGGGTTGCAGCAAAATATTTAATCCCGTAATCTCTTGTCATCATGTTACTGATTTTTGAAGAAAACGTAATATTGAAATGTCAAGCACCTCTCAAAGGGTTCGACCCCTTGAGGCCTGGAACCCCCGCCTGCCCTGAACCGTGCGGGTTCAGGGCAGGGATGCTCGAACTCTCAAACGCCGTTTTCAAAGGAGGCTTTCATGTATCAAGAATTTTATGGTCTGAGGGAGAAACCGTTTGCCTTAACTCCAGACCCTCAATTTCTCTTTCTGAGTGAGAGCCACCGAACGGCCATGGAATCTCTCCTCTACGGAATATACCAAAGAGAGGGATTCATGATCCTCACGGGGGATATCGGAACCGGGAAGACCACCCTCTGTCGAGCCCTTCTGGGAAGAGTTGATCCCCGGGTGAAAACAGCGGTGATTTTCAATTCCTTCCTCACCGAGGAAGAGCTACTGGAAACGATTCTTCAAGACTTAGGACTGGTGACGAGGGGAAAGTCAAGGAAAAAGCTGATCGATGAATTGAATAAATTCTTACTTTCTCAACTGTCCGAAGGCAACCATGTAGCTCTGATCATCGATGAGGCCCAGAACCTCTCCATTCCTGTTCTTGAGCAGATTCGCATGCTCTCCAATTTGGAGACCGAAAAGGAGAAGATGCTCCAGATCATCCTCCTCGGTCAATTGGAATTGGTGGAGAAGCTTCAATCCTTTGAATTGAAACAATTGAACCAGAGGATTGCGATCCGACACCGCCTTCTTCCGCTCACTCGCGCTGAAATGGAAGGCTATATCTATCAGCGTTTATTGGTCGCTGGCGCCCAGGGAAATGTCACGTTTTCGACTTCGGCTTTGAATGAAATCTACGAGTTTTCAAAAGGCATTCCGCGTCTGATCAACCTCCTCTGTGATAGAGCCCTTCTCGCAGGTTTTGTCGAGGAGACCCATCACATCGAAGAAGAGATCATTCGAAAAGCCCAAAAAAGCTTGCTAGGAATGGAAGAAAATCCGCGCCCGGTTAGCTTTAGGTCTGTTAGCCGATTTTTCAGAAGAGTCTTTCTATAAAGAGGACCCTTTAATGAGCCTTATTATTGACGCCATCAAGAAAGCTCAACAACTTCGGCTGAAAGATCTGAAAGGAACCCCTTTCTTCAAAGGTCCAGATCCAAGGCGGGACAAGAGGCGAGTGGAGCGAAAGCATCTCTGGACCCTGGCCGCTGCAGGATCCTGTCTGTTCCTCATCCTTTTGGGAGGCCTTTCCTATTCTCGTTGGAAGTCCCATGAAAGCCAAATGACTGTTTCCGCTGTGAACGCACCGGCCCAAGAGGCTACCAAGAACGACTCCCAGGGACTTCGCAAAGAAGAAGCTTCAGCTTCCCGAACGGAGTGGCCTTCTTTATGGGAGAAATACGAAACCGATGAAACGTGGGGAGATGTTCTTAAGAATCGAAAAGCCAAAAAAAAGAAGAAAAAGAAGACAAATGTTTCCATAGAAAGTGAAAACGATAAAATATTAAATCCACTCTCAACCGAAGACGAAAATCCCTTAAAGTCGGCGGAGACGGAACGGGAAGCGAGAATTGAGAGAAGACAGGCTCCTTCAGCCCCGCTCCCCGATCAACCGGTCCAAAAACCAGCACCTGCGTTACCAAAACAGGAAGCATTGGTCAAACCCAAGAATTCAGAACTTGAAACAGGAAAAAATCAAATGACCGCTTCAGAGGTGCTGATCCATTTCAATTCAGGGGTTGAGCTCTACCATCAGCGAGATTACGCAAAGGCCATCCAGGCTTATCAGAAAGTCATCGAAATAGACCCCAGATATGCCGAGGCCCATAACAACCTTGGGATTATCTATCAGGAGGCGGGTGATTTTGACAGAGCCCTTTCCTCCTATCAAAAGGCGATTGAAATCAATCCGAGGTATGAGAAGGCCCTAAATAACCTGGGCGTCCTTCTTTATCTCAAGGGGCGTTATGAGGAATCGATGCAGGCCTTCCAAAAAGCCCTGCTCATCAATCCCGTTAACATTGAAAGCCATATCAATCTGGGAATTCTCTTTAAAAAGCAGGGACAGGTGGATCAGGCCATTGGGAGTTATCAGAAGGCCCTTTCTCTCAACCCGCTCCATGGAGAAACCCATTACAACATGGGCCTTCTCTATGAACAGCTCGGCAAAATCGAAACGGCCATCGGTCATTATCAAAAGTTTATCCAGATGGCTTCAAAAACGCATCCGGATTTAGTCGCTCAGGTGAAGAGACATTTGAATTACCTCATCAGAATGCAAGAGAATAAAAAGTAATAATCCCCCGTGTCCTCCCCTGCCTACCGGCAGGCAGGCCTTGGCAAAGCCCGTACGACTCGAAACCGAGGGGGCTGGGGGGATTCGGAAAAGGTTTTAAATATGCCTGAAGAGAAAAAGACTTTCGGGGACTTTCTAGTTCGGTCAGGAGTGATCACGGCCGATCAGCTCATGAAAGCCCTTCAAGAGCAGAGACGAGCAGGAGAGAGGCTGGAGCAGACGCTTATCCGTCTCAAATATGCGGGTGAAAAGCGGGTCTTCCAATTCTTGGCGGAATACTCCGATCTCCCTTTTGTGGATTTGGATACCTATATGATTGACGAAAAAGTGGTCAACTTGATTCCGGAGGAATTGGCCAGGCGCCATCGACTCATCCCTCTCTTTAAGATTGGAACCACTCTGACCGTAGCCATGTCGGATCCGCTCAACATCCATGCTCTGGATGAGATCAAGAGCAAAACGAAAACCGATGTGGAGATTGCGATCACCACCGATGAGAAGATCCAAAAAGCGATCGACCAGCATTACGGGTTTTCTGTCACCCGGCTCCAAAAATCTCTCGAACAATATGCAAAAGGAAACGGCGAGGACCTCTCTCCAGAGGTCTCCGAGTATCGAAAAACCTATGAATTGGCTGCCAGAGAATTTCTGCCCGGTCAGATCGAAGAGGCGCCAGCCGCCCAGCTTTTTGACATCATCGTGATTCAGGCGATTCGGGATCGGGCGAGCGATATTCACTTTGAGCCTGACGAAAAGGTCCTTCGCATCCGATTTCGCATCGATGGTTTCTTATACGAGTTCCTTAGCCTTCCCAAGGCCATCCATCCCTCCCTCACCTCCAGGATTAAGGTCCTGGCGGAGATGGACATTGCTGAAACCCGGCTCCCCCAGGATGGAAACTTCAATGTCAAAATGGAGGATCGTAGTTTCGAGATCAGGGTTTCTACCTTTCCAACCATTTATGGAGAAAATGTGGTCCTCCGATTGCTGGACCAGACCAGCCCTCTGATCAAATTGGAAGATCTGGGGTTCGCTGAGGAGATGCTCCTTCGTTTCAAACAACTGCTCCGAAGGCCCAATGGAATCATCCTCGTGACAGGTCCCACGGGAAGTGGAAAGACGACCACCCTCTATGCTTGTTTGAACGTAATCAACTCCATGGATAAGAATATCATTACCATTGAGGACCCTGTGGAATACCGGCTCGCATTGATCCGGCAGACGCAAGTCAACCTCAAAGCCGGCATTACCTTTGCCAAAGGGCTGAGATCCATTCTCCGACAGGACCCCGATGTCATTATGGTGGGAGAAATAAGAGATCTGGAAACTTCAGAGGTGGCCATCCAGGCAGCCTTGACAGGGCATTTGGTGTTGAGCACTTTGCACACCAACGACGCATCCGAGGCCGTCACCCGCTTAATGGACATTGGAGTGGAACCTTACCTGATCTCTTCATCGGTCGTCGGGGTATTGGCCCAGCGGTTGATACGCACCATCTGCCCGAATTGCAAAGTATCTTATCAGGCGGATCCGGCTGTCCTGGCCGAGCTCGCCGAAGATTTTTCAAAATCGAAGGAACCCGTCACCCTTTATCGAGGCAAGGGGTGCAAGAATTGCAAACAGTCAGGCTATTTGGGAAGAATGGGGATTTTCGAACTCTTTTTTGTAAACGAAAAGATTAAACAGCTGATTTCAGAGAAGGCCTCTACCCAAATCATCCGGCAGACAACGAAGCAACATATCGGAATGCTCTCTTTGAGAGAGGACGGCCTTCATAAAGTATTGAAGGGAATGACAACGCTTGAGGAAGTAGATCGCGTCGCTTACAAAGAGACATTTGAGGTCTAAGTGTTTGACTTTCGGGGTCCCCTCCGAAAGAGGTTGTATTTGAGAATCCAGTAGAGGGCAGCGATGCCATCTTTCCAGCTAATCTTCTTTCCCTCCGTGTAATCCCTGCCCCAATACGAAATAGGAATTTCGTAAATACGACAGCCCATTTTGGAAATCTTGGCTGTGATCTCAGGCTCAAATCCAAAACGACTACTCTCAATTTCTATTCCTCTGAGAACCTCTGCTCGAAAGGCCTTATATCCAGTCTCCATATCCGACAGGTTGAGGTCCGTGAGCATATTCGATAGGGTCGTAATCACCTTGTTCCCAACGGCATGCCAAAAATAAAGGACCCGATGCGTTCCCCCCTGGAATCGAGAGCCATAGACGACATCTGCGACTCCCTCGATAATCGGAGCGATTAAACGGGGATATTCAGATGGATTGTACTCCAGATCGGCATCCTGAATAATGACCACGTCTCCCGTAACACGAGGAAGAGCCAACCGAATGGCTGCTCCCTTTCCGCTATTCTTCTCATTAAAGAGAACCGTTAACCCTTGTTTGTTCCCTTCTAAAATACGAACTGTTCCATCTGTGGAACCGTCATCCACCACAATAATCTCTTTCTCAAAAGGAGCTTCTTTTACCCTTTTGACAACCTCAAGGATGGTCTTCGCCTCATTATAGACAGGAACGATCACGGAAAGCTTCATGTCCGATCTCTCCTCTAACCCTTTTCTCCTATCGCAATCAAGGATTGCCCGATCAGGGTGGGTACCCATTTCTCCATTTGGACCATCAGCGGGACAAGTTGATTAAACATTCTGACCTGCCCCACTGGCAAAAGGCTCCTTCGTAGCAGAGTGCCGTTAACAAACCATCCAAATATACCAAAGAAATTGAAATATTTTAAGGAACAAATGTGAAAATGGTTCTTCTTAAGTTTTAGGCTAAGCTCCCTTTTGGTATACCGCCGGAAGTGTCCGAGTTCTCGATCAAAGGTATTGTTAAGAATCTTCAATGCAGGCACAAGGAGTACGAGCCTTCCCCCTTGAGGAAGGAAACGATAAAACCTTGATAGAACCGCGTCATCATCCTCCACATGCTCCAAGACATTGGAACAGAGAATGGTATCTACGGACACAGGAAGATTCTGTGACAGGTCCTGTTGAATGTCCCACAGGAGAACCCCGTTCAGATTGGAATGATTTCCAAACTTATCGTCCACCCTTTGAAGATAGTGGGGATTCATGTCTGAAGCAACCACTTTTCCTGCCTGGAGAAGCAGAGCGGTCAGATTTCCAATGCCACATCCAACTTCCAAAATACTCTTTCCCAGCCAGGGTCTGACCTTGTCGAAGATCCACTGGTTATAAGCTGAGGCTTCTTCTAAGATCGAGAGAGTTAAGGTATTTGCCTTTTCGACATCCATGGTGAAACCCTCAGATCATGATCGGAGAGGAACGAGACCCCTCTTTCTTAACAGACGGGGGAACGACCCGTCGCTTGAACCGTGAAGAAAGCCCCATCACCAGTATGCCTATGATTCCCAGAGAGGTGACCAGGACTCCAAGCTTAACACTCATGGGATTATAAACAAACTTCACTTCGTGTTTCCCGGGAGGGATAGACACCGCTCGGAAATTGTAATTTGCTCGAAAAATCTTCACAGGATTTCCATCTATGTAGGCCTTCCAGCCAGGGAAATAGGTATCGCTTAAAACTAAAAAGCTATCTTCTTTTGCCTTCACAAAAAGTTGAAGGCGATTATTGCGCTCAGAGATAAGTTCAGGGAGCCCGCCGTGGGACTCCCCTACATCTTTCTTATTCTGTAGGGGCGACCCACTGCGGTCGCCCTTTTTATTTTCTTGTCCTGTAGATCCCACCTCTCCCCCCTTTGCCAATCCTTTCTCTTTTTTCCCTTTTACTAATCCTCTTTCTCCCCCCCCTTTTATTAATCCTCCCTCTTCTCCCCCCTCGGTTTCGAGTCGTACCGACTTTACTAAAGGGGGGCTGGGGGGATTACCCTCCGGTTCCTCCTCAAGAAGAACTTCTTTTCGGGGATTGAACTCCTTGCCAGAGAGGATGACAAGAATGGATTTCTCGTCCAGGACTCTATGATCTTTAACGAGCCATGCCCTTGGAAGAGGATTACGGTTTCTGTATAACTTGATGGTATTTTCCTTAAGAAGCTCTTCCCTCTTTCCCTGAAGGCCCTCAAGTCTTGAATAGATCAGCTCAAAACGCGGGTCTTTTTCTATGGGGGTCACCGATATAATATACTTCATGCTATAGAGGTCAACGAGATTGTTTGAGGAGATGGATGGAGTGCCCGTGAATGCTCTATAAAGATTATCTGTCCTTTTCAAACGAATGACATCAATCCCCCACGCGTCATGCAGCCTGTAAAGGAGGTTCATCGTTGGTAAATGTTTTTCCTTCATGTAATCGATGTAAGTTGCATGACCCACTAAAATAGCGATATCTTGGGAGATCGTCTTCGCCGTCGAAAAAACCCTGAGCCGATCAGGGTCCGATGAGATGATCTCCAAAATTCTGGTTTTCCTGAAATAGTCCGAGCTTTTTTCCCTTCCGTAAAAACCCATATTCCCAAAAAGATCAGCCGCCAAGAAAAGGACGAGCAAAACCTTAATCCAACCCCTCCATTTCACCTCGTAGCCAACTCTCAGGGTAAGAAAGAAAAGAGCAAGGTAGAAAACAAATCGTTTAGCATGATAGAGGTTAACGGAGAGAAAATTAAAATCAGGAGTATCGATCCCCTTCCCTTTAAGGAAAGATTCGATCTCCTTGTGGCCCAGGACGGATAATAAAAGAAAGAAACCAGAAGCCAGAGAGAGAGAAATGAATAGGTTTTTGAGCTTCCTGTTCCCACCGTCTCTTGAAAATTCTGTCGTTCTCTGGAATCCCAGGCCAGCAGTAATGGAGAGAATGAGGATAAAAATATACAAGAACTTAACGGGATACCTGATCCCACCAAAGAAGGGAACATGCCTGAATACGAACAGGTACAAGGGATTATATTGACCAAAGGATAAAAAGAGTGAAAGGATGATCAAAGAGAGATAAAGTCCTCGAGTCTCACCAGGCCCCTTTCTTCCCCCCTCGTTTCTAAAAGGAGAAAGAAAATAGATTAGGCTCAAAACAAAGGGAAGTCCACCGGTATAGAAGGTCTTAAACCAGCATTGGTTAATCCAATATTTCTTCATATCAACAAAATAGCCATATACATCAGGCAGCAAAAAGAGAAGAAAATCCTTTGGGGCAAAGCTCCATATGGTGGCCTCCTGATAAGAAAGCCCTTGCCCCCTTATGGAATGGATGAACAGTTCAACAAAGGGGATCAACTGAATGGCTGAAAGCAATACGAAGATGGCAGAAACGATGAAGAGGCTCTTGAATCTGGTCAATAAAAATTCTATTCGTCCCCAATAAATGGGGACGCTACCAAAAAATTTGTAGCGTCGGGGTTTATCCCCGACGTTTGAAGGGTCAGCAAAGCGAGAAAAAATGACCATGAACAAGAGGACCAAGAAATTGCCATAAACAATCTCAACGCCACCCCCCAAGAAAGAAATGGCCATGAAAATAGAAGTTACTATTTCATTCTTAAGCCCCGGGCATGACATAGCTCTTCTAAAAAACATCATGATCAGCGGGGTCCAGATCACGGACAAAAGACAGGTTAGAAGGGAGTGGACAGAGAGGAGATAACCACTCAACATAAAGATGAGGCCTGAGATAAGAGCCCCTGTGGAATGTACTCCTAAATCTCGCAGAAAAAGATAAGTGAATAATCCTCCCAGGAAGAAATGGAGGATGATAATGGCATTGAAGGCCATGTCGAACGGAAGAAGAAAGAACAGACCGTTTAATGGGTAGGCGATGGCATGTTGAGGGTTGGCGAAGAAAGGGTGACCCGAGAACTGATACGGGTTCCAAAGAGGAAAATCACCATTCTTAATGCTTTCAACCCAGAAGAATCTCGGGGGGATGAAATAGGGACCGAGGTCTCTTTCTGTGAGGAGGTATCTTCCATTAAGCAAGTCATAGAAAAAGAGGAAGGAACAAAACAAAAGGGTTAAACCAGCCAAAAAATTGGCCGACTTAACCCATTCTATTTTCGTCCTTATGGAGGCTGTCACAAAAGGCTGATATTAACCTTCACCATGTCGCTGTTGCAGCAGATATTATCCCATAAGTGGTTGGGGCTTGCGGTGTGGGCGTTAGCGTGAAGGTATAGACATAGCCCCCAACGGTCATCTGGAAGGTGGTATCTGCTGCAGCCCATGTAAAACCCTTTAATTCAGCAATGTCATTAGCGAGGGCACCCATGGTATATGTAGAAGTGGTGCCCCCCAAAATATTCTTTCCGAATCTTAAAGCATTGGTACTTCTGAGGGAACCGAGAACCCCTCTTGCGGTGCCATCCGAAGCTTCCTGCACCAAATCGAGGTATTTGGGGATAGCCACGGCCGCCAGGATTCCAATGATAACAATAATCACAATCAATTCAATTAAGGTGAACCCCTTGTCATTTCTAAGCACTTTTTCTCTCGCCTATTGAATGTCCAGTGTTGAATCTAAGATGATAAATGTCACCATGTAGCCGTTGCAGCAGATATCGTCCCATAAGTGGTTGGGGCTTGCGGTGTGGGAGTCAGTGTAAAGGTATATACATAGGCTCCTGCCGTCATTACAAAAGTGGTGTCTGCAGTTGCGTAGGTAATACCCTTCAACTCAGCAACATCAGCTGCGATTGCACCAAAAGTATATGTAGCAGTGGTATTTCCTAAAATATTCTTGCCAAACCTTAAAGCATTTGCACTTCTGAGGGAACCCAGTACTCCTCTTGCCGTCCCATTTGCAGCATCCTGCGTTAGATCGAGGTATTTGGGGATAGCCACAGCCGCCAAGATTCCGATGATGACGATGATTACGATCAATTCAATCAGTGTGAAACCCTTCTGATTTCTCATTATTGGCCTTCCTTCTCTTCGGGATTCATTAGAAAATTTGTTTACTTATATACCAATGAAAATTGTTTTGTCAATTGGTTTTTGAAATGAGCAATTTTTGTGCCAAGAAGTGATGAAACTTCAAAATAAACAATTCAATGAAATTAATAGGTTAGATCGAATTTTTCCCCCTTTATTCCATATCTATTCTAAACTTCCTCGAAAAAATTGACTATTTTTGTCCAATCTGCAAAACAATTTTCCATTTTTGGGCTTCATCTTATTCTTTTTCATCCATCTGTAGGGGAGGCCCTCAGCGGGCTCGCGAATGAGGACGGCCACAGGGGGCCGTCCCTACGTATCCCAAATTACTGTTTCAAAAGAGGTCCCCCTCTCGTTTTAATCAACTCCGCAATGATGCTCACTCCAATTTCTTCCGGGGTTTCGGAATGGATATCAAGGCCAATCGGAGCGTGAACCCGATTCAAACCCTCTTTTGGAACTCCCTTCTCCATCAGATTTTGATAAAGAGTCCGAATCTTCTTCTTCGATCCTATCATCCCAATGTAACGGGCATTCGTTTTGACCGCCTGTTCCAGAACAAACCCGTCATAGAGATGGCCTCGTGTGACGATGACGATATAAGAAGACTCATCGATAGAGAATCGATCAAAGCATTCCTCATACTCTGAGACTATCACTTCATCTGCCTCAGGAAAACGTTCTCGATTGGCAAACATTTCACGGTCATCAATGACCACCACCTTGAAATGGACCTTCTTGGCGAGTGGAGAGAGTTGCTGGGAAATATGTCCTGCCCCAAAGATATATACAGTGGGCTCTGAGAGGATAGGTTCGAGTAAGACCTCCATCTTTTTCCATGGTTCGACAAGCTCACCACGACGAGCATCACCTTCCTCCGAACTTAATACGATCACCCTCGGCTTCTTTTCATTCAGCAATCCCTCACTTTCTTCCAAAATCCTCTGTTCCAATTCCTTTCTATCGAAAAGAGACCCCACCTTCTCGCCGGAAATCTTTAACAAGGCTTTTGACCTCTCACCTTTCGGGAAAACACCGTCCATTGAGATTAGAGTAGCGAGGACAGCAGCTCCTCCTTTCTGTTTCATTTTCATCACTTCTCGATATATAGGGATAAACTCTTCTTTCAGGGGCTCCACAAAGATGTCAATATTCCCTCCACAGATGAGCCCTCCTTCTGCCAGTTGTTCGGCCGTAAGTGCGAAATGGAGGACGCCTCCCTCGCCTGATTTCATCACCTCTCGAGCCCCCTGCCACACCTCTGCCTCTACACATCCTCCTCCGATGGAGCCAAAGGAAGAGCCATCTTCCTTAATCAAATATTTCGCCCCTACCCCTCTGGGAGCAGACCCCACACGGGTGATGAGCGTCGCCAGAGCCAACTTCTCATTCTTCTCTAAGGCCTTTATGATTTCAGCATAGATATCTTCCATAAAAACCCTTACAACCCCAATCTAGGATTTATTCCCAAGTATAAAATCATCCTGAGCCTGTCGAAGGATGCCCCTTTTTTGACTTTGAATACTCAATAAGTTTATCCCCATTCTCCTCTAATCAATGCTTCCTTTTTTCTCCTCGTCCAACCTTTTATCTGCCTCTCTCTTAAGAAAGCATCAAAAATAGTTGGCATCTCACAAGAAAAAACTAATTTGACAGGTAATCTCTCAGAAGTATAACCATCATAAGTCCCCGCCATATGTTCTGCAAACCTTTTCTCTAAGTCTATTGCGGAGCCTGTATAATACGACCCATCGGAACATTTTAAGATATACACCCAGGCCATGGTTCGACAGGCTCACCATGATGGTTTGACAAGCGTTCGACTGAGCTCACGCCGAAGGCTCACCATGATGGTGAGGAATCTATTTTGAATATATCTTACCGCTTTCTACCCATGCTGTAAAGTCGAAGATTAGGGTTTCCTATTTCTTTAAAGGGGGCTTCTTTTCTATCTTGGGAAGTTCCTTATCCATATCCCTATCTCTTGAGGCAGCAAGCGACAGGAGGTAAAGTTTATAGAATACTGGGTCAGCCCATAACTCAATCTCAGGGGCCAGATCCCCGACATAGGCGGACAAGAGCGGCATATTATTGTAGGCATTAAAATTGACCGATAGATCTCTCAAAGATTTATAGAGCTTGATTGAACCCGCGAGATGGTTTGGCTTTTCTTTTAGCAGCTTCATCTGCTGCATTCCGGTTTCGATCGATCCCCGGTCTTCCTCCAGTTTGTTCATCCAAAACTTCCCTTCCTGATACTCCATCGTGATCTCCCCTCCCAGGATGGCTTGGACCAGATTCTTATGAACCTCCTGCGTCTTTTCCAACATTTCATTCACTCGATTCAACAGTTCAGCCTTCTCCTTTTTAGAAGGCTCATATTCTTTGGTAGAGGCCTTGCTCAAAAAGTATTGCAGGGTGTAATCTTCTGCAAAGCCCAGAGAGGCCCAACTTAGAAAAAGGATGATCCCTGCCAAGAAAAGCTTTCTGTATCTCATTGCCATCCCCCTCGTATCGCCATGCGCATAGCGCTAAGCGCTTAGCGTCTTTCATTAGATGGAAACATGACCTCTGCTACCGGGAGCTCGCTTTTCAGTCGCCCAAGAATCACCCTTTCGATCTGTGGCGATCCTTTTTCCAAAATTTCTTTTCCTATTTCCCTGCCCCACATCATCCCCTTTGGGACATCCACCTTATTGATAAAGGCAACCCTCCTCGATGAATGAGGAGCTCCCTTAAGGATGCCCTGCGGATGGACCATTAAAATGGCCATGCCTCCACAGGTCATCTTCCCTCCCATGGGAATCCCTGTCAACTGCGAGATTCGCTCTGCCTGAAAGAGATTCTCTTCGTTCAGTTCTTTTCCAACCCCATCGACTCCTAGGAGGCCTATGACGAGAGTTGTGTGGGAAGGGATGACAGGTTCCCATTCCCTTGGGGCCTTAACTGGACGGCCTGCTGCACCATCGGCCTCGATGATCATCATATCGATCTCAGGAGAGTTCCAGAGAAGACTTACCAAATCTGGAGATATCCCCTTCAGTTTCATCGATTCGATTCTCTCCCGGGCAAGGGTGATATGGCGGAATTGGTCAATATGTTGCAAAGCCAGTTGTTTTAGTTTCTCCTCGTCAGATTGGACAAAGAGGCAAGGGGTCTCCTCTGAAGAGGGTTCCATGATCTTTGTCGTCGTGGCCGTCACCACTTTTTTCCCAGCCAGGAGCAATTCTTTGGCAAGGCGAAACATCAAGGTCGTCTTCCCGCCTGCTCCGACGAGGCTAATTACTTCTTTTGACTTTAAGTCTAACGCTTCTTTTATGGAAGTCTTTATCTCTGCGCCTTCTTTGTTTTTCAAAAATCTTTCAATTCTCTTTCCCACTTCACCCCCTCACCCTTCCCCTCTCCCCTAGAGACTGTGTCGTAATGTCATTCTGAGGCATCAGCCGAAGAATCTCTGTTTTCCAACCCATTGATTCTATGAGATTCTTCACTTCGTTCAGAATGACAGACATAGCGTTTCCTCCTATTACGACACAGTCTCTTGCGGGGGAGGACTAAGGTGGGGGGAATTCAACTTGTCCACCCCCACCCTCACCTCGGCTGCGAGTCGTACCGACCTCCCCCGTCGGAGGGGGAGGGGATTTTTGGGGAGATAGTATTATTTTCATAGTTCGCAGCTTATCATTTCATATCATATTCATCGACATTTCTATAGTTCCACCACGGCTTTGATCACCCCGGTTTCCGGTCTCAGCCAGGATTCAAATTGGCTTATCACCTGATCCAATGAAGCACGATGAGTGATAAAAGAAGTCCCATCTAATTTCCCTGCCTCGAGAGAGCGAACGATATGTTCCATATCCTGTCGCGTGGCGTTCCGGCTGCTCAGGAGGGTGAGCTCCCGACGATGAAAATCGGGATCAAAAAAGGTGATAT
>Ga0256868_10000354_pt1 | contig 27362 bp, 20 predicted proteins | sample RVTome_13_FD_187341 | JGI IMG/M metagenome (GOLD analysis project Ga0256868, IMG submission 187341) | Soil microbial communities from uranium-contaminated site in the Upper Colorado River Basin, Wyoming, United States - RVT92D227 HiSeq ...
GCCGCCGGCATCGCGGCGGAGTACGGGTCCACCGGGTACGCCTCGACGACCCCGGCACCGTGGGCAGCGGCGTGCCCAACCGCGGCGCGGATGAGTGGGACGGACACCCCCGATCGCCGTATGCGGCGCGTCACGAACAGGCACGAGATCGACCAGACCGGGCGTTCGTCTACGGCCGCGAGAACGCGCGAGCGCTCGAGGGCGGTGTACGCCTCCCGAGGCGCCACGGCGCACCATCCCACCGGCTCGCTCCCCGCGTATGCCAGGACCCCTGGCTCGGCGCCCGATCTCACGATCGCCCGGAACGCCTTCCGGTTCCCCTCGCCCTTCCCCCGGTCGAACTCGGAGCGCTTGAGCCTCCACGTCATGCACCAGCAGCCACCGCACGCGCCCCGCGCCCCGAACAGCGTCTCCAGATCGGGCCAGCGGTCGGCGGTCAGCGGCCGAAACTCGAGCGCCGGCGCGCCCGCCCTTCCCGCGGTGCCACCCACCCTCTTGGCCATGGGACGATTTTCGCAGATCCTGAACCGCCGGCGCGAAAGATTGGGGATGCCTCGCGCTGCAGGCCGACCTCGGCTAGAATCCGCAGGCGGAGGGAGCGTGCCCAAAGGCGCCGAGGACCTGCCCGGGGAAATCCTGGAGAGCGCAACTGGACTGCTGGTCGACCTGTGCACCATGTCGTCGGCCAGCGGCGACCATGAGGGCATTCGGCAGGTAGCTTCACGGGTCGCCGCGGAGCTCGCAAGGCGCGGCCTCTCCGCCGAGGTCGGCACCGAGAGCGACGAGAACAACGAGCCGCAGCCGGTGCTGATCGCGTGCGGCCCCAAGGCGGGCGATCACTACCTCCTCCTGGTCGGCCACATGGACACCGTGCTGGACGCCGCGCCTCCGCGGATCGAAGGTGGCCGGCTCATTGCGACGGGCGCCCTCGACATGAAGGGCGGGCTCGCGATGTTCGTCGGCGCCCTCGATCTGCTCGCCCACCGCGGCCAGCAAGCACCCGCAGACCTGATGCTCGTCGCGGTCCCCGACGAGGAGGTGGGGGGCGCGATCGCCGAGAGGGCCGTGCGGCGCTGGGCCGCGGACGCCCGCGCGCTTCTGGTGATCGAGCCTGGCGAGGCGCGCAACGGCGGCGAGACCCTCGTGGCCGGACGGCGCGGCCTCGCCGAGTGGCGGCTCGACGTCACCGGGCGCGCCTCCCACTCCGGTCTCGCGTACTGGCAGGGGCGCTCGGCCCTGGCCGCGGCCGCCGACTGGTCCGCCCAGGCCCAGCGAATGTCCGAGCCCGGTCCAGGCCCCACTGTGAACGTCGCGCGCCTGGTCGCCGGCGACACCGACTTCGTGAACGGTCTCGCCGCGCACTTCGCACTGCTCGGCACCTCGCGCCGCCGCAACGTGATCTCCGAGCGCGCGCTGGCCGAGGGCGAGGTGCGGTTCCTCTCGCGGGCCGACGGCGAGCGCATCGTCGATCGCCTGGAGAGGCTCACCGAGACGCTGGCCGAGCACTACGACGTGAAGATGATGTTTGCCCGCGGCATCAGCGTGCCGCCGGTTGACCCCCACGGCCCCGGGGCACCGATCGTGGAGCGGGTCGTCGGGCTCGCTGCCGCGCGCGGTTGGCAGCTCGAGGTCGAGGAGGACCGCGGCGGGATCTCGTTCCCCAACTACGTCCCGGACCCCAGCAAGGTCCCGATCGTGGACGGCCTCGGACCGGTCGGCGACGGCATGCACACCCGTGAGGAGTACCTCGACCTCGCCTCATTCGAGCGCCGTATCGTCCTCCTCGCCGATCTCCTCGCTACCCTCTGACGCGCACCCACCTCATTTCCCTCTCCCAGGGGGAGAGGGCCAGGGTGAGGGCGTTGCGGCTCTAGCCCTCCAACAGGTGTGCGATCGAGTTGGCGTAGTAGGCGAGCAGCACTCGCTCGTCGGGGTTGACGAGCAGGCCCGTCTCGATGCGCGTCACGATGCGGCGCAGCACCAGCATCCGCACGCCGAGCTTGACGAACTTGGCGGCCGGGCTGCGCGGGTGCGAAAGAGCCGCGCCTCGTGCCTGCAGCGCGGCCATCTCCTCGGCCACGCCGGCCTCGAGGTCCTTCTCGGGGACCACGCCATTGGCAAGCCGTAGCAGCACCCGGGAGACAAGCGGCACAGGCGTCACCGGCACCGCGCGGGCAATCTCCGCCATGAGAACCGTGCCCAATCGGAGCACCTCGGCGCGGTACTCGTCCGGCGGCATCCACCTGAAATCCTTCCCCAGCCCCTCGATGTACTTCTTGATCGAGAGCGGCACGCCGAAGTTGACGCACGCCACGCCGAACCGGTGGAGGCGCCCGCGCACCAGCAACCACAGGTTCTTCCCCACAAAGCGCAGCGTCACCGCCGCCGCGCCCATCGCCGAGGCGCGTGGTCGCGTGCCTGCAATCGCGAACGTCTGGGTGCGGTCCTCGAAGACCCGGTCGTAATTGAGCCCGACGGGCACGAAGATGAGATCCCGCGGTCCTGCCGGGTCGAACCTCTTGAGGACGTAGTTGAGGAGGCCGAGCCTGGGTTCCTGCAAGCGGCCGTCCCGGGTCAGGCGGCCCTCGGGGAAGATCCCCTGCGTCACCCCGCTCTCGGTGGAAAGTTGGACGTAGCGCTCCAGCACCTTGCGGTAGAGTGGATCGGAAGCGTTGCGGCGAACGAAGTACCCGCCCATGCGGCGGATCAGGGTGTCGAGCGGCCACACCCGCGCCCACTCACCCACCGCATAGCTCACCGCCGAGATGCGCGCCACGATGTAACCCACGAGCAGGTAGTCGAAGTTGGAGCGGTGGTTCATGACGAAGATGATGCTCGACTCGGTGTCCACGGCGGCCACCGCCCGCGTGTCCAGGAAGCTCACCCGGACCCGGTAGAGGAAGCGGGCGATGTGGCGGGCCACCCAGTGCGACGGACGGTAATAGAGGTAGACGTTGAACCGCGGAACGATCTCGCGTGCGTAAGCGCGCACGAGGTTCGTCACCTCGTCCCAGGTGAGGCCCTTCGCTTCGCGGTACTCCTTGGCCGCCTGCGCCACCTCCGGGTCGTGAACCAGCATCTGTTCGACGATGCGCTTCCGGGTGAGCTTGAACGGCTGGAGCCGGAGGCGCAGGCGCTCGTTCAGGTCGTCCACCAGGCGGCGCACCTTGCGGCGGACCACTACGCGCAGGCCAGGCAGGAGTATTCGCTCGGCGAGCGCAAAGGCAGCCAGGATCAGCACGGGAATCAGGATGTAGAGCGGGATGAACACCTGCGGCTCTCCCCCCTGGAGGCGCGACCGTTCCGGCGATTCTTGGGAAAGTATAGACCTCTCCGCCCATGCCGTCCGCAGGCCGCCAGACCGGCTACGATACCCAAATGGAAAGGTCGGGCAGGCTCCGCGCATTTGAACTCACGCTGGTGATCGCGTCGGGCGTCGGCAACGTTGTGTTCGAGGACCTCCTCCATGCGAAGACGGCGTTCGTCATCGCCGCCGCGGCGGTCTGGCTCGCCTACGTCCTCTGGCGCCGGCGCGTCGACCGGGCGGTCCTGCATACCTGGGGGCTGCGGCGCGACAACCTCGCCGCCGCGGGGAAAGCAGCGGTCGCGGTCGCAGCTCCCCTGGCGGTGTGCGCCGTCGCATACGGTTTCGCGGCCGCCCATTTCCCGCCGCCGCGAGGGTTCTGGCTCATCCTTCTGCTCTACCCGGCGTGGGGGATCGCGCAGCAGTTCCTCCTCAACGCCATGCTCGCAAGAAACCTTAGCACCGTGCTGCCGGGCTGGGCGGCCGTCCTCGTCTCCGCCGTGCTGTTCGCCGCCTCGCACGCCCCCGACCTCCCGGTTGTGGCGCTCACCGTTCCGGCGGGGGCGTTGTGGGTGCTGATGTACCGCCGCTGGCCCAACCTGTGGGCGCTCGGGATAGCCCACGGAATCCTCGGCACCCTCGTGTTCTACGGCGTGCTGGGACGTGATCCGCTGGCGCTCCTACTCGGAACGATCCCGGGTTAGGCGTCGCCGTCCTCGTTCTGCTCGGAATGACGGGAAAAACTGTCATTCTGAGCCCCGAAGGGGCGAAGAATCCCACCGCACCTGAGGGTTGTGGGAAGAAGTCGATCCGAGTGCTCACGCCGACCCGCGTGGTACGATCCCGGCACCATGCATGCCTTAAAGCTGCTTGCCGTGTATTTCCTCACGCTCATTACGTTTCTCGCGATTGATTCGGTGTGGCTCGGGTTGATCGCAAAAGACATGTATCGCCGCGAGCTCGGCCACCTTCTCGCGCCAAACGTTCGCTGGGGAGCCGCTCTCGTGTTCTACGTCATCTACATCGCGGGGCTCCTCATCCTCGTCGTTCTTCCCCACAAGGGGTCGCCGCTCCTCACGGTTGCGGCGCTCGGCGCGCTGTTCGGCCTCGTGGCCTACGCCACCTACGACCTCACCAACCTCGCGACACTCACGCGCTGGCCGCTCTCCGTGACGCTCGCCGACCTCACGTGGGGCGCCTTCATAACCGGTGCGACGGCGGCCGCCGGCCGGGGCTACGCGCGCTGGCTCCTGACGTGACCACCTTCCGCACGGTACGACCTGGAGGAGCCTTCCCCTCATGAAACGCCTCGGCACTTACCTCGTGTGGATACTCCTGAGCGAGCTCGCCGGCGTGATCGGAGGACTTGCGACTGCGCCTGCGATCCCGACCTGGTACGCCACGCTCGTGAAGCCGACGTGGACGCCTCCTGGCTGGGTCTTCGGCCCGGTGTGGATCGCCCTGTACGCGCTCATGGGCATCGCCGCGGCGCGCGTCTGGATCCGCCATCGCCAAACGTCCGCGGGAAAGCGCTCCCTCGCCCTCTTCGGCGCCCAGCTCGCGCTGAACGCCGAGTGGCCGGTCCTGTTCTTCGGCCTCAAGGCCCCTGGCGCCGCGCTCGTCTCAATCGTGATCCTGTGGGCCACGATTCTCGCGCTCATCGTTTGGTGGTGGCGGCTCGAGCGCATCTCGGCGCTGCTGCTGATCCCCTACCTCGCCTGGGTGAGCTTCGCCACCGCCCTCAACGCCGCGATCGTGCGCCTCAACCCCTGACAGCCGCCGCTCCGCGCGTTTTGTCATTGCGAGCCCTGCCTGCGGCGGGCCGCCGCCGAAGCCGCGAGCGCCCTGCGTCATGCGGGGCGCGTGGCGGAATCCCGCCGAATTCCACGGGATCGCGTCGTCGCTGCGCTCCTCGCGATGACAGCATTGTGCGGGGTCGGCGGTCCGCGCCGGCCGGCACGCGCGGAGCGCGTGCCCCACATGTGCACGGCTACCCATCCCGGCCCCCTCTCCCTGGGGGAGAGGGTTAGGGCGAGGGGACGGCAGAACGCAGCCGGCCGAGCGTGGGCGAGCAGAACAACCCTCACCCCGCCCTCTCCCATTGGGAGAGGGAGCTGTGCGTCAATGCCCCGGGGCGCCGCTTCCCCAGGACGGGGTCTACTTGAACTCGATCAGGTACGAGTGGAGTTCCGTCGTGCCGACGTTCTCGCCGGTGTGGGTGAGCGCGTCGCGCCACACGACTTCCCCGCCCTTGTACTCGAGGTCCTTGCTCTTCCCGTCGGCTGTCGTCGAACGGAACTTACCGCCGTTGACGACTATGAGGATGCCGGCCGGGTGGGAGTGCATGGCCTCCTTGTCGCCGGGTTTGCTGTGGTACTCCAAAACGCGAACCTTCTCGTTGTCGAGCTTCATCGAAAAGGCCTGGGGCGCCACCTTCACAGGGTCCATCCCGGGCGAAGCGATGGCAACCACCGCGATCACGGACCCAACCATAAGCGCCGCCAGACTCACACCTGTCACTTTCCTCACGGGTTCCTCCCTTTCGGATACTTGCCTCCGCAAACCCCTGGGAGGGCCGGAGCATTCCGCCGACGATCCCGAGGCCGACAGGACCGCACACCGCCTAGAAACCAGTGCAGCTGCGAGGAATGAGAGAGACATGTTCTCATGCGCTGTTACGCCCGGCAGGTTGCGACCAATCGAAGTGACCGAGGACACGGCCGCAGCCGCGGTTTTCTTGAGTCCAGTTTGACTAATCCGGGAGCGGAAACTATCTTCTTTTCAAGCACTGCGAATCTTGGAGGGAGCTCGCCATGACCCCCCTTTGGGCTCTCACACGTCGGCTTGCCACCCGGCTGACCGTCCTCTCTGTCCCCTTCGCCCTTGCTGCCGGCGCCGCGGCGCAGCAGAAGCAACCCTCGATCGAGGAGCTTCTCAAGCGCCTGCTGCGCGAGCAACAGGACCAGCAGACCGTCGCCGGCGGAGGAACGATCAAAGTGGTACGAATCAGGGGCGGGACTGGGGCCAACGTCGAGCTGGAGGTCCAGCTTACCGGCGTCACCCAGCCGGCACGGGCCAAACTGGAGGTGACGCTCTACAACCTTCGACTGCAAACGCTGGAGGGGGTCAGCGTGACGCATGACCCGGTTCCGGCCGGGGACTCGACGGTTGGCGTTCAGGTCACCTACACGGGCTCAGGTAGTGTGGCCACCAGTGCCGCGCGGGTCGCTCTGATCGACAGCTCCTCCGGTAAGGCATGGAGCCGCTTCCGCATGGCCCTCACGCGCCAGTTGTCGGGGACCGGCGCCGAAACCGGCGCCGCGCCCGGCCAGACCGGCGAGCGGGCAGCCCAGATCTTCGACCTGACGCCGGAGCCGGTGGGTGACACCGCGGGCGCCGGGGCTGCAATTCGCCCGGGGCTCGTGAGGGCGCCTGTCGCCCCGGTGGCCGCGGGCGCCGCGCGCGTCCACCCGACGGTGGCTGCTACGCCGGTCACGGGGGGAGCCGAGCGATTGCATCCCGTGGTGGCGGCGATCCCCATTGTCGACCTCTACGGCCTCGCCTCCCAGGCAAGCTGGTCCTCCACCGCCGGGGCGCTCCCGTTCAATGCGCCCGACAACGACGTCCGCGGTTTCGTGCGCCCGCTTGGCCGCGCGACGCTGATCGACGGTGCGACCTACGAAAGCGTCCTCGAGACCCACCCGAGCTGGATCGCGTACGGTTCCATCCAGGGCAGTTACCAGCTGACGATCCCGGCCTCCGCGACCCGTTTCGTCTCCAAAGTCGGGCTGCTGGCAGGCGCCAGTTCGTCGGACGGTGTCGTGGTCAAGGTGGTGCTGCGCGGGGCTGGTGCGATCCACATGGTGGCGACTCGTCAGATTCGTCCGTCCGACGGTGTCGTCGAGCTTTCCGGAAACATCCCGGAGTCGTGGCGAGGCCGCCCGGTGACCCTGGAGCTGCGCGTCGGGGCAGGTGTCTCGGCGCGGCAGGACTGGCTCACCTGGGTAGCCCCGGCGATCCGCTAGCCAATGCTTGTCGAACTCACCCTCGCATGGGTCACGCTGCTCCCGGCGCCTCAGGGCAGCGACGAGGCACCGGTGCTCCGAAGCCTGGAGCCGGAATCGATCCCGGCGTACTCACCGGTGACCCTCAAGCTTCACGGGGAGGGGTTCACGCGCGACTGCCGTGTGAAGCTGGGAGTGCCAGGGCGGATGGTCCCGGTTCCGGCACAACTCGTGGCACCAGACACGTTGACGGTCGACCTCCGGCTCGGACTCGGCCCACAACCCGTCCAGCGGCAGGTCGTGGTGGACTGCGGCGGCGGCCGCGTGACGCCGCCGCTCCCGCTCACGGTCGAGTCCCCCGCCGCGCGTCCACGCATGGGCAACCAAGCCGCCTCTGCCTCGGCGGAGAGTGCACCACCGGCACCGACCGAGGCCGTCGCGGCCCAATCGACTGCTCCGACCGTGGAGCGGCTCGAGCCGCCGGAGCTCCCAGCCGGCCAGGCCGGAATCCTCACCGTCTTCGGCAAGGACTTCGCCGCCGGCGCCGTGGTCAAACTCCTTGCCAACGTGAACGCCGGGACCTCGCGCGCCCCGCAGTACGAGATGAAGCAGTTCGACACCGAGGTCCTCTCGGACACGGTGTTGACCGTCCAGCTCGACCGGGGCTTCTCTCCTTCGCCCCGTCTGCGGACGGTGGTAGTGGTCAACCCGGATGGCGGGGAGAGCACCCCGTTCATCCTGACGGTCACCAGGAGGCAACCGTGAGAGTACCAACCGTTGCGGCCGCGACCTTTGCGCTGCTGGCGTTGCCGATCGCCGCGCAGCAGCCGACCCCCTCTCCGTCTATGAGGCTCATGAAAGCCCCCGACCTCCAAAGGGCGCTTCTGAAACCCAACCTGGCCGGCCAGCTCACGGTGGACCAGATCAAGGGCAAGAACGGCTACGGCCCCGGGTTTGCCGTACCCCTCGGCGACCGCGTGACGGTGGCGCAGCTCGCGGAGTTCTCCCTCGAGACGAGGGACCTGTGCCGGCTCAGCCTGAGCGTCTACCCCGATGCCAATCCCGCAACGGGCATTTTCTACTACCGCCCAAAGCGCTACGCACTTCGCTTCGACCCTCAGGACGGCTATTTCATGACCGTGGACTACAAAGGCAGCACGACTGAGGGGAAGAACGTGCTCGTCCAGGCGAGGCTCACCCCGGGTTCGGGCACGAACGACCGGGAGGTGCTGACGGCGCTCGTGAAGAGCTACCTCAAGAGCACCGGCAGCCGCGTCGAGCCGATCCTGCTGCCGCTGCCGGCCACCCCGGAGGCCCACTTCGACCTCACCGACTGGAACATCGCAGCGGTCACCGTCAACGGCGTCGACCCCGACACCGGGGAGCTGGTGATCACGCTGTCGGCCGACGTCCCGACGAAGGAGCTGCTCACGGGCACGTTGGGCAACGTCAATGGACTCGTCGGCACCGTCACGTTGAAGCCGTTCGTGATCTCCGATCAGCAGCCGATGCGCGAAGCGATCTCGATAAACGCCGAGATCCGCATGGCCGACATCGGCGGCGGCCCGCCGACCTTGTGGAAAAAGGCAACTGACGGTACCGCAGAGCTGGTTAATTCCTGGCCGTTCCCGCTCGCATTGCGGCACCTGTGCTACCTGGTCCAGGACCCGGCCTCGGGGGCACTGAGGCTGCGAGGATGGCGGCTGGGCGACAGAGTTCTTCAGCCCGGCGACCGGGCTCGCCTCGACCCCGCAAAGCTCAACACCGAGATCGGTGGCGCGGTTACGGTGACCGCCTTTTACGATGCCGCCCTGCAGCGCGACGACGCCACGGTGCGCAAGGTTGTCGAGTCGCTCACCGGCGGCGTCGGTGCACTTCCTGTCCAGCAGCTCGGATTGGAGGTTGTCAAGGCGGAAGAGCTGTTCCCCCAGTACAACGTGTACAAGATCGCCGTCGAGGTACGGTCCGCGCACTTCGATCCGCAGGGGCGTGCTCAGATCAGTCACACCTACGAGCTTGACGACAAGACCCCGACGGTGCAGTGCGACACCCTTTACCTGTGGTCGGACCCGGGAAACGACCTCTACCAGTACCGTGTGGGTGTCATCACCGTCGACGGCACCGTCCACACCGACACGGCGTGGCGCTCCCCAAACCCCACTCTCCCCACCAAGGTGTTCGTGGGCGCCGCGCTGATCGAGGAGGTGCTCGGGAAGTGAGCCGGTGCGCTTCCCTGCTCGCTCTCGGTCTGCTGATCCCGCAGGCCGCGCAGGCGTGGCCGGTGCTGGCTGGCGGCAAGGCCACACCAGCCGGGGCCTGCTACCCGGACCACCACGTCGCAGCACTATGGTGGCTGGCGCCGCCCCCACCCGTGGTCAAGGTCGTCGAGGGGCAGCCCGCCGTCACCTTCACCCAGTTCCGCTACTCGGGTACCCGGGCCACCCACGACCAGGGGGCGTTCTGGGGGAGAAGCCTGCTGCAGTTCACCCTGATCTTCCCGGAGAGCGGCCCGCGGTTGGCGCAAGCGCGGGCCGCGCTCCCGGCCGGCGCGCGGGTCGAGCCGATCGCGCCGGCTGTGGTCGAAGCCCAGGTGGTGTGCGCCGCAGCCGACAGTCCGGCCGCGGTCGTCGACGCCGGCACCGCGCGCTCAGCCTCCGGCGGTGACGCGCCGGTTCGCGCCGCCGCCTGGGAGGAGCGCAGCTTCTCCCTCTCCATCCCGCCCGAGACCACCCGGCTGCTCTGGGAGGCGTTCGAGCGTGGGGCGATCGTCGTCTCGGTCAACGTGAGCGCTGCCGCCCCCGCCCTGCCGATGCCTCTCGAAAAGGGCCAGGAACCACCCACGCCTGCGCCGGTCCCCCTTATGGTGCACAGCGTGGCAGTGACCGTCGACCCGCACCGCAACCCCGGTGCGATCAAGATACTGGAGCTCGACGCCACCATGGCTGCCGGCTACACCTTCCTGGAAGTCGCCTGCGCAGACTTCACTGAGGGCGCGACCTTCCGCGACCTCGCAGTTGTGCTGGTCACAGTCTCGGCCAAGGCGGTCAACGGCGACACCCTGCGCCGGGAGGTGCGTTTCGATTCGAGCGCGCCGGCCCAGCAGGGCGTGCAGTTCGACCGGGCCGTTCGGCTCGATGCAGGGTACGACGTCGTGGTGCACCGCGTCTTCGCGAGTGGCCGCGCCGAGGTGGAGCCGCCCCGGCACGTCGATGCCTGGACCGGCTTCTTCAACGCTTCGAGCACGGGTTCACCAGAGCCATCGGGGCTCGACCCGCGGTTGCTGTACTGACGCAGGAGGTTACCCATGAAGCGTGCTCTCGTCATCGTCTCATCCGCCCTGGCCGCGGTGTGCCTGCTCCCCCGGAATACCGGCGCACTTGTCCGCTACGACACCGGACGCATGACCCTGGGGGGCGTCGAACTGTTCCAGGACGCCGACGACCCGATGCGTTACTACTACCTACCGACCGCACCGAGCCTGGCGCTCTGGGAGAGCGGAGCGCCGCAGCTCCTCTGCATCAAGTTCGTCGACCCGCAGGGAAACGCCTCGGGGGGCCTGCTCCACTTCCTCGCCACCCTCGAACTGCCTCCCGACCAGATCGCCGAACTCGAGAAGGAGCTGACCAAGAAGTTGCCGGGTGCAAAGCTTGCCGGCGCGCTGCCGCTGCTTGAGGCGAAGGCGGAGCAGGGCAAGGAGAGCGCGAGTTTCCAGGTGGTCTCCGCAGTGCTCTCGTCCACGGGCGAGGGCGGATTCACCCGCTCGCTGATCACGTCCGGCCATGCTCCCTTGACCCCGGGCAGCCGGGCGGCGGTGGCCGCGACGCTCGACCCGAAGGGCGCAACTCTGCTCTGGGACTCCCTCAACGGCGCGACCTCCGACGTCTCGGTGAGCCTGGCGGCGGAGTACGAAGCCATGGTGCGCGGCTATAACGCCACCATCAGCGCCGAGGTGAACACCGTCTACGAGCACTTCTCGGCCGTGCTCAACAAGCAGCAGGGCTACACCAAGCGCGAACTGCGCCAGATCGTGGACACGCTCGCCCATGACAACGTGCTCAAGGTCGAGGTGTTCGACCGCTCGAAGTCGCTTGGCATCGACGCCACGGCCATGGAGGGTATCCTCTCGCTGGTCACCGACAAGCTCGTCAACCTGATATTCGACGCCCAGGCTGGCCTTGCCAAGATGCCCGAGCAGGAGGCGGCGGTCGAGAAGGGGCAGATTGAGCGCCGGCAGTCGCGCGGTGCCTTCGTGAAATGGTTCGCGGGCACCGGCGACCAGCCCTACGTCACCGACAACCAGTTCGTCATGAAGTCGCGGAAGGACGTCCGCCGCACCACTTTCAACCTGCTGCTGGCGCGCGACACCACGATCCGAGTCCCGGTGTACCTGGCCGGAAACATGGGCGGCCTGTACCGCGAGTACCGCAACAACCAGGAGGTGTTCCGGGTGGTCAACCTCGCGGACCCGGCGTTCCAGACCCGTGACGTGCGCTTCGTCCTCGACAGCGAGTGGGCGTCGCTCTTCCCCACCCTGGTCAACTGGGTGGCAGTGACATTCCGGAAGGAGCACGGCGAAGGGCGCGACGCGACCACCGACCAGGCGCAGCTCACCGGACCCGAAGTCTCCAAGGGCACCCTCGAGCGCGTGATCCGCTACCCCCGCCTTGGGGCGCAGGGCGCCGACTGGCTCGGCTACCAGTACCGGGTGAGCTGGAGCCTGATTCACCGCGACCTGGTCACGCTCCCGAAGGAGGAAGGCAAGTGGCTGTCCGGCACCGACCCGGTGGTGACGCTGCGGCCACCCCTCGCGCTCGCCACCGCCGAGCTCGAGGTGGACCGCGACCTGATGGTGGAGCGCGGCGTCAAGGTCGCCGTGGTCGAGGTCGAGGAGAAGGTGCTGGGCAAGGCCGAGACCCGGCGCGCGGCGGTGCTTCGCGTGACCGACACCGAGTCGGTGGTCAAGCTCTCCGCGGTCCACGACCCCGCCGCCGAGCCCCGCCTGCGCGTAACGTGGCAGGCGGCGCGGGGCGGCGAGCGGAAGGCAGGTCCGTGGCTCGGGATGGGCGCCGGCTACCTCCTCCTCGAACCGCCGGACATGAACCCGCCGAAGGAAACACCATGAGAAGGGTCGCGCTGGCCGCCCTCGCGTTTACCGCGGCGGCGTGGCCGTGTGCGGCGCAGGAGGTACTGCTCGACCGTTACCTGGAGATGGCGGGGGTGACCCTGTTCGCGTCGCGTACCGATCCCCACGCTTGGTACTACCTGCCCGACACGCCCAGGGTCGCGACCTCGGAGGCCGGGCTGCCGGATTTTTCCCTGGTAAAGTACACGACCGCTGCCGAGCCGGCTGGCGGCTCGGAGGGGATTGGCGCGGCGCGCGGTGGTGGTGTCTTGCACCTCCTCGCCACCTACGGCGTCACGCCCGAACGCCTGTCGCGCGCTGAGGAGGCGCTGCGCTCGGCGCCCGAGCGCAAGGATGACCGCATCCTCGGGCCGATCGGCTTCCGCGCCGGCAGCTTCGCTCTCGTCTCCTCGGTGGTGGCAACCGGAGGTTCAATGACCCGGCGCCTGGTCGGCACCGGGCCGGCGCCGCTGCTTGAAGGCGGCAAGGTCGCGGTCTCCTCCGAGCTCACGCCCGAGGGAGCCACGTTCCTCTGGAAATCGTTCGAGATGGCGAACCCCGACGTCAGCTTGGCCTTCTCGATGGAGATCGAGGGGTACCGCACACCGTACGAGGCTGAGCTGGTCGCCAACTGGGACCGCCTGCACGAACGCCACGACGCCTCCGTGCGGGCCAAGATCTTGTGGATCGGCATCGACGTGAAGGTGTTCATCGACCAGTGCTTCTCCGACGGCACGATCAAGCTCGACGTCAAGGGCGAGAGCGCGGCGATGGAGCCGCTGCTCGAGAGCGCCTACGCCAAGGTCGCGAGTCTCCTCTTCGACCCGCTGCCCGAGCCGGCTCGCACCGAGAGCGAGGGCGCCGGAGGCGTGCTCGACTCCCTGCTCGGCGCGGTCAAGAAGAGGAGCCCGGTGGATCTCTTCGCCGGCTACCAGTTCACCCGCCAGCGCCTGGTCGGCACCGCCCGCATCCGCCTTGCGCAGCAGCGCGCCGAGCGGCTCAACATCCTGCTCACCGGCAACATCGGCCCGCTCGCCCGGCGCTGGGGCAAGGACGAGAGGTTCTTCCGCGCCATAAGTCTCGAGGATCCCGCCTTCCGCCAGCGCGAGGTCGCGATCAGCTTCGACGGCGACGCGGCCGAGTTCGCCCGCGTCGTCAACACCCTGGTCGTACAGCTCGAGAAGCAGCACGGGGACGGCACCGTGACCCTGCGTGAGGCGATGCTCGACCCGCGAACGCTCGGCGAGCAGGGAAACCGCATCACCTTCGCCTACTCCAACGCCGGCGACGCCGATCTGCAACGGTGGCTGCGCTATCGCTACCGGGCGGTCTGGAGCTTCCGCGGCGGCCGCCAGCACGATTCCGGCTGGCAGGAGGCGGACGCCTTCGCCCTCTCCCTGCGGCCGCCGTACGCGGTGCGCCGGGTCAGCTTCGAGGGTAACGGCGAGGTGCTGGCCGGCGCGGGCGTGCGCTCTGTGCTTGCGCGCCTGGAGTGGGATTTCCTCGGCGAGCAGCGCACGGAGAACATCACCCTTCGCCCCCCGGGGTGGAGCAAGGAGCAGGAACTCGTGCTCCCCTCCGACCGCCCCACCTTTCGGATTACCCTGACCTGGCACCTGGCGGGCGGGCGCACCCTGCGCTCGGGCCCGCGCGAGGAAGAGGGGGAGATCGTCTACGTGGACGAGCTCCCGGAAGCGAGTGACACGCCGGCCGCGCCGGCGACTGGAGGTCGGTCATGAGAAGCGTCTCGCGTTGTCTCGGAATCGGCATGGGTCTCGTCGCCCTGCTGCTCGCGGGCGGCGCCTCGGCCCGACTGCTTTACCAGGAGACCGTCACCATCATCCTCAACGATGGAACCCAGGTCGTCCTGGTACTGGACGACTACGGCATGACCACGCCCGCCCCGCCGGCGTCGCAGCAGATGCAGCAGGCCAAGTTCGACTACCTCAAGCGCCTCGCCCAGGCACGAAAGGACTTCGACACGCGCATTCCCACGGGCCCACCGGTCGTAATGGCGGTGCCGAAAGGTGCCTCCGCCGCGCAGGACAAGAGCATCCAGGGGCTCCAGCCGGCCAAGGGCAGCTTGACCGAGGCGCTGGATGCGCGACGCAACCACCTGCGCGGGCAGTACCTGTGGCCTCTGAAGTCCGGCCCCGAGAAGCACTATTACTACCTCCCGCCCCCGCCCCGCGTCGCCCGCGACGCCTCGGGGAGGCCCCAGTTCCTGTTCATGAAGTTCACCTCCGACAAGGACAAGGCTCACGGCGGCGTGGCCGGCGGAATTCTCCACTTCCTCACCGAGTACGGCCTCTCCGCCCAGCAGGAGACCGAGCTCAAGCAAAAGCTCGCCGCGGCGATCCCGGGGGCGAAGGTGATGGGTGCGGTGCCGATGGAAATGGGCGAGGGCGAGTCCACCTTCCGGGTGATCTCCGCCACCCTCTCCGACACCGGCCTGACCCAGCGCGTGGTCTCCTCCGGCAAGGCACCGTTGCTGCCCGGCCAGAAAGTGGCGGCCGCTGCGCGCCTCGACCCTGCGGGCGCCGTGCTGCTCGAGGAGTCGCTCAAGCGGCCGACCTCGGACATCTCGGTGGAGTTCGACCTCGCCTTCACCTCGTTCCTGCCCGCCTTCGACGGGACCATCACCTTCGACTGGGAACGCTTCAAGTCCCACATCGACGACTGGAAGATGAAGTACCGCGATCGCAAGGACTGCTGGTGGTGGATCTTCGGCTGCCACCACCACTACACCACGGACGAGATACGCGAGATCTACGACATGATGTGCGAGAACGAGACGATTCGAATCGAGTGGACCGAGGGGATCGCCGACGAGCGGCTGGAGGCGATCCGCCAGGCGTTCTTTAAGTTCATGGAGACCTCGTTCTTCGAGCGCACCGCCGCGGGCTTCGGCGAAGAGGAGGGCGGGGAGGAGGACAAGAAGCTCACCGAGGGCATGACGACGCCGGAGCAGCGCGGCAGCAGCACCGACTTCTACCGCTACGTTGCCAAGAGTGAGGACTCTTACAAGAACAAGACCATCACCATGCGCGTCACGCTTCCGGTCAAGCAGCCCTACGTCACGGTCGGCAATATCTCCGGCCAGTGGTACCGCAAGGCGAAGGGTGACTATCCCGAGCTGTTCGCCGAGGTCAACGTGGACGACCCGTTCTTCCAGCAGCGTAAGGTCGTGTTCAACCTCGACCTCGACGCGGTTGAGATCTTCGACCAGGCGATCAACTTCGTCACCGTCGAGGTGCGCAAGCAGCGGCCCGGAGGGCGCGACTTCCACGACTCCTTCACGATCAACAAGCAGTGGATCGGCGCCACCGGTCCCACCGCCACCGTTACCTACGCGAAGATGCGCGACGACTCCCCCGAGGTCTTCGACTACCTGGTGCGCTGGAGCCTGCGCGGCGGCATCGAGTGGCCGAGCCAGCCGAGCTGGATTAAGGGGAACTGGGAGGGCGTAACGCTGGCGCCGCCGGTCATCCCGCTCAAGATCGAGGCTGAAGCGGACCTCGAGGAGCTCAAGGGCCTCGACATCGCGCGCGCGGTGGTCGAGGTTCGCTACACACAGTTCGGCAAGACCGTCACCGACACCCGAGCGTTGCAGGTCTCCGTGGCCAAGGGCGAGCCGGTAGCCTCGCTTTTGATCTTCCGGGACCGCGACAAGGGCGCCTGGGATTACCGCGTCACCTTCTACCACAAGCGCCTCGGCCCCAAACAGGGAACCTGGGCCAAAGGCGGCGAGGGTGGCTACGTCTTCTGCACCGTGCCTGAGGGGTTGCGGGCAGCTGCCACGGCGGCGAAGGCAACAGGCGGTGAGTAACGGGAGGTAGGTATGCGCAAGCTGACGCTGTTCGCAGTCATCGCGCTGGCGCTGGCGTTGCCGGTCGCCGCACAGGAGATCCTCTTTGACCAGATGGTCGAGGCCGCGGGCTTGAAGTGTTTCCCCGTTCAGGGCGACCCGACAACCTGGTACTACCTGCCCGACCGGCCGCACCTTGTCACCGATGCCGACGGCAACCCCGAGTTCTCGTTCCTTATGTACGTCACGCCCACCAAGCAAGGCGAGAGCGGCATCAACAAGGCACCGGGCGGGGGCATCGTCCACTTCCTGGTCGCCTACGACGTACCGCCGGACCAGGTGCGGCGGGCGCAGACGGAGGTCGGCCGGAAAAAGCCTAACGCCAAGCTGGTTGGGCCGGTCAACTACGTCGAGGGCACGTTCGCCCTCATCACCGCGGTGACGGACCCGCAGGCCGGGCTCTCGCGGCGGGTCGTCGGGGTCGGCAACGCACCTTTGATGGCCGGGCACAAGGCCGCGGTCTCCATGCACCTGACGCCCGAGGGGGCCTCGCTGCTGTGGGAGAGCTTCAAGCAGCACACCCCCGACATCTCGGTGGCGTTCGAGATGACCGTGTCGGGCTACCGCAACCCGGTCGAGGCGGCCATGAGCATTGACTGGCAGAAGGTCAACCAGACAATGCAGATCGAGGCGGCTGGCCGGTACTCGTTCATCGCCGCCGAGGTCGACATCATGCTCCAGAAGATGCGCAACAACGGCGCGATCAAGGTCGAGCTCAAGGGTGCGCCACCGTCACAGTGGAACGACATCCAGTCGCTCGGCCTCGAGCTCGCGCGCCAGTACCTGTTCGAGAGCCAGGGCGCCTCCGGCCTCGCCGGCCTGGGTGCCGCCGGTACGCAGCAGTCGCCCCTCGACCGCCTCTGGAAACTCTACGGCGACGAGTGGAAGCAACAACAAAAGACTTCTGACCTGGAGCTTGTGCGACCCGAACTCCCAACCGGGTTCACCATAGGTCCTCTCCGACGGGCCGTATTCCAGTCTTCCCCGCCGGGCTTGATCTACGCCAGGCTCGACGGAGGGTCGCCGCTCGTACTCGGCCGCACTGGGGGCGGTCCAGGACGCCGAGGAGGGTTTCATGCCGCGCGTGGCAGCGGCGACCTCGTTCTTGCGGCAAACGACGCAGCCATGCTCGGCGATGCAACCCCGAACTACTGGCCGAAGGTTGTCGAGAACACCGAGCGAGGAGAAGACCTTCTACAGGAGCGCCGGTGCACCGAAGCTCTCATAGCGTTCAGAAACGCCCGGTTCAACTTGATACTCCAGCTGGGATATGAGCCGTCGCAGACGGGTTTCGCCGCCGGCGTGCAGCTCTACGTCGCGGCTCGCGAAATCAAGGCTGCCGTGTGCGCCAACCAGCCGACAGCTGCGATGGAGGCCCTGACCGCTTTCGGTGTTGCGGCCCGGCAGCTTGGCCGGTCCGCGCTCGCAGCCAGGGGGGAGACGCTCCGCGACTCGCTGCAAGGCACGTCGGGCCAGCTATCGTCCGGCAGGCAGGACGAGATCGACCGCCAAGTCAGTGACATAAACCGGGGCGCCTCCCGGGCCGGCGCGGCGCAGCATCCGCGGTCGAGCGAATCGGAGGCGATGCCGGAACCGAGACGGGAAGCGGCGGCGCTCTACGATCGTGGTATCGAGCAGTACTACGACGGACAGCTTTACGAGGCGGCCCAGGCGTTCGTGGACGCCATACGGCTCGCGCCGGACTGCGCCGACTGCTTCTACAACCTTGCGATCATCGGCGTCGAACTCGGGCAGCGTGACGCCGCCCTCAACTACCTCGACCGCCTCTTCGAAGCGCGCCCCGAGTACGGCGGAATCGTGTTCATGCGCAACGCTCGCGCCGCGATTGCTGCTGCGCCGCACCCGATCCCCGCCGAACGCCGGGCACAGCTCGCCGAGTACCTCGCGGCGATGGACACCAACACACAGGCGCTGCTCGCGTCCTCTCCCGGGACAACGGCAGCGGCGGACGCGGGCGGGTCGGGAGTAGCGCCGCCGAAGCCCGGTGCGGCCCAGCAGGCCGCATACAGCACGCAACAGGACCTGCCTCGAGGTGGGCCCGCGTCCATTACTCCGCAGCAAAGCGGGTCCTCGCCGACGCCCGACCCGAGAGCGGGGCCGCTCACTCCCGATCAGGAGCAGGCCAAGGCATGGTTCAAGCGCGGCATGAATCTTTACAACATGGGGCAGTACAAGGAGGCGCTCGAGCTCTTCGAGTCTTCAAACGCCAAGTTCTCGACACCTGAGACGCAGTGGAACATCGGGCTGGCGCACGTCAGACTCGGGCACACGCAGCAGGCCGTCGCCGCGATCGACAGCTACATCGGCGGCAAGGGCGGTGACGCCGGCCATCCCAAGCTCAGGGCGACGGTCGACGCCCTCGCCGGCGAGCCGCAGCCGATGCCCAGCGAAAGGCGCGACGAGTGGGTGGAGAAGCTCAAGCAGGCGGATCAGGCCGACCAGGCTTCTGCCGGCACCGAGCAACCACCGCCCGCCGACGGCGAGACCGTGGCGAAGCACGCCGTATCGGGCCCCGGCAGCGAAACGCTCTGCGAACAGGCCTCCACGCTCTTCGCGAAGGGCCTCGAGGCGTGGGACAGTGGCCGGATTCAAGACGCCATCAACTATCTCGAGCAGGCCGACAACCTCTGTCACAAGGCGGATTTCACTTGGAACCTGTTTGTCTCGCATCTGGCCCTCGGCCAGCGGGACCTTGCCCTCGCCTACCTCGACCGCTACTTGCAGGAAGTCGCGGAGTGCAGAAAGAAACCTCTGGTGGCGGCCGCTCGCGACCTGATCGCCGCGGCGCCCGCGCAGATCCCCGACGAGATGCGCGCGCCGCTCTGGCGCCCGCTCGAGGACGCCTGCGGTTCCATTCCGCTCAAGTCAATGAAGGTCGGCGCCACGGGAGCGGCAGGTGCCGAGCAGGCACTCGCCGCTCTGCCAGCGGTGGCGGCCGGTGGACCCACCAAGACCCCGACTCCGACGGTCAAGCCAGGTGCGCTGCCGGGGGTCGCTGGGGCAGGTGCTGCCGCCGGCGCCACGCCGACGCGGACGGCCACGCGAGCCACGCCGACGGCGACGCCCAAGCCCGAGAAGCCGACCACCTGGGGGGTGATCGCCTCCTTCAAGCTCCGCCGCATCGAGAGCACGGGCGCCTTCAACCTCAACCTCAAGCAGTGGCTGCGCACCGATCAGGCGGTGCGCTTTGCCGCCAACATCGGCGACCTCTCCAGCCTGATGGGCAACCCGCGTTACTTCCGCCGCGTCAACCTCGACGACCCGGTGTTCAAGCAGCGCGAGATCCCGGTGACCGTGGATGTCCGCGGCGAGGATGCGTTCGCGGACATGCTCAACGCAGTCACCGTCACGCTCAAGAAGCGCCACGAGAGCGGGAAGGAGACCCTTGGCGAGGTGACCATCTCCCGTGCCGAGTTCGCAAAAGCCACGCCCGAGACGTTGGTCTACGGGTGGGACCAGGATAACAACCGCACGCGCTGGCTGGACTACGAGGTGCGCGAGCGCTGGAACTACGTCGGTGGCCCGGTGATCGAGACGCCGTGGAAGAAGACATCCGCGGGCGCTCTCGTGCTCGAGCCGCCGCTGCGGCCGCGCGCGCTCATCCTCGAGGCCGATCCCACGTTCCTCCAGACGCAGGGCGTGCGCGACGTGGTGGTCGAGGTGCACTACCGTGCCGGCGACGCGGATCGGATCGCGACGGCAACCGTGCGTGGGTCGGCGCCTTCGGGCGAGACCAGGCTCCTGCTCTACCAGGACCCCCAGCAACCGGGGTACAGCTACTCGTACACGTGGCGGCTGCGCGGCGGCGACAGGAGAGCCGCCGGGCCGTTCAACGAGACCGCCGACATCATCTACCTCGACGAGGTGCCGCCCGGCTCGTAGGCGAGCAAGTCTGGATCGACCGCTACCTTACGTGGGGCGCCACCCTGCGAAGTCAGGGGCGCCGCTTGCCCCGCGCGACCTTCCAGAGACCGCGTTTGGCAAGGCGCGTCGCTTGGAGACTGGTCGGAGGCCCCCTCTCCGGGCTACCGCCGGCCCAACGGGAGCGTCCGGGTCACCAACGTCGAGGAGTCGAATGGCACCGACGGTGACGGCATCAGGCTGGCAGGTCTCGGCCGCAGCGATGTGCCACTAACCTCCGGTAGGCCGTCGGCGACGTCGGTGAGCACGAGCGAAGGCGCCCCCGCCGCCCGCACGGACAGCGTGAGCTCCACACCCTCCGGCGGCGGCGCGGTGTAACGGAGCTGCCAGTTCTTCCGCTTCTCGGGCGTGTTCGGCTCGGGCAGTGATTTCCCATTGACGCTTCCCCGCAACACCTCGGCGCCCGGTACGGCCACCCAGAGCACCCGTGTCCCGGGAGCCGATTGGACCAGCAGGTGGAGCGTCCGGACCCCGCCTTCGGTCGTGTCCTCGAGGACCGCCGCGCTCGGTGGGACCCCCGCAATCGCATCCGCTTCCCGGTGTAGGTAGCGCGCGCGGAACGGGCCGTAGTCGGCCAGGCTCCCCGGACTCGTCCCCGCGAGAAGCTGCGATGTCCACGCATCCGGCGCACGGTCGCGGCTCGCCCATGCGGCCTTGCCGGTGTCGGCGTTGAGCGCGTAGAAGAGGCTGTCGCCACGCGGGTGGTCGGCGTCGTGGCTGCCATGCGCCGCTGCGACCACGAACGCCGCGAGGGCGACCACCAACGCAGCCAGGGGCAGCACCCACCTCCCCCACCCCTGGACGATGTGGATCTGCGGCAGCAGCAGACCGAGGATGATGACCACCGGCACCGTGACCAGGAGCAACGTGTCGGCCACCAGCATCAGGAGCAGGTACGGTGCCGCGGCGGCCAGCAGGAGCACGACGACGGTGGCGGGGATCCAGGTGACGAGCTGCGACCCCGGCGAGGGCTCGGGTCGTGCAAACTCGAAACCGAGCGTCAGAAGAGCGACCACGAGCGGCCATAGGAGGAGATAGCTCCCGCCCACGAACCACATCGTCGTGACGACCGTGAGGACGAGCCAGCAGATGAGGGCACCGGCGATCAGGTTCTCGCGGCGGACCCGATTTCGAACGAGCGCGTACAGCGCGACGAAGATGGCGATCGTCAGGGCGACGAACGCCACGCCGTACGGATGGAGGTTGTACGCCATGCCGTACGACCCGAGCGGCACGGCGCCCGCCAGCGGCAGCGCCCGCCAGATCAGCTCACACGCGCCCGCCGAGACCGCGGACGTGAGCAGGTATCCCACCGCCCCGACCGCCAGCCCGCCCGCAGTGAGCCTTCCCGCCCTGAAACCTAGCACCACCACGAAGACGGTCAGCAGGACGGCGACAACCATCAGCGGGACCGCCCACGACTCCGGGTAGGCAACGACGACCCCGAACAGACTGAAGTAGACGGCATCGGGGGCCGTCGTGCGCGTCAGATCCAGGTTGCCGAAGTGACGCGCCAGCGCGAGCGCGGAGTTCCCGTGCTGCTGCAGGCTGCGAGGATCCAGGTGCTCGACGTCATCGAGCCTGCTGTGGTAGCGCGCCCCGTTGTCGATGAACGCGAAATCGAACGCCGAGATCTCCGCCTTCTTGAACACGGAGTGGTCCGAGTCGCCGGTGGGCAAACGACGGCTGGCCTCGGAGAACAGCGACGACGCGTTGGGATGCGCGCCCGACCGGGCGAGCTGCCGTATCAGCCAACCGTTGTGCGGCGTGGTCCTGTACATCAGCGACGGGCCGGCGGTGCCGCGCGCTTCGAAGTTGACGACCACGCCCACGTCGCCGGCCCACGGATGTTCGTCCACGAACGCCTTGGCCCCGAGCAGGCCGATCTCCTCGGCGTCGGTCACGAGCACGATGACGTCGTTGCGCAATCGGGAGCCGGCCGTGAGCGCGCGCGCTGTCTCAAGCAACGTCGCCACGCCGCAGCCGTCGTCACCAGCGCCCGGCCCGCTGGGAACCGAATCGTAGTGGGCGACGAGCATCACGGCCCGCGTGCCTCCTGTACCCCTGATCCGGGCCACGACGTTGCGTACGGTGGCTGCGTCATACGATGGCCCCCACGAGGGCTGCGCAAACGAAGCCGTCGCTGTCTGCACCTCCGGGGCGAGACCCAACCCCTGCAGGCGGGCCACGATGGTCTCGCGCACGCGCGCGTTCTCGGCCGAGCCGGTCGGATGCGCTGCGCGCGCGATCTCGCGCAGGGCCGGGAGCGCTCGCCAGGCGGAGAACCGGTCCGGAGGCGCGTCCGCCGGTGCTGCGGACGGCGGCTGGATGGCGAGGACCGCGATCCACGCGAGGACCGCCATCAGCAGGAAGGTGAGGATAGGCACCAATGGGAAGCCTGGGTTTGGGCGTTGCCGCGGGTCTGCCGGCATGCCAGCCATCCTACTCGACGCATGGGAAGGGTGCTCGGCTCTCGGGGTGCCCATAAGGGGAAGAGACTTTGCTAGCCCGCCCCGAGCCAGTGAGGATGTGGGGCCGGCACACCCCGTGTTGTGTCATTGCGAGCCCTGCCGAAGGCAGGCCGCCGCCGTAGCCGCGAGCGCCCCGCGTTGTCCGGGGCGCGTGGCGGAATCCCGCCGGATTCCACGGGATCCCGCCACGCGGCCTTGGCAGGCCGCTCGCGGCTCCGGCGTCGTCGCTACGCTCCTCGCGATGACAGCACGCGCCGAGATCTCGATTCCCTCTCCCAGCGGGAGAGGGAAAGGGTGAGGGGACGGCAGAAGATCCCCGTCGCCGATGTGGCGTATCGTGACACCGGGGGGAGTCGGCGATGAAGGTCTTGGCAGGAATCCGGACGGCCGTCTACATGACGGGCTTCGTTGTGCTCTGGGGCTGGCTCGCACTCGGCGTGCGGCGCTACGACCCGGCCTTCGGTGTCGAGATCCCAGAGTGGGCACCGTTGCTCGGGTTCGCTCTCATGGCAGTTGGTGGCGCGGTGGCGCTCACATGCGGATTCTTTTTCGCGACCCATGGCCGCGGCACCCCGGCCCCTTTTGATCCACCAAGGGAGTTCGTGGCCGTCGGCCCCTACCGCTACGTCCGCAACCCGATGTACATCGGCGCGTTGCTGGTGCTCGGCGGGTTCGGTCTCGTCGAACGCTCCCAATCCGTGCTGGTGCTGGCGCTCGGGGCAGCGATTCTCGCCCATCTCTTCGTGCTTCTGGTGGAAGAGCCGGGGCTGGAGTCGAGGTTCGGCGACAGTTTCCGCGTGTACAAGCGGTCGGTGAGGCGGTGGCTCCCGCGCCTGCCTTGACACCCGCGCGGATGCGGGTTCGGCGCGCCGCGCGTACTGTCATCGCGAGGACCCCGAGCGAAGTGAGGGGGACGACGCCGAAGCCGCGAGCGGCCTGACAAGGCCGCGTGGCGGGATCCCAGCGAATTGGGCGGGATTCCGCCACGCGCCCCGGACAACGCGGGGCGCTCGCGGCTACGGCGGCGGCCTACCTTCGGCAGGGCTCGCAATGACAGGCACGCAGCGAGCGCATGCCCCACAGCAGCCCGGGGTGGGCGTATGATCCGCCGGTGGGGCGGAGACGACTCTCATGCAAGCCGGTGGCATCAGAGACCACACGGCAAAACGCTTATCCGTCCCGGGAGCGAGCCATGACCCGAATTCGCCGTGCCGCCTGCCTCACCTTCCTGATTGCCGGCCTGATGGGCACCATCGCCGTCGCCGCACCGACGCCGGTGCCGTCCGGTCCGCCGGCGGCCCCGAAGCGGCCCGTCGTGAACAAGTACTTCGGCATCAGCGTCACCGATGACTACCGGTGGCTCGAGGACTGGAGCAACAACTTCGTAAAGAGCTGGAGCGAGGCCCAGAACCGCTTTACGCGCCGCTTCTTCACGAGGCTGCCTCAACTCCCCGCTATCCGCGAGCGCGTCAGGCAGCTCGAGAGCAGCGGCTCGGCCGAGTACTACGAGCTCGAAATGCGCGGCGGCACGCTGTTCGCGATGAAGCGGCAGCCGCCCAACCAGCAACCCTTCCTCGTGACGCTCAAGTCGCCTTACGACCTCGCCTCCGAGCGCGTGCTGCTCGACCCCAACACCCTCGACAAAGCGGGGACGACGCGCATCGACTTCTACGTCCCCACGCTTGACGGCTCGAAGGTCGCGGTCTCGCTCTCGGAGCGCGGCACCGAGAGCGGCACGGTGCGCGTGCTCGACACCGCCACGGGCAACGAGCTCCCCGACCGGGTGCTGCGCGTCAACGGCGGCACGGCGGGCGGCAGCGTGGCGTGGAACGCCGGCGGCTCAGGTTTCTACTACACGCGTTACCCTCGCCATGGCGAGGCCGCCACCGCGGACATGGACTTCTTCCAGCAGGTGTACTTCCACAAGCTCGGCGCCCACGGTTCGGACGACACGTATGAGCTGGGCGAGGACTTCCCGCGCATCGCGGAGACCGTGCTCGAGACCTCCGACGACGGCCGGTTCGTACTCGCGAGCGTGAAGAACGGCGACGGCGGCGAGGTCGAGCACTTCCTCAGGAAACCGGACGGGGCCTGGGGGCAGGTCACGAGCTTCTCCGACGGGGTCGTGGAGGCGGACTTCTCAGCCGACGACGGTCTCTACCTGCTCTCGCACAAGGGTGCGCCGCGCGGGAAGATACTGCGGGTCCCCCTCGAAGCCCCGAACGTGCAACAGGCAACCGAAGTCGTGGCCGAGGGCGACGCGGCCATCACGGGGTTCCTCGTCACGCCCGGCTGGCTGTACGTGCATGACGTCATCGGCGGCCCCTCGCAGGTGCGGGCCTTCAAGCAGGGTGCGAACGAGCCGCGCGTGCTGCCGGTGCCTCCCGCCTCCGCCGTGACCGGCCTCGTGAGGCTCGGGGCGGACGGCGTCGCCTACAGCGTCGAGAGCTTTACCGAGCCGGCCGCCTGGTTCAGCTACGACCCGACCACCGGCAAGGCCGTCCGGACGAGCATGGTCGCGACCTCGCCCGCCGACTTCTCGGACTGCGAGGTGGTGCGCGAGACGGCGACCTCCAAGGACGGCACCAAGGTCCCCCTCTCCATCCTGCGCCGCAAGGGCGCCAAGCTCGACGGCTCGCATCCCACCCTCCTGACCGGCTACGGCGGGTTCGGCGCCTCGATCACTCCCTACTTCGACCCGAGCGCGCGCGTGTGGCTCGAGCAGGGCGGCGTCATTGCAGTCGCCAACCTGCGCGGCGGCGGCGAGTTCGGCGAAACGTGGCACCAGCAGGGCATGCTCACGCACAAGCAGAACGTGTTCGACGACTTCGCGGCGTGCGCCAAGCACCTCATCGATGCCCGCTACACCAAACCGGAGAAGCTCGCGATCGAAGGAGGCTCCAACGGCGGCCTGCTGATGGGCGCGATGATCACCCAGCACCCGGAGCTCTTCCGTGCCGTCGTGGCCCACGTGGGCCTGTTCGACATGCTCCGATTCGAGCTCTTCCCCAACGGGCAGTTCAACGTCACCGAGTACGGCTCGGTCTCCGACCAGGAGCAGTTCAAGGCGATCCAGGCGTACTCGCCGTACCAGCACGTCGTTGACGGGACGAAGTATCCCGCCTGCCTCTTCCTCACCGGCGCCAACGACCCCCGCGTGGACCCGGCAAACTCGCGCAAAATGGTCGGGCGGCTGCAGGCGGCCACCGCCTCGGGCATGCCGGTGCTCCTGCGCACCACCGCCGGCACCGGGCATATCGGCACGCCGCTCGACGAGCGCATCTCCAAGCAGGCGGACGTGTACGCGTTCCTTTTCCACGAGCTTGGCGTGCTGTACGCGCCGCCGCCGTTCGTCAGGCCCGGCACGTAAGGAGGTACCACCATGACGCTGTGGGTTCTGCTCGCCATCGTTTTTGTCGCAGGCGCGGTCGGGGGCGTGATCAACGCCTGGATGTCCGACAACGGGTTCATGCTCCCGCGGACCGAGGAGTCGGGCGGGAACCGTTTGATCCGCCCGGGCTTCCTCGGAAACATCATCACCGGCGGTATCAGCGCCTCCGTGTCCTGGGGACTGTACGGGCCGTTTGCCGCCGCGTACATCGTTGGAGGACCGGCTCCCGGAGCCGAGGGAGCCGCGTTGGGTCTCTCGCTGGCCTCTCTCGTGGGTGCGGTGCTGGTAGGAGTCGGCGGCGCACGCTGGCTCACCAACGAGGTGGACAAGAAGCTGCTTCGCGCTGCGGGCACCGCGTTGGCCTCTTCGCCGGCAAACCCCGAGCTGGCAGCGAAGATCGGGTCCGCCTCACCGGCCGCCGTGCTGCAGATGGCCTGCGGTACGCGCAGGTAGCTTCAGCACCCGCTCTCCCCTCACCGTGGGAGCGGCAACCTGCCGCGACCCGCAGGCCCCTCGCCGCCACATTGATCCCGTTGTCGTAGGGGCGGGGCTTGCCCCTGCCCGTTCTGTCATTGCGAGGTTCCCGAGCGCAGCGAGGGAACCGTGGCAATCCCGAGTCTTGTTTCTTGTGGAGCCCGCGCTCCGCGCGTGCCCGTCATTGCGAGCCCCCGCAAGGGGGCGCTGCCGTAGCCGCGAGTGCCCCGCGTCGTGCGGGGCGCGTGGCGGAATCCCGTCTTATATGGACGAAACCCCGTCGCGCGCCCGTACACGGAATTTCCAAACCGCGGCGACGTGTTCTGAACATGGCCCTGCGGCCCCGTGGTGGTGTTCAGCCCAAGGGCCGCTGGGCTTGTTTCTTATTGGCCCGGCGCGCGATTGACAGGCGGGCCCGTCGCCCCCTCGATCTTCACCCACCCTCCCGCTGGGCCCCGCGGAATGCCGGCCGCCGCTCGTCGCTTGCCGGGAGTGAAAGGGGGACGTGAACGGTGCCTGAGGAGATCGTCAAAAGGTACTCGAACGGCGAGGTCACCGTGGTGTGGAAGCCCGCCGTCTGCAAGCACTCCACCATCTGTTTCGCGGGCCTGCCGGCCGTCTTCGACCCACGTCGCCGGCCATGGGTGGACATTCAGGGCGCGTCGTCCGGCGCAATCGTCGCCCAGGTCCGCAGGTGCCCTTCCGGCGCCCTCTCCGCGTTCCGCAACGACTCGGAAACAGGTACGTAGGGGCGGGGCTTGCCTGTACGACCTCGGGACATAGGTA
>Ga0256868_10000355_pt1 | contig 27329 bp, 18 predicted proteins | sample RVTome_13_FD_187341 | JGI IMG/M metagenome (GOLD analysis project Ga0256868, IMG submission 187341) | Soil microbial communities from uranium-contaminated site in the Upper Colorado River Basin, Wyoming, United States - RVT92D227 HiSeq ...
CGGCCGTGCTCGCCGCCAGGCCGCTGCGCGCGGGCGGGGAGCCCCTTCGCCGCGCCACCCCTGCTCGACTTTCCGGCGCCCCGGAAAAAGAATTGCTTACATCCCGACGTTCCGCTGTCCACCCCAAGTTGACCTTCTCCCCGCGCCTTTGATAAAGTACTCGCTTCATCCATTTTTCAAGGAGGTCTTGTATGCGAAAAAAGCTTTTCCTGCTCGTCCTGGTCATCCTTGCCTGCTCGGCCTTTATCTCCGCCGAGTTCCGCAGGGAGGACATCAAGGTCCACAAGCTGGACAACGGCTTGAAAATTCTGTTCCTTGAAGACCACGACATCCCCAACGTCGCCCTTTATACGTTCTTCCATGTCGGCTCGCGCAACGAGCGCCCCGGCATCACGGGTGTGTCCCATTTCATCGAGCACATGATGTTCAACGGGACGAAGCGGTTCGGCCCGGGCGAGTTCGACCGGAAGATGGAATTTTCCGGCGGATCCAACAATGCCTTCACGAGCGACGATATGACCGGCTATACCGACTGGTTCCCGGCCAAGGCGCTCGAGTCCATGATCGAAATGGAAGCCGACCGAATCCAGGGCCTGATCTTCGACCCGCAGGTCTTCGAATCCGAACGAGGAGTCATTGCCTCCGAGCGGCGGATGAGCGTGGAGAACAATAACGACAGCATCCTCTCCGAAAATGTCCGCGCCACGGCCATCATGGCCCATCCCTATCACTGGGACGTCATCGGCTGGATGAGCGATATCCAGGGCTGGAAGCGCGACGAAGTCATGAATTATTACCGGACCTATTACTCGCCCAACAACGCCGTGCTCATCGTCGTCGGCGATTTCGAGAGCGCCAAAGCCCTCGAGCTGATCAAGAAATATTACAGCGGGATTCCCGCCGGCCCCCCTCCTCCCGCCGTGACGACGATCGAGCCGCCCCAGATGGGCCCGAAAAACGTTTTGATCCGCAAGGAAGCGCAGGCGCCGTCGTTCAACATGGTCTTTCACGCACCGAACTGCACGTCTCCGGACTTCTGCCCCCTTTCCATCCTGGATATAACGCTCCTCAGCGGCCAGAGCAGCCGGCTCTATAAGCGCCTCGTCCGCGAAGAGCAGCTGGCCATCAGCGTCTCCGGCGGCATAGGCGAGACCATCGATCCGTTGCTCTTCACCATCTATGCTAAACCGCGGCCCGGAGCAGACCTCGATAAGCTCGAGACTGTCATCGAGGAAGAGCTGACGAAGGTCAAGAATGAAGGCATCACGGAACAAGAATATCAAAAAGCGCTGAATATGATCCGCAGCCAGTTCTATTTCGGCCTCCAGACGATTTCCGGCAAAGCCGGTCAATTGGGCTCGGCCGAGATCCTGTATGGAAGCTATGAGAAGCTCTTCACCCAGATGGACGATTACGCCGCGGTCAAGCGGGAGCAGGTCCAGGAAGCGGCCAAAAAATATCTCTCGGAGAACAACAAAACGGTCGGAAAACTCATCCCCGCAGGAGGTGCGAAATGAAGACGACGGCGAAGATCGCGATTTTCACCCTGATCCTTATCTCGGCCTCGCTCGTGGCCCAAGGCGCCTATCTCCCCTCTCCCGAAAGATTTTCGCTCAAGAACGGGATCACGGTCTATTATCTGAAGAGCGCGGACCTGCCTCTCATCAGCTTCCGGATGTGGATCAAAGGCGCGGGCTATGTTTTTGAACCGGCAGAGCTCGAGGGCGTGGCCAACCTGACGGCCACTCTCATGCTCAAGGGCACGGCCAAGATGGATGCGAACGCCGTGGCCTCAGCCCTGGATTTCATGGGCGCCAGGTTCGGCGTCTCCGCGGCAGACGAATACGCGAACGTCAGCGCGGAAAGCCTGAGCGAGCATTTTCCGAAGGTCATGGAGATCGCCGCCGACTGCCTGATGAACCCGTCGTTTCAAGAAGAAGAATTCACAAAAGAAAGAAAAACGCGCCTCGCCAGCCTCAAGGCGGTCAAGGATAATCCCGGCGCTGCGGTCCGCTCCTATTTTCAAAAAGCCTATTTCGGGGCCCACCCCATGGGCCATCTGGCCTCGGGCACCGAGACATCTCTCAACAAGATCGCCCTGGCCGACGTTAAGAATTATTACCAGAAATATTTCCGTCCCGAGAAAGGCATTGCCGCCGTTGTCGGCAACATCGACAGGGCGAAACTCGTCGGGCTTTTGAACGCGACGATCGGGGCCTGGAGGAACACGGGCCCGGCTGCTCCGGCGACGACGATTCCCGCCTTGCCCAAGCCGAAAGGACAGAAACTCGTCCTCATCGACAAGCCCGACGCGACGCAGGCCTACTGGGTGCTCGGCGCCCCGGGCTATGCCGTGGGCGACAAGATCACGCCCCAGGCGGCGGTGATGAACACTCTCTTCGGCGGGCGGTTCACATCCTGGCTGAGCACGGAACTCCGGATCAAGCGGGGCTTGACCTACGGCGCGAGCAGCAATTTCCAGTCCTGGACGCCCGGCGGCATTTTCAGCGCCAGTTCTTACACGAGGAATGAAAAGATCGGGGAGATGCTCCAGATCGCGTTTGACCTCCTGAAAAAAGCCCGGGCAGAAGGATTCTTGGCCGAAGAGATCGAAAGCGGGCGAAATTATCTCCTCGGCCAGTTCCCGCCCACTCTCGAGACCAACGCCAGCAAGGCCACGGCCTACGTCAGGTTGACGTTCTACAATCTGGGGTTCGAATACTACGACAGGTACCTGGCGAATATTTCGAACATTTCAGGCCAGCAGGCGAAAGACGCGGCTGTGAAGTTGATCCCCGAGACCGATTTCGTCCTGGTCGTCGTCGGCAAGTCCGCGGACATTAAAAAGCAGCTGGAGAAATTCGGGACGTGGACGGAAAAGAAAATTACAGATCCCGATTTTTAAAACGACGATTGTTTGGACGGGGACCGCAAGCCAACGGCCGTCTGATTACTTAAAAATATTCAGAAAGACGGTGATGATCATGGCGTTGGTGAAATCGACGAGGAAGGCGCCCACCATGGGCACCGCCAGAAAGGCGCGGGGGGCTTTCCCGTAGCGCTCGACGAGAGATTTCATGACGGCCATGGAGTTGGCCATGGTGCCGAGCATGAACCCGATAAAACCGCCGCTGATGACGGCGGATTCATAATCGCGGCCCATCAACTGAAACAGGGGCCAGAAGCAGACAACGGTCACGAGGACGACCTGAGCGATGAGGATGATGAGTAGGGGAACGACGAGTCCGGCCAGATCCCAGAGTTTCAAGGTCATGAGCGCCATGGCCAGAAAGAGCGAGAGGGCCACATTCCCGATATCATCGATCGTTCGCTGAGAAAGGCCGACAATGTGCGTCAGGTCATCGATGTTGCGGATGAAGGCGGCGACAAACATCGCCCCGATATAGGCGGGCAGCGTGAAGCCGAGGGAAATGAAGAACTGACTCAGCCAGGACCCGGCCCACATGGCGACGAGGATCACGACGAAATTTTTCAGCAGGATGAAGGATTCCTCGTCCTCATCGACGGGTGCGACCGTTTGGGGCTCGGGTAATTTTTGTTCGACGATCTCCGCGGCGGTTTCAAACTCGATGTGCCGGACGCCATGGCGCGGCTTTTTCAGCTTGTGCCGGTCGATGAGGAACGTCGCGACCGGGCCGCCGATCAACCCTCCGCTCGTGATCCCAAACATGGGGGCTGCAATGGCGATTGTCGCGGCCCCCACAACTCCGGCCTTCTCAAAAAGTGGAGCAAAAGCCAGGCCCGTCGCAGGGCCGCCGGTCAAAGTGACGGAACCGCTCATAACTCCGAAAAGCGGATGGAGCTTGAAAGGCAGGGCGAGCAGGACGCCGAGGACGTTCTGGAGGATGGCAAACACCGTGGACGCCAGGAAGAATTTCACGACCATCGGACCGCCGACCTTCAGGAGGGAGAAGCTGGCGCCGAAGCCGATCGTCGTGAAAAAGGCGATCATGAGCGGGTCGCGGAGCGTAATATCAAATTCAAACAACGTCACGCCCGAATTGCGGGCCACAAGCGTGGCGATGGCGATAAGCAGGCCCCCAATAATCGGGGCGGGGATGTTATACCGAGCCAGGGGCGGAATCAGGCGCCGCAGCCAATAGCCGACGAAAAGAACGATCCCCGAAAAAGCCAACGTGTGGACGAAATTAAGTTTAAGCACCGCGCTTATCTCCAGCCGAATTTAAGATCACTTTTAGGCCATAAAGAATTGACGATTATAGCATAACAGAAACACGGGAGGAACATCGGATCAAAAATCGTAAGCAATTCTTTTTCCGCGGCGCCGACGTGTCGAGCAGGGGTGGCGCGGCGAAGGGGCTCCCCGCCCGCGCGCAGCCGCCTGGCGGCGAGCACGGCCGGGGAAGAGCCGCGACAGGACCCCGCCCGAAATTGCCCAGACGCCGGAAAAAGAATTGCTCGCTCAAAAAGCCGATTGACTTTCTCTTCCCATTTGAGCTATTGAATAGAAAATGCTTAATTCACTGCAATATTCGAATCTCGGAAAAAGGAGGAACGAGTGAAACTCAAAAAACAGCATGTTATGAGCGTTCTGCTTGCCGTTTTTCTCATCCTGATCGGCGCATCCGTTTTCAGCGGGCCTCAGGTGAAAAAGTGCGAGACGTGCACGATCGATCTATCCCAGGAGGCCTGCACCGTCATCATGGTCGGCAAGAACGCCTCGACGGACGGCTCGGTCATGACGACCCACACCTGCGACTGCGGCCTGTGCGACTGGACCTTCCGCTATGTCCCGGCCGCCGACCATAAGCCTGACGAGATGCGGAGGATCTACCATATCGACCAGTTCGGGACCATTCCTCCCGACACCGGCCTGAAGTGGGACAGAGTCATAGATAATTTCACAGGTCTCGAAATCCCCGAAGTTTCCCACACCTACGGATACATTCACGGCGCTTTCGGCTACATGAACGACCTCCAGGTCTCGATCGGCGAGTCCACGATCGGCTGCCAGAAAAAAATGGAGAACCAGACGCCCACGCCCAAGTTCGACATCACCATGCTGACCCTCATCGCCATGGAACGGGCCAAGACCGCCCGCGAGGCGATCAAGATCATGGGCGAGCTGGGTGAAAAATACGGCTACGGCTTCACGGATACAGGCGAAATGCTGGCTGTGGCCGACCCGAAAGAAGTCTGGGTCTTCGAGATCATGCCCGCCGGCCCGCTGTGGACGCCGCAGAGCGGAAAACCCGGCGCCGTCTGGTGCGCCCAACGAGTTCCGGACGATCATGTCAGCGTCTGCCCGAATGAATCGCGCATCGGGGAGATCGACCTCGTCAACAAAGATTATTTCATGGCTTCGCCCAATGTCGTCTCCTTCGCCGTCGAACAGAAACTTTATGATCCCGCGAGCGGAAAGCCATTTAACTGGAAGCGCGCTTATTCGCCGAACGAGGTCAGCGCAGCCTCGACGAACGGCTCTCGGGTCCGGCTGTGGCGGTTCTTCAACATCGTCGCGCCGTCGAAAAACCTCGGGCCTGAAACGCCGAATATGGACCTCCCCTTCTCGGTCAAAGCGGACAAGAAATTCTCCGTTTACGACATCATGCAGATGACCCGCGACAAGTGCGAAGGCACGGTCTTTGACCCGGCCCGAGGCCTCCAGGGCGGCGCGTTCTCCAACCCGAACTTCCTGCCCTACGGCTTCAAGCTGGACGGCAAGACCTACAACACCTCGCGCATCATCAGCGTCAATCGGGCCGAATATGTCACGGTCACCCAGGCCCGCAGCTGGCTGCCCAACCACATCGGCGGCATCGTCTGGCTCGCCTTCGGCGCCCAGGACACGTCCTGCTTCATGCCGCTCTATGCCGGCATCACCGAGATCCCGAGGTCCTTCGAGATCGGAGACCACTGGGAGTTCAGCCGGGAATCGGCGCGCTGGGCGTTCGATTATGTCGATTTTCACGCCCAGGTCCTCTATTCTCTGGCCATCCAGGACGTGAGGGAAGCGCAGAAGACATGGGAGAAATCCGCGGTGGACAGGACGCCCCAGATCGATAAACACGCCTCCGAGCTCTACCAGAAAGATCCGGCTAAAGCACGGCAGTACCTGACCGATTATTGTCTGAACAACGCCAACCTGGTCATCAACTCCTGGTGGGAACTGGGCAACCAGATGCTCGTCAAGTACAACCACCTCTGGATCTACGACGCCAAGACGCGGAAACGGAACGCCCTCCAGTTCCCGGATTGGTACCTCAAAGCGCTGGTCGAATACAACAAGCTCCGGCCCCAGGAAGAAAAAAAATAGGAATCTGCCCGAAAGACGCTCAAGCTAGAAATTCCGGCGAACCCTCAAGGATCTCTTCCATTTCGTGTGGGCCATAAAGAAACGATCAAGCTTACCCGCACAAGATGGAAGAGGGCCAAGAAAAGGAAACTCCATGGACCATGAGCGGAAGAAAGGAACACTGTTCGGCTGGCTGAAAGAGGCGCCGGCGACGTCCCGGCGGGCCCTCATCGCGGCCTCGCTGGGATGGATGCTCGATTCTTTCGACATCATGCTTTATTCCATGGTCCTATCCCACCTGATAAAAGACTTTGGGATGGGAATCAAGACGGGGGGCCTTTTGGGCTCGCTGACGCTTATCGCTTCGGCTGCGGGGGGAGTTATGTTCGGCGTGCTCGCCGACAAGCTTGGCCGGACCTGGGCCCTTCGGGCCAGTATCCTCATTTATTCTGTGTTCACGGCCGCCTGCGGGCTGGCCCAGTCGGTCCCCATGCTCGCCGTTTTCCGGGTCTGTTTAGGATTGGGCATGGGCGGCGAATGGGCCAGCGGCGCTGCCCTTGTCTCCGAGACATGGCCTGCCGAGCATCGGGGCAAGGCATTGGGATTTGTCCAGAGCTTCTGGGCCGTCGGCTATGCGGTCGCTGCGCTCGTCACGGCCGTCGTCATGCCGCTCTGGGGCTGGCGGGCGGTCTTCTTCATCGGCGTGCTGCCGGCGCTTCTGGTTTTCTGGGTCCGGAAGAAAGTCGAGGAACCCGAAATTTGGAAAATGCAAAAAAAGAGCGCTCCCCAAGAACAAAAAGCAAAAATCGGTTCGGTCATTCGCGGCCGCCTTTTAGGCATCACGGCCGCCGTGACGCTGATGAACGCCTTCACGATGTTCGCCTGGTGGGGATTCAACCTCTGGATCCCCGGCTATCTTTCACTTGCTCAAAACCAGGGCGGCATCGGGCTCAGCACCAGGCTCATGTCCTCGCTCGTCATCTTCATGCAGTTCGGAATGTGGCTCGGGTATCTGACCTTCGGCTTTATCAGCGACACGCTCGGCCGGAAAAAAACCTATATCATCTATCTTTTGGCTGCTTCTTTTTTCATTATTGTCTATTCTGGCCTGGACAAGCCTCTGCTCCTCTTTTTCCTCGGCCCGTTCGTCGCTTTCTTCGGCACAGGGTATTTTTCCGGGTTCGGCGCGCTGACGGCCGAGCTCTATCCGACCCGAATCCGGGCCACCCTTCAGGGCTTCACCTACAACATCGGCCGGATCGTTTCTGCCATCGCGCCGCTGGCCATTGGATCGCTGGCCCAGGAGAAAGGATTCGGAACGGCCTTTCTTCTGGCGTCGGGGGCATTTATCGCCGCGGCCGCCATGTGGATCTGGATCCCCGAAACGTGCGGCCGAAAGTTGGAGTGAAGAGCGGGTTTATCCGGCGCAACGGTCGCCGGCGCCCCAAAAAAGGGAGGATTCTTCGAGCTTCCCTTCTTCGTCCCGGTATATGAATTTCACGCCTTGCTTGGTCCCGTCGGGATCTTTTTTATAGACAACGGTCAGGCCCAGGTCCTTCTCTTTTTCAAAATACTCCCTGGCCCTGGCCGTCGCCTCTTCAATCGTGGCATAGCTCTCGCGGTCGAAAACAAGGGTGTCTTCGTCTTCGAGCTTTGTTTTCGGCTTATGACCTTCAATAAAATATTTCTTGTTCATCCTTTCCTGCCTTTCATTCGGTTTGGCGACCGGACATACGGAGATCTATTTTAGGGCAAAGAGGCCTTTGCGTAAAGCCCAAAATTGCAGATAGAAAGCAAGACGGAATTCCGGGATATGACCGGAAAATTCGGGACATAACCCTTTTCTCTCGAAAAGGGATTGTGTCCCATGAATTTTCCGGATCGTGTCCCTGGAATTCCGGACTTCACCCCTATTCTTGATCTGAGCAGAGAAGAAAGAATCCTTCGGCAATTTTGGGGCAAAGCTCCGTTCTTGAAAAATTCTAATAATTTTAGGATGCAGACCGCACGGGCCCCCACTGAGAGGCGCTCCATTCCCTGCGTCTGCTAATTTCCTGACCATATAACACTTTCAAATGCAAGGGGGACACGATACCCTGTCCCTGTCTGGTCGGTAGCGCCCCAAAGGACGATTCCGTTGAAAAACGCCAGGGACAGGGAATCATGTCCCCGAAAGTGATATACGGTCAGGATAATTTCCAGTTGATTTTGGGGCTTTCTTGGTATAAGGATAACTTATTCCAAGAAAGGAGGTGTTCGGAAGGTGAACCGTAGAAATTTCGTCAAACAGGGGATTGGTGCGGCCGCAGCGTTTTCCATGGCCGGGCTGAACAAGGTCTTTTCCGCCCCACAGTCGGGAGCGCCCCCGGCCGGAAAAAAGTTCAAGCTCAAATACGCGCCGAGCATAGGGGAATTCAAGGCTCATGCCGGCGACGACCCTATCGCCCACATCCGGTTCGCGGCCGAGGAGGGTTTCGAGGCGACGTTCGATAACGGCATCATGAACCGCCCTGTCCCCCAGCAGGAAGCCATCGCCAAAGAGATCGAAAAGCGGGGCATGACCCTGGGACCGTTCGTCCTCTACGCTGATTTCAAAGTCAAGAGTTTCGTCAGCCGGGATAAAGGGGTCCGGGACATGCTCCTCGAGAAGATGAGACAGGGAGTTGAGACCATGAAGCGGACGAACATCAAATGGGCCCTCGTCGTCCCGGGCCGTTTCGACGAAAGCCTGGCCTGGGATTACCAGACATCCAACGTTGTCGAAAACTTGCGATTTTGCATGGATGTCGTCGCGCCAGCGGGCCTCATCCTCGTCCTGGAGCCGCTTAATCCGAAAGACCATCCGGGTCTTTTCCTGACCAAGATCCCGCAAGCTTACCAGATCGTGAAAGCCGTCAACAACCCCTGCTGTAAGATCGTGAACGACATATATCATCAGCAGATTACCGAAGGCAACCTCATCCCCAACATCGACCTGGCCTGGGACGAAATTGCGGCTTACCACATCGGGGACAATCCGGGCCGCAAAGAGCCGACAACGGGCGAGATCAACTATAAGAATATCTTCAAGCATCTTTATGAAAAGGGCTACAAGGGCGTCCTCTGTATGGAGCACGGCCACAGCAAGCCGGGGAAAGAGGGCGAGCGGGCCGTCATTGACGCCTATCGGGCCTGCGACAGTTTTTAAAAGCATAAGGAGACATTCATGAGCAAACATTTCAAACCGAAAAACAACCTCTCCCGGCGCACGTTTATCAAATCCACTTTGGGCGCCTCCCTCGCCGCGGCCATTCCCGGCAACCTCGGCCTCTACGCCCAGGGCTCGGATAGTATTCGCGTCGGTGTCATCGGCTGCGGCGGCCGCGGCACGGGCGCGGCCATCGATTGCGCCACCTCGTCCCAGGGCGTCGAGATCGTCGCCCTGTTCGATCCCTTCCAGGATAGGATCGACAGCTGCCTCAAGCGACTCCAGGAAAAAATTCCGGACAAGGTCAAGGTGACCAAGGACAAGTGTTTCATCGGTTTCGACGGCTATAAAAAGCTCCTGGCGCTCCCGGACGTCAACCTGGTCGTCACGGCGGCGCCGCCCGGTTTCCGACCGATCCATCTCAAGGCCTCGGTCGAAGCGGGTAAGCATGTCTTCATGGAAAAGCCGGTCGCCGTCGATCCGGTCGGCGTGCGCTCGGTCATGGCCTCATCCAACCTCGCCGCGAGAAAGGGCCTGGCCATCGTCGCGGGCACCCAGCGCCGCCACCAGCAGTGCTATCTAGAGCTGATGAATCGCATCCACGGCGGCCAGATCGGCGAGATCACCGGCGGCCAGTGCTATTGGAACCAGGGCGAGCTCTGGGTCATCAAGAAGACGCCCCAGATGTCCGAGATGGAATGGCAGTGCCGCAACTGGCTGTACTTCACCTGGCTGTCGGGCGATCACATCGTCGAGCAGCACGTCCATAACATCGACGTCATGAACTGGGCCTTCGGGAGTCTCCCGGTCAAGGTCATGGGCATGGGCGGCCGCCAGCAGCGCACCGCCCCGGAGTACGGGAACATCTACGACCACTTCGCCGTCGAATTCGAATACCCGAACGGCGTGCGGGTGATGAGCATGTGCCGTCAGATCCCGGGCTGCGCCGATCGCGTCGAGGAGAAGATCGTGGGGACCAAGGGCTACGCCTTCGGCTACGGCGAGATCCACGGCGAGAACTTCTGGAAGTTTGAAGCCGACGAGCCCAATCCTTACGTCCAGGAGCATACCGACCTGATCGCGAGCATCCGCAGCGGCAAGCTCCTGAATGAAGGCCGCCGCATCGCCGAGAGCACGATGTGCGCTATCATGGGCCGGATGAGCGTCTACACGGGCCGGGCGATCAGCTGGGAATGGGCGATGACAAGCTCCAAGCTCGATCTCACCCCGGCGAAGTTTGAGTTCGGGCCCAACCCGGTCGAGCCGGTGGCCATGCCCGGCAAGACGCCCCTGATCTAAAATTTAAAAAGCGGGGACGCATTACTTTTTTGGAAAAAGTGATGCGTCCCCTTCTCATGAAAAGGCAGGTCAACATGGCGAAAAGATCATCCAGGATGGGCCGGAGGGATTTTCTGAAAACGCTGCCCGCCGCCGTCGCCGGCGTGGCCGGTTTTCCGACGATCGTAAAAGCGTCTGTCCTTGGCCGGCAGGGTGCCGTTGCGCCCAGCAACAAGATCGTCATGGCCGGCATCGGCTTCGGGATGCAGGGCATCCCCAACATGAAAGCGTTCCTCCAGAAGGACGAAGTCAAATGGGTGGCTGTCTGCGATATCGACAAGAAGCATCTCAAGGAAGCGCAGGATATCGTTAACCAGCACTATGGGAACGAAGACTGCGCCACTTACTCTGATTTTCGCGAGCTTTATGCCCGCAGCGACCTCGACGCCGTCTCGATCGCCGTGCCCGACCACTGGCATGCCATCCTCTCCATCTCCGCCGCCCGCGCCGGCCTCGATATCTACGGCGAAAAGCCCTTCACCCACAGCCTGGCCGAGGGCCGCGCTCTCTGCAACGCGGTCAAGCGCTACGACCGCGTCTGGCAGACGGGAAGCTGGCAGCGGTCTGTGGACAATTTCCACCGCGCCTGCGAACTTGTCCGCAACGGCCGGATCGGGAAGATCCTCAGGGTCGAAGTCGGGCTGCCCCAAGGCCATTACGATTTCGCCCGGACGTTCGGCCAATGGGAGATCAAAGCTCCCCCGCCCGATCTGGACTACGATTTCTGGGTCGGGCCCGCGCCTTATGTTCCCTACTGCAAAGCGCGCGTCCACATGAACTGGCGCTGGAACATGGATTTCGGCGGCGGCCAGCTTATGGACTGGGTGGGCCATCATCTCGACATCGCCCATTGGGGGCTTGGGTTCGATTATGCCGGCCCCGTCGAGATCCAGGCCCGGGCCGAATTCCCGACGAGCGGGATCTATAATAGCCCTTTGCGCTACTGGGTCGAGGCCAAATACATCGATGGGACGCCGATCGTCCTCGCCGGCGGCTACGACGAAATCCAGGGCGGCACGAAATGGATCGGCGAGAGCGGCTGGATCTGGGTGGACCGCGGCGCGTTCGAGACGCAGCCGGCCTACCTCGTCAATGAGATCGTCGGTCCCAACGAGATTCGCCTTACCAAGAGCCGAGACCATTATCAGAACTTTCTTGACTGTGTCAAAAGCCGCGCCCTGACCATTACCCCCTGCGAAGTGGCCCACCGCTCGGCGAGCGTCGGGCACCTCGGCGTCATAGCCTACGAAACGGGGCGGAAGATCAAATGGGACCCGGCAGCCGAAACCATCATCGGCGACCCGGAGGCGACGAGGCTCCTCAGCCGCGCCTACCGCAAGCCGTGGCAGCTTCCGGCGTAGAGGTGCGAAGATGCGGAACCAAAGAATATTACGTATCGCGATCGCGGTCCTGGCTTTGGGTTTGATCTCTCCGTCTTTATCGGCGTTCCAAAGCGGCAGACAAAATCCGAAAGAGACAATCCCACTTAATCTTGATGACATCCTTAAGCAACTGGCAACGTATGACGGCGGCCTGAATTCGGAAGCGTTCTGGAAGCTCAGGGATTATGTCCAAGCCGCCAAAGACGTGCCCGAGGCCAGACTGGCCTGTGAGGGAAAGCTCCTCCCCTTCCTCGGGACCAACGCCACAATCATGGCTAAGACAGCGGTCTGCCGCGAGCTGCGGGTGATCGGCAGCGAAAAATCCGTGCCCGTCCTCGAAAAATTGCTAGTCGATAAAGAAACGACGGATATCGCCCGTTACGCGCTCGAAAAGATCCCGGCCGCCGAAGCGGATGAAGCTTTATTGAGGGCTCTGACCCAAGCGAAAGGTGACGTAAAAGAAGGCATCATCACCTCGCTCGGCCAGAGAAGATCCAAGCAGGCGGTTTCGGCTCTCAAGCCGCTTCTCCAAAGCCCGAACCCGGAATTTACCGCCGCCGCTGCGACCGCCCTAGGACAGATCGGAGGGCTGGACGCGGCCGAAGCCCTGGCCAAATCGCTCGGCCTCATCTCCAAAGACCTGAAAGCCGCCGTGGCCTCCGCCCTTTTCCAGTCCGCCGAGGAATTCATCGCCTCAAAAAGCCCGGAGGGCGCCCGAGAGATCTATGACAAAATGCTGACCGAAAACTTGCCGCTCTCCTTCCGCGTCGCCGCCATGCGCGGCAAAATTGCCGCGTCCGGAGATCGGGCGAGGACATTGATCCTCGGCACACTCGCCGGCGCCGCTCAAGAAATGCACGCTCCGGCCATCGGCATGATCAAAAGCGTCCTCAGGGCGTCGGACATCGGCCCTGTCTGCGCGGCGCTGCCCCAACTCCCGGAAGCGAGCCAGGTCCAACTGCTCGCCGTCCTCTCGGAATACCCCAGGGAGTCTGTCCTGCCCGCCATTTTCCAGGCCGCGAAGAACTCCTCGAAGGATGTCCACATCGCCGCTTTGAAGGCGCTCGAAAGAACAGGAGACGCATCCGTCGTCCAATATCTGGCCGAAACGGCCGCTGCGTCCCCCCAAGCCGAACAAGCTGTTGCGCGCGCCAGCCTGTGGGGGCTCAAAGGCGAGGACATCGATGAGGCCATTCTGTCGCTTCTCGCGGATCGGTCCGACGAAGCTGTCCAGGCCGAACTCGTCCAGAGCATCGAAGAGCGCCGGATCTTTGCCGGGAAAAGCCTGGTCGCAAAATTTGCCGATGCGCCATCGGCCAAGGTTCGCGGCCAAGCGTACAGAGCCACGAGGGCGATCGGGACGCCTTCGGACATTCCTGGATTATTGGAGATCCTCCTCAAGACGGAAAGCGAGGCAGAGAGGCTCGGGATCGAGAACGCGATCACCGGCCTTGCCCAAAAAATATCCGACCCGAACGGGAGGGCGGACGCGGTCCGGGCCAAGCTGGACTTGGAAAAAGACGGCCAAAAACGGGGCCGGCTCCTCCGGGTTCTCGGAAAGATCGGCGACGACAGCTCCCTCTCCCTTCTCCGCGAAGCTCTGGAGGATCCGAATGCCGAGGTCGTCGATGCCGCGGTGCGATCGCTTGCGAATTGGCCGACACCGGCCGCCAGAGATGATGTCCGGGAGATCGCCCGGACCTCAAAGAACGAGGTCCTTCGCGTTCTGGCCTTGCAGGCCTATGTCCGCATGACCGGCCAGGAGAAATATCGCTCTCCCAAAGCGGCTGTCAGAGACCTGAAAAAGGCGCTCAAGCTGGCCTCGCGGCCTGAAGAAAAGAAATTGATCCTCGGGATCCTGCCCGGTTTCGCCAGTCCGGAAGCGCTCAAGCTCGCCGCAACGCTTCTCGGCGACAAGGACGTCAAAGAAGAAGCCTCCGTCGCCCTGAGCAAGATCACGGAAAAACTGAAAAAGACGACATAAGCCCCTTCTTTCCCCCTTTAATAAAGGCGGATTGAGAACATCGTCTCCATGGACTAAACACCGCCCCCCGGCATCTAAAAAGAGTCCCAGCTTCTTTTCTAGTTTTTAGAGAGTAGCGCAGTTATCCTGTTTTCTTTTTCCCTCTGAACGTTCCTCCGGGCTGGCTGACCACAATCTCAGTGACCCGGCCTTGCTCCAGGACAAATTTCAAACTATAGGCCTCGAGCCCCTTGAGAATAAACTCCGTTCCCTTATAGGGAACGAGCTCGATGGTCGGCTGGCCCGGGATTGAAGCAAAGAGGGCGTTCCCCTTGAGAAAAATAGTGATCACCATCCCCATCACTTCATATCCGCCGGCAAACTGAGACAGAAACTTGGGGTCTTTCATTTCTTCGGGAGCTTTTTTCGTGAATAGGATAGGCGCAACGGTAGGCTCGAGAGGGATAGAAAGGCGGTCGATATCCCCCTTGGCATTCGTCAGGAAAGTCACCTCGAGGCCGTCCACGTCAGAAGATTTGGACTTGGTGTCTGCGGCCTTGAACAAATCATAGTGCCATTGTTCTAAATTAAACTCGATGGAGTTGAATATTCCGGTGAGCAAATTGTCCTTTAAGGCAATGGGAATCTTTCCATATGCGGGATTCTCGTAGATCCCGGCGTAGGCTTCGAGAGCGTGTGAAGGTTTGGTCCCCTGAACACGTGTTTCTTCCTTTTTCTTTTTCTCTTCTCCTGCTTTTTCCAGGTCCTTCTTGGCTTTCTCGAATCTTTCCTGGCTGAGTTTTTCCCACACGGGTTTAAGGTCCAGCATCATGTCCAGGATATAGCCCATGCTGATTTGAACAAGGGGTGTTCCGCTCAAGTTGCTGAGGATAACCACCCCGAGGCCATCCCCGGGAAGAAAACCATTCAAGAAAAAAAAGCCGTCAATAGCCCCTCCGTGATGAACAAGCTTGTGGCCTCTGTATGTTTCCAAAAACCATCCGAGCCCATAGCTCATCTCGGATTGGCCGTCCGGCTGGACCGAGAGCATGGGTTCTCTTAAGAACATGGCCGGCGTGTACATCTCTTTTTGTCCGGCCTCGGAGATGATCTGGGTCTCGCCGACCTTCCCCTTATCGACGTGGAACCGAACCCATTTAAGCATGTCATTGACACAAGAGTTTATCGAACCTGCAGGACCGACGGTGTCGATATTCCTGAGGGGGACTTCAACGACCGCGTTGTCCTTCTTAATATAGGGCAACGAGTAATCATCCGATTTCTGAGAATCCACAACGGAAAAGTTGCTGTTGGTCATACCCAAAGGTCCGAAGATTCTTTTGCGGGTGAATTCCTCCCAGGAGCTGTCGGTCACATGCCCGACAATATACCCCGCCGTTATATACATCAGGTTGTTGTACTGGAAGGTCATCCGGACATCGGCGCTGAAGTCCAGGTAGCGAAGGCGGCTGATGAGGTCTTTCCGGCCGATGGATGAGCCGTACCAGAGGGCGTCGTGACGCGGCAGGCCCGAGCGATGGCAGACAAGATCCCGGACGGTCATCCGTTCCGTGGCGATTTCATCCTTGAGCTTGAATTCGGGAAAATACGTCCGGACAGGCTTATCCCAATCGATCCTGCCCTCTTCCACGAGAATTCCAAGGTCCATCGTCGTGAACGCCTTGGAGGCCGAGCCGATGGCGAAGATGGTGTTCGGCGTCACCGGGAGTTTCTTTTCCGCATTCCTGTATCCGAATCCTTCGGCGAGTATGATTTTGCCGTCCTTGATGATCCCCACCCCGATTCCGGGAACTTCCCATCGTTTCATTTCTGCGTTCAGGAAAAGGCGGAATTTATTTAGTTTTTCCTTGAGCTTGGGATCCGGTTGACTGGACTGGGCCGTTGAGTCCGGAGCCGTGAAATTCATGGAGGCTACCCCGGGGCTTGTCCTGTGTTCCTGCTCCCCGGCAAAAGATGGGAGCCCGCTGATTAATAATGCCAGGAAAAATGAAATAAAAATTCCTGTCGCCCGCATAATGTGTTTCTCTTTCACTTGACCTCCTCAAGATTGATAACCATTATCTTTCATTCGTCCAGAGACTATATCATTCGGCGTGGCCAAGATCAAGCGAGGCGTGTGCAGCGCGAATGTGCGCCCGGCAAGGGCTCTGATGACGGCCGCAGATCCTTGAATCTCCAGCCAAAAAGCGGGAGTGAAAACAATCATGTCCGATGAAAGTCGTCGCCTTCGCTCGTCATGCCCAGCCCGTTTCCTTATTTCCCTAGTGCTTCGACACGCGGTCTATCGGTGCAGGCCTGGGAACTCGCCGCACAGGGTTCTGCTCGAGCAGCTTCATGGCCTCCTGCACCGCCCGTTCGAGCTGAGGATCGCGCCCCTTAATCACCTCAGCCGGCGTATTCTCCACTTCGATGTCTGGCATCACTCCCTCATTCTCAACAGCCCACTTTCCATTAAGATCATAGAACGCTAGGCAGGGCGCGGTGATGCCGCCCCCGTCGATCGTCGCCGGAACGCCAAGAGTGCCGACCAGGCCGCCCCAGGTGCGCGTCCCCACAAGCGGGCCAAGTCTCCGCAGATGGAAGTAATATGGCAGCGCGTCGCCGCCCGAGCCGGCTGACTCATTGATGACCATCACCTTCGGACCATAAATCCCGGCAATGGGTGAAGTCGATGGCTTGCCGTCTCGCATGGCAAAATAGCCCATGAGCTTCCTGTCCAGCTCGTTGACAATGTAATCGGCTACCATCCCGCCATGGTTGTATCGCTCGTCGATAACCGCGCCCTCCTTGTGCTGCTGGGCATAGTAGTAACGAGTGAAGTAGGTATATCCAGGCCCTCCCGTGTTGGGCAGCCACACGTACGCCAGCCGTCCGCCCGATAACTCGTCCACCTTACGGCGGTTCTGTTCGACCCACGCTCTGGTCCGCAGCGCCTCTTCGCTGGTCACAGGAACCACGGTTACAAGCCGCGATCCTTCTAGAGAGGGTGTGCTGTTGGTCCGAATGAGCGTCTGCTTTGTAACTCCCTCGAACAGGCTGTAGAGGTTCGTCGGCGGAACCAGCGGCCGCCCGTTCACCTCGAGCAGATAGTCGCCTTCGGCCACCTGGATGCCAGGCGCGCTGAGCGGCGCTCGAAGCTCAGGATTCCAGTTCTCGCCGGTATAGATCCGACGGATGCGATAGCGGCCGTTTTCCACTGCGAAGTCAGCACCCAACAGTCCAACCGGGATTGGCTCTTCACTCGGCTCATCACCCGCGCCGGTCAAATACGAGTGCCCCACCACCAGCTCTCCTCCCACCATGGCAATGAGATATCCTAGGTCTGAGCGGTGACCGACATAGGGCAGAAGCGGGAGGTACTTTTCATAGACCGCCCGCCAATCGGCGCCGTGCATCTTGGGATCATAGAAGAACTCCCGCTGGATGCGCCACGTCTCCCGGAAGATCTGCGCCCACTCAGCCTGATAGTCGACCTTCATCTCCATCTGCGCCACGTTGATCGCCCCATCGCCCACTTTAGCGGGGCGTTCTGTCGATACGATCCCCCAGCGACTCCCGGACGCGCCGCCTCCAGCTGCTTGATACAGCAACTTCTTCTTGTCGGCCGAGAGCGTGTAGAAGCGGATCCCCTCGAGGAAGGGTTGAGCGGCGCGGTCTTTGAGCTGATATCGATGCAAGCGCAAAGACTCGGGGCCGCCTGCGCTCGGAGGCGTCTCCATGTAAAAGATCGTCCCCTCCGCGCCGGCTATAAGATTGCTGTAATCCCCGGCCGGAATATTGAGCGCCAGAATCCGCTGGCCAATTCCGTCTAAGTCTACCCGAACAGTAAGAGCCGGTTTCGTTTCCGGTTTTGCCTTTGCAGCTGGCGCAGCCGCTATCTCATCGCCCGCCTCAGGCAAAAGCGGCGACGGCTCGCTCGCGCTCAACACGATCACGTAAATAGCCCTGCGTACCGGCCGGTCCAGGGAGCTCATCTCCAGCCAGCCGGTCCTTGGCCCGTAGTTCGTGCTGGCCAGGAAATAGAGGTACTTCCCCGCCGCGTCGAAGGCCGGCGAGATCGCGTCCGACATCCCATCGGTGAGTTGGTATGTTTTCGCCTCGGCCAGCAAGTAGATGAAAATCGCCCGCAGGTGGCTGTCGAGGTTCTTCGAGAAAGCGATCCACCGCGAGTCCGGAGACCACACCGCACCCATATCCCGACTCGGATCGTAATAGGTATCGGTATCGATCTTCGTCGCTTTCGCGCTCGACACTTCGAGCATCCAGAGATTGGTGTGGCTATCCTGGAATAGGAGGTGTTTCCCATCAGGCGACCAGGCGAGCGCGGAGAAAAAGGCAGCGGAAGGCAGCGGAATGGAGCGGGGTTTGGTGATGCCGGTCTGGTCGCCGATCATCAACTGGTACTCGCCGCTTGCATCCGAGAGCCAAGCCAGCTGCGCGCCGTCCGGCGACCAGGCGGGGCTGCGCTCGTGCGTCCCGGGGCTCTGGGTGAGATTCCGATAGTCCCCTTTCTCCGCCGGCACGGTGAAGATGTCGCCCCGCGCCTCAAACGCAGCCCGGACTCCGCTCGGCGAAGGAACGGCGCTGCGGATCATGCTTGCGACCTTTTTGAACTGCGGCCGCGCCCATGGCAAGTCCCCCCTTACCTCGATGGAGAGCCTTCGTGCCCGCCCTGTCTTGAGGTCAAACAGGTAGATGTAGCCCGCCTGCTCGTAGACGACGGCGTCCGGACCCGCCGATGCGTTCATAATGTCGAAGTCGTCGTGGCGGGTGAGTTGCGCAAGTTGTTTTGTGTCGAGGCGGTAAGAGAAGAGGTTGACAACATGGTTTCGGTCAGAGAGGAAGTAGATGGCATTGCCGGCCCACATAGGATCGAAGTCATTGCTGTTGTTCCAGGGGAGCTTCTCGACCGAGGAGTCGGCCAGATGGATGACCCGGATCGGCTGCGTACGGCCGCCGCGGTAGTGCCGCCACTGGCTCGTTTCGTACCACTCCGGAATGAACGCCATCGACATCTCCTCGTAGGCGAGGGAGCGGCCGTCTGGGGAGAATGTGCCCTTAAAGGCCCGGGGCAGCGGAAGAGGCTCCGGGAACCCGCCTTCTGAGCCAATCGTCCAGAGGCGGAAGTAGGATTGTTGGGGCGCGCTGGTCCGTCCTGAGGCAAAGACCACGTTCCTTCCATCGGGCGTCCAGCCGCGAACCCGATCAATCCCCGGGTGATAGGTCAGTCGCCTGGGGTCTCCCCCAGCGCTCGACACGACATACACGTCCGTATTGCCTGCAACGGTGGCCGTGAAGGCAATCTGGGAACCGTCGTTTGAAAAGCGGGGATCAGTCTCGACGCCGGGAGTGGAGGTGAGACGGCGCGCCTGTCCTCCATCGCGGGAAACGACCCACAGGTCGCCGGCATACGAGAAGGCCACCAGATCACGGCTCACGGTCGGGTGGCGGAGCAGACGCGTCTCCTGAGCGGAGGCTGTGGCGGAGATTGTAAAACATAGCAGTAAACCAAAAATCAAACGTCGCTTGTTCATAAGGACCCTCCTATAAAGTTCATATTACTGAAAGCGCGAAAGGCAAATAGGGCATCGCCGTTAGGCCCACGAATTTGGCAGCGAATGATGGAAGGCTGTTGCGCGGCTCTGTCGATTTCGACTTGATGATTAAAAATAAGAGTCTCCTTTTCGGCTTTGTTGACTGAGTGAGCCTCTTTATGTCGATTTTCCTATCCAGCCATAGTGAAGGAGTATAAATCGTGGCTCGAACGTATGTCAAGGGCAGTCGTGAAAGAGAACGGCCACGACGCAAGCCGTCCGCGGCTCGCTTACCCACGCTCTGTCAGATAGACGCCGCCCAGCACCAGCAGCGAGCCGATCAGCAGGTTGGCGCCGATGGGCTCGCCCAGAAACAGACCGGCAAAGACATAAGTCAAGGGGGGGATGGCGTACAAGTAGACGCCCACCTTCTGCGCCTGGCGGTGCTTGAGCGCCACGAAGTAGAGCAGCGGGGCCAGAAACGAGCAGGTGACGCCGAGAAACGCGATCGCCAGCCAGGCTTTGGGACTGATCGCCGCCAGCGCGAACGACCGGGCGGAGAGCTCGACACCGGCCACCGGGATCATCCAGATCGCGCCGATGATGGTCGTGACGCCGATCATGGGCACCGGACCGACCTCGTCGGCAACGCGCTTACCGAAGACCGTGAACACTCCCCACATGAAGACGCTGACGAATACCAGCAGGTCGCCGAGCAGGTGGCCCCGCAGCTCGAACTTGAGCAGCGTGTCGAGGCCCTGGACGACCAGCACGCCGCACAGCGCCAGCGTGATGCCGCCGGCCTTGCGCAGCGTGATGCGCTCGCCCATGAAAGCGGCCACCAGCACGATAGCGATCGGACCGGTCGTGGCGTAGATCGAGGCATTGGCGGCCGTGGTGTACTGCAGCCCGATGGTCTGGATGCCGTAATGGAGTCCGGTGCCCAGCAGGCTCAGGCCGAACAGCGCGGCGAGCTGGCGACGGCCGGCAATTTTTGGCCATTGCCCCCGCAGGGCATACCAGCCGACAAAGCACAGCGCCGAAATGATCAACCGCAGAGCGGCCACCGTCAGCGGCGGCGCCGCGGCCACCGCCACCTTGGTCGCGATGAAGGAGATCGCCCAGAAAAAGATGGCGACCCACAAGCCCAGTCTAGCGCGCAGCAACATCAGAATCCCTCCCGGCCGGCGTTATTCGACATCGGCCGGCCGACCGCGGAGAGTCGCCGAGCCGGAAGATTTGTCGATGAGGAGACGGCCATGGCCGACGAACTCAAGCGCAGGCTTGACCCCCGGCTCAAGCGGCGGTTCCGTTGGACAGCTCGCCGAATGCTTTTTCCACAATCCCTATGCAGTCCGTCATGTCGAGCACGGACATGACGTCCGAGCGGTTCAAAATGAGTGTCATCCTACCTCCTTCTTTTTTCAATCCGAATTCATTATATCAATTCGAACGAACAGGACTTTCCCGGCCTTCTTTGGGAAGGCGACTCCCGACGCCCTGACCTGAGACCAACGTCATACAGGACTCACATCGAATGCATGGCCCGGGCGAGACGTTTGATGCCTTCCTCGATCTCTTCAGGCTCGGCATGGCTGTAGCACAGGCGAATGTTGTTCGTCGGCACGCCCAGCCCCTTCGGGCCGTTGCCGGCATAGAACTTGCTGCCGGGAAGAATTCCGACCTTCTCCTGGAAAACGCGCGTCGTGAGCTCGTCGGCGTTGCTATTCTGCGGCAGCGTCAGCCAGATGTAATAGCCGCCCTGCGGGACCGTGAACCGGACCTCAGGCAGTTCCCGCCGGAGCGCCGCCACCATGGTGTCGCGATGCTTGCGATAGGTGTCCTGCACTTTCTTCGCATGCTTGGCGTACTGGTCTCTGTTGGTGACGAATTCCAGGATGATCCGCTGTGTCAGCGGACAGGTGCCCAGGTCCGACTTCAATTGCGCCAAGCGGGCTATCAGGTCCTTTGAGGCCACGATCCAGCCGATGCGCATGCCCGGAGCCACCAGCTTGGAAACCGTTCCCAGGACCAGCACGGATTCGGTCTGGTCGAACGCCTTCACGATGGGATACTGCTCGCCTTCGAAACGGACTTTCCGGTAAGGGCTGTCCTCGACCACGTAGACGCCGTATTTCTCGGCCACGCGGACCAGGTCTTCACGCCGCTTGAGCGACATCGTTACGCCGGACGGATTGTGATAGTCGGGAACGTTGTAGATCAGCTTCGGAAGCGGCTTCCCTTCGTTCTTGATCCGCGCCAGAGTTTCCTCCAGTTCGCTCACCACGATGCCTTCGGCGTCCTGCGACACTTCATAGAAGTTCACGCCGTACGTCTTGAGGATCAGAATGGCGGTGAAGTAGGTCGGAGCGGTGACGACGATCGAGTCGCCTTCATCCAGCAACAGCCGGGCAATGAGCCCCAGGCCGTCCTTCGCGCCATTGACCACAAGAACATTGTCGGCGGTGAGGTTCTTGGCGCCGTTCTCCATCAGGTACCGGGCGATCCATTCCCGCATTTCCAAAAGCCCCAGCGTCGGCCCGTACTGCAGTGTTTCCGAACGGTACTTGTTCAACGCTAACTTCGCCGCTTCGGTCAAGTCGGGAAACACCTCAGGACAACCGTGGCCGGATCCAAACGAAATGAAATCAGCCGGTTCCAGGGTCGGCATAGTCGGAACCAATCGCGCGGCGCGCTGCGCAAGTGCGACTCTTTCCATCGAAACACCAATTTTCATGAATTCACCTCTCGCGATATTAAAAGGCAGGAATTTCCTTTTCCGAAACAGATGAGTCATCTCACTATAGTTTATAGTATATAGAAAATAGTTCCAATCAAGTCAAGTTTTTTGCGACTTATTTCGCGACGCCTCTCCTCATCCACCGATTGCTTTTATGAATACGAAAAGGGGGAATTTATCAAGCGCCAGCGTTTAGTATTTCTTTAATCCGAGAGAAACAAAACGGTCAGCCTTATTCGCAATTGACTTTTTTACTATATTTTATAAAATATAGATATAGTAGAATTATGAAATGAGATTCTTTTGGCAAAAGGACTTTCTGAGAACGCGTGAGAATATTTTCGGGCTCATCCGGTTTTTCACTGGTATCCGGACAAGGCAAATAACTAATTGTATGGAGTCAAAATAATTAAAAGGCTTTCAACCATAGAAAGGAAGGAACCGCCATGGATGGAAGGATCATGAAGGAACTTCGGATTCTTAAAGCTTATGCTCTGATCTCGTCCCTGTTGTTTGCGGCGCTGTTTTTCATGGGCATGAAACAGCAAGTGCATAGAACCAAGTTCGAAGAGATTGATGTGGAGCGGATCAACATCGTCGAAAAAGATGGAAAACTCAGGCTGGCCATCTCTAACCGCGATCGATCGCCAGGCCCGATCATCGGAGGCCTGTATATGAAAACTCGAGAAGGCCAGCGGCCGGGCATGATCTTCTTCAACGACAAGGGCGATGAGTGCGGAGGCATGACGTGGGACAGCAAAGAACAGGACGGCAACATTAGTGCGAACGCCGGTTTGATGTTCGACCAATACAACCAAGACCAGACTGTCGGGATCATTTACTCCCAAAAAAACGCTGACAGGTCGTCAGGCTTAAGGGTATGGGAACGGCCGCTGACTCCAGTGGCGGACTTTGCCAAGCAGCTATACGAGATCGAGAGCATGAAAGACGGGCCCGAGAAAGACGCCGCCATGAAAAAGCTGCGGCAGCATGCCTTGGAAAGCGGATTAAGCGGAGTGGCCAGGGTGTTTGTCGGAAGAGGGACGAAGAATGAAGCTGTTGTGAGCCTTGCCGATACGAAAGGCAAGCCTCGCATCCTGATGTCCGTGGATGGCGCGAATGTCCCTTCGATTCAGTTCCTGGACGAAAACGGAAAGGTGGTTTATAAACTCCCCGCGGACGCGGCACCCGAATCGAAGAAATAAGGTTTGGGCAAAAAACCGACGTCATAGTCTGGATTTTCCTTCTCTGATCTGATATGATCTGGAGGTTACATGATGCAGAAGGGAGTTCGGCTTTTTCTGGGATGGGCGGTCGGTTGCCTGCTTATCGTCAGCTTAGCCTGGCCAATATTCGCTCAAGCAAACACCCGCTTCGAAGTTACATTCCCCGCTTCTCTCCGGGCAGAACCCGTCACCGGCCGCTTGATCATCGTCATTGCTCGAAAAGAATCGCCGGAGCCGCGCTTGACGATCAGTCCCTATGGATCGCTCATCTTCGGGGCGGATGTCGAGCAACTTCATCCCGACGCGGCCGCCATTATCGACGAGCAAACTCTGGGCTATCCGCTGTCGAGCCTCAAGGAAGTGCCGGCTGGAGACTACTACGTGCAGGCCGTGATGAACGTCTATACCGAGTGCCATCGCTCCGACGGCCATACCGTCTGGGTTCATTTGGACAGGAGCCAGGGTCTTCCTTTGAATGTTTCGCCCGGCAATCTTTATAGCGAAGCGCAAAAAGTCCATCTCGGCCCGAACGCCGGCTTGGTCGCCAAACTCAGGCTCGACAAGATCATCCCGGCCGCAGAAAGTCCGTCCGATACCGAATGGCTAAAGCACATCAAAATCCAGAGCCAGCTGCTGACGAAGTTCTGGGGTCAGCCTATCTATATCGAGGCCACGGTTCTCCTGCCCAAGGAGTACAGCGCTCATCCTGATGTTTACTATCCCTCCGTCTATGTCTTCGAGCACAGAGTGCCGTTTTCTTTCAACACCGACCCGAAAAGCCAAGCGCGGGATACGGGGGCCAGAGCGGCCAATCTGCAGACCGGTTATGAATTCTACCAATCCTGGTCTTCCCCTGGCTTTCCCCGATTCGTGGCTGTTACATTCCACCAGCCGACACCGTTTTTCCCGTCTTCATATTCTGTGAATTCAGCCAACAACGGTCCATACGGTGATGCGCTCTTCCAAGAACTTTTCCCGTATCTTGAGGAACATTTCCGGATCATCCGAAAACCCTACGCTCGGCTCGTCGAGGGCGCGTCAACGGGGGGATGGGAAGCGCTGGCCTTGCAGCTCTATCATCCGGAATATTTCGGAGGAGCTTGGGTCTTCAATCCCGACCCGATCGATTTCCGTCGTTACCAATTAGTGAACATCTATGAGGATGATAATGCCTTCTCGATACCGGCAACCGATTGGCGTATGGCTGAACGGCCGATGCGAAGAACAACGGAGGGCCAGGTTGTCGATACGGTTCGATCCATGAGTCTTTTCGAACATGTGCTCGGTTCCCGGGGGAGGTCTGGGTATCAATTCCATGCCTGGGAGGCCGTCTACGGCCCGCTTGGGCCGGAGGGGTATCCCGCGCCGCTTTGGGATAAGCTCAGCGGCAAGATTGACCGCCCGGTGGCCGACTATATGCGCGATCACGGCTATGACCTTCGCGAATACGCGAGCCGGAATTGGCCAATTCTAGGGCCGAAGGTGGCCGGCAAACTGAACTTCTTCTCCGGAGAAATGGATAATTTTCACCTAAACCTCGCCGTTTATCTATTTGAAAACTTCCTTCGGACGACGGCCAATCCGAATTACGCGGGCCGTTTCGAGTATGGACGTCCCATGAAGGGACACAACTGGCATCTGTACGACTGGGCGGAGATGCTCCGCGAGATGGCGGAGCACATAAAAAAGAAGGCCCCCGCGGGAGAAAACACAGCCTCATGGAATTACTAGAGTCAGGAAGTTTTACACTGCCCGGGCCGGCAAAGAATAAATGCGTTGGATAGGATAGAAAAAAATTAAACGGGATGATAAAGATGATGAAAAACAAGACGGTTGAAGCGCCCAAGACGATCAGCGAGACTATCTACAGATACCTCAGGAAAGCCATTATAGAGGGTGAGCTGAAACCGAATCAGAGGATTCAAGAGAAGGAGATTGCCCAACTCTTTAATGTGAGCACGACTCCTGCAAGAGAAGCGTTCCAGAGGCTCTCAGCAGAAAAATATTTAGCCATAAATGCGAGAAAAGAAGTCAACGTGACCTCGATCACGGTAAGAGAAATCAAAGAGCTCTATGAAGTTGTCCGAATCCTTGACGCCTGTGCCACAAGAAAGGCCGTGAAAATTCTAAGCGACAAAGATATAGAAGACCTTAAGGAAATGACCAAGAATTTGGGCAACTTGTACAATCAGAAGAAAATCGGGCCCTATATCAAACAGAATATAAAAATTCATTTTCGAATCTGGAAGGAATGCGGGAATACTTTTCTCTATCAGTCTTTGGTCAATTTGGGAGAAAAATTCACCTTCTACAGCAATCAGATATTCGCCATGATCGATAATCCCTCCTTTTTTAAGATTTCATTTAGAGACCACGTTGAGCTCATGAAAGCCATTGAGACAAGAGATGGGGAAAAAGCCGAAAAAATTATTTCCACTCACTGGGGAGGAGAAGGATTTTTGAACGAAGAAAAACCAGGAGTGAAAACCGAATAAATCCATATTGCGTCGGCCCGACGATTTTTTTGCCAAAAGGGCCTAATTTATTTATTAAGCTGAACGTGAACGGTTCCGCCATAAAAAGACTTAACTTCGGCATCGCTATATTTTATAGAATATAGTAGACTAAAATTCGACGCCCCGAGCGGGCATTCCGAGGAGGAAACACTTGAAAAGAAAGATCACGGCACTTTTCGCGACGCTCGTCGTGTTCGCGCTCTTTTTTTCGCTGGCCGCTACGGCGGAGAAGAAGGAGCCGCGTCTCGATCCCAAGGATTTTTCCGCGTTTGTCCACAAGACCCTGGCCGAATGGAAGGTCCCCGGCGCCAGCGTCGCCGTCGTCAAGGACGGGAAGGTCATTCTCGCCGAAGGGTACGGCTTCAGAGATGTCCAGAACAAGCTGACGGTGACCCCCCAGACGATCTTCGCGATCGGCTCATCCTCCAAGGCGTTCACGGCCACGGCCGTGGGGATCCTGGTGGACGAGGGCAAGCTCGGTTGGGACAAGCGGGTCAGGGATTATCTTCCCACGTTCCATCTCCAGGACGAGTTCGCCACGGAGCAGATGACCCCGCGCGACCTGCTCTGCCATCGCTCGGGGTTGCCCCGGCACGACCTCGCATGGTTAGGATCTCTACTCTCCAGGAAGGAGTTCTTCGACCGGTTGCGCTATCTGGAGCCCCGGGCCGATTTCAGGACGATTTTTCAGTACAACAATTTCATGTTCTTGGCGGCGGGCTACCTGGCCGGAGAAGTCGCGGGCTCGACCTGGGAGGACGTCGTCCGGACCCGCATCTTCGAGCCTCTGGGTATGAAGGACAGCGACTTCTCGGTGGAGAATTCCAGGAAGAAGCCGGACCACGCGCTGCCCTACGGTGAGAAGGATGATAAGGTCGTCGAGATCCCTTTCCGGAACATTGACGCCATTGGGCCGGCCGGTTCCATCAACTCCAACGCCCTAGACATGGCCCAATGGGTCCTGCTCAATCTTAATAAAGGCAAGGCGGGGGACAAACAGGTCATTTCGGAAGCCAGCTTGTCCGAGATCCATTCCCCCCAGATGGTGATCCAGGAGAACGTGTTCCGCATCCTTGAAAGATTCCCTGAGATGGCCACCACGACCTACGGGTTGGGCTGGTTCCTCACCAGCTACAGGGGACATC
>Ga0256868_10000356_pt1 | contig 27321 bp, 20 predicted proteins | sample RVTome_13_FD_187341 | JGI IMG/M metagenome (GOLD analysis project Ga0256868, IMG submission 187341) | Soil microbial communities from uranium-contaminated site in the Upper Colorado River Basin, Wyoming, United States - RVT92D227 HiSeq ...
GTAATGACAGGTACGCACGGCATTCAGATTATTCTGTCGTAACAGTTGAATATCTTTCAGCATGCTTTCTTCACTGATCACATGACCCGTGATCTCGTCGTGCTCATGCCTGTTCACACCTTTGATTAGGATCGGCTGACCGTTGATGCACAATTGTCCCCTGATGATCTCAACTTCACGGAAGCCCACTTTACAACCGATGGCTTCCACCTCTTTAACACCTTTATCTTTCAGGGTAAGTACCAGCTGATACAGATTTGGCGTTTCGGCCGTCCATTTGGCAGGTCCTTTGATTTCCTTTTTAAAAACAACCTGTGCTGATTCTTTCAGGTTGATGCCCGTCTTGATAACTTCATTGACCAGTTTATTATTGGCCTGATCAATTAATTTCATTTCAACACTGTATTCTCCTGATTGGTAACCCGGAAAGTAGTTCTTAATGTCCACTGAAACTGTAAAAACAGCATCTGTATAATCGTTGATCAGGTCGGTCTGAACAAAGTAGTCAAAAATTTGAACCTTGGGAGTTGCATGAAGATAAACATCGCGTTCAATACCGCTAAGCCTGAAGAAATCCTGGTCCTCGAGGTAAGAACCGTCACTCCAGCGATAAACTTCAACTGCAAGGGTGTTTTTCCCTGCTGAAAGTTTATCCGTGATATCAAACTCCACAGGTGTTTTTGAATCTTCACTGTATCCAAGCTTAACACCATTGAGCCAATAGTATGCCGCTGAATTTACTCCGCCAAAATGCAATACAATGCGTTTGCCTTTCCAGTCCGCAGGAACTGTAAGGTCATGTTTATAAGAGCCAACCGGATTGTATTGTTTTGGAATATATGGAGGAAGGGGTCTGCTGACATTCGGGTATTCGATTTTCTGTAAATGAGCATCCGGTTTTGGAGGGATTTCGGTCATGGATGGTGCATTGTAATCCTTTGACAAGACCGGAGGTTCGCCTACAAAAGGGTATGTAATATTGGTATAGATGGGTATATCATAACCCTGCATCTGCCAGTCCGATGGCACAGGGATTTCCTTCCAGGCAGAGACATCATAATCTTGTTTGTAAAAGTCAACAGGACGTTCATTGGGATTTTTTGCCCAGTGAAATTTCCAGTTACCGTTCAGCAACCTGTAATTAGGAGATTCATTGCTCTTTTTTCCTTCCATGGTTTTGGCACCGGGAAATGAAACAAATGAAGCATGTGGTTTAAGCGTGTTCACTCCGGTTATTTTGGGATCTTCAAGCTCGGGCCCAACAATCTGTGAAAATATGTTTCCCGCAAAAAACAACATCACGCAGATCAGCAATCCTTTATTCTTGTAAGTCTTCATAATGATGATGGTATTAAAGAAGGAAGCAATCCCGCATTGTGGGATTGCCTCCAATAAACAAATTGTACAAACCTTATTAAAGGACCGATTATGCCTAATATCCCGAGTTCTGGATCAACTGATCATTTTTGCCCATTTCATCGCGCATAATCGGGAAGAAATAGCATTTATCATCCCACGCCCTTTGATCTCCGGCAGGACTATCTATTCTTTCATATACCGGGGCACCCCATGTTGATCCGTCAGGCTGCCTGTAACTGTCAACCGATGTAGCATTAACCAGATATTTTACTGATATAGCATGGGTTTGGTGATATGCGTCAGCACCGATCACCCACCGGCGGACATCCCAGAACCGGTGATCCTCATAGGCCAGCTCGATGCGGCGCTCTTGCCTGTACCTCTGACGCAAGGCATCACCTGATTCAGTAATGTCAGGTTGTCCCGCTCGTTTGCGGATAAGGTTAATGGCGTCTCGGGCTTCGGCATCATCACTCAGTTCAATACAGGCTTCGGCGTAATTCAGCAACACTTCGGCATACCGGATATGTCGGAAAGGAACCTCCTGCTTGACATATTGGGGGTCTAATGCAGGATTAACAAATTTGCGAACATAATAACCGGTGTATCCGCCGTTCCAGTCCTCGATGGGGCCCTTACGTGTATCGAGACCGGCTTTAAGCATGGTGACTTCGTCGATATTGTAAACGGCGCCCGCCTGTATCTTGCTGTATGGGTCGATTAGCAAACCGTCACTCGGCCGCGTTCTCCACTGAACCCCTTCATAAAGGACGGTGGCGTAAAAGCGTTGATCACGGTTGGCATATGGATTGGCCTTTTGAACCGGATCATTCCAGTCGAAGCTGCTGCCATCACGCATCTCATAATCATCCACCAGGTCGCCAAGCGGGCAGTTGTTGCCCCAATTGTGGTAACCATTGGGACCGCAGTAGAGGGCCGGATTGTAATGATCCCAGCCTTCGTCGGTTTTGGTGGAGTAACATTGCAGCAGAATATCCTCTACGGTTTCTCCTTCGGTGATGAAATAATCCACGAAGTTCTGCGCAATGGAATCACCCGGATTCGGATCTTTTTTATAAAGATCATAAATACCCAGGTCGATCACGTCCTTTGCTGCATCCCTGGCTGCCTGCCATCTGGCATCCTGACTGCCGCCGGTATATCCCAGGAGTTCCGGATTTGAATACCCGGGGGCATAGGAATTCATGTCGTGATGCAGATCACTGGCAGCAAAAAGTAAAACCCTGGCTTTCAGCGCCATAGCCGCACCCCTGGTTATTCTGCCCAGGTCAGCCTGGTCATCAGGAAGGTACATGATTGCTGAGTCGAGCTGACCCACGATAAAATCAATACATTCCTCATAAGTATTGCGTGGTACCTTAAAATTATCAGTAAGCGTGTAAGCTTTGGTAATAATGGGCACGCCGCCATACATCGATGTCAGGTAATGATAGCACAGGCCACGCAGAAAATAGGTCTGTCCGACCAGATTATCCTTCCATTCCTGTTTGGATGCATCATCCACCACAGCCTGGTTTATTTTCGAAAAGAAGATATTGGTTCTTCTTACATTACGGTAGACCGAATCCCAGAGGAAATGCATGGTATGAGGAGTAGCCCAGCTTACTGACCAACCCTGTAGGTCATCCTGGGTCATCAGTGATTTGTTGAAGTTGGTGGCTCCCCAGTCGGGAGTGAAGTGTGATTCATCGGAATAATCCGACAATCGTTCAATGGCAAAGGGCCAGCCCAGGCCATTCTCGTAAATGCCATTTAAAAAGGTTTCTGCAAGGGCCAGATCGCTCCACACATCCACTTCTGAGTATTCACCCAGCGGTTTCTTATCCAGAAAATCTTCTGCTTTTTGGCAGGAGTAACTGAATGCAAGTATGGATAAAAATATCCAGATATCAAGTGTCTTTCTCATAATTCTGAAATTTAGAAGGTTAAGGTTAATCCTGCATTGATGATTTTAGGAAGAGGGTATGCCGTTCCTCTTTCCAATTCAGGATCAATCAATTTTACTTTATCCATGGTAAGCAGGTTCAACCCGTTCACATAAATCCTGAGGCCATCGATGCCGAGTTTCCTGTTAATGACAGCGGGAAGGCTATAACCGATCTCAATGTTCTTCAACCGGATATAATCGGTTCTTCTCAGAAACATCTGATTGGTACTTGCATTAGCCCTCCAGTACTCCTCATCACGGTTCCATGTCCTGGGATATTCGTTGCTGGGATTGTCCTCTGTCCAGCGGTTATCGGCAAATTCCTTGTAAAAGTTACCGATTTCACCTGATTCGGGACTGATGTATTGCTGTCCACCGGCAGCGCCCTGGAACAGGATGGCTGCATCGAACTGCTTGTAACGCAGGTTGATGCTTAAACCGGCGGTAAACCGCGGCATGTTATTCCGGTCGCTTCTTACCCTGTCAAGTCCGTCGATTACACCATCATCGTTGACATCTTTGAAAATGATATCACCTGCACGTGCATTGGGCCAATGGGGATAGTCATTAACCTCATCATCACTCTGGAAGATCCCGATGGCCTGATAGTACATATCACTGTTGGGATCATTCGGATCAGTGGGGACAGGGTGACCGGTCGACTGCTGATAGGCTGGTCTGCCGGGAGTTTCATCCCAGAAAGTGATCTTGTTCTTCGCATAACCGCCGTTCGTGGAAATGTCATACTGCAACGCACCATAAGTGCCCCTGTAGCCAATCACATATTCGAATCCGCGGTTCGTTACTTTTCCGATATTTTCGGGAGGCAGTGTCAATCCGGCAGAACCGGGCACCGAAGCACTTCTCCTCCACAGGATCTCTGAACGCCTGACATCGAAATAATCGGCTTCAATAGAGATCTTGTTGAGTATTAAAGCCTCGAAGCCAATATTGGCCTGATTGGCAACTTCCCAGGTAACATTGGGATTGGGTATGCGTGATTCATACAACAACTTGTTCTGCTCGTTCAGGTTAAATTCATAGTATGTGCTGGCATAACCATAAGTTGACAGGTACTGGTATTCGTCAATACGGTCATTACCCGTCTGACCCCATGAGGCACGAAGCTTGAAATTGTTGACAGCCGCAATGTTGTTTTTCCAGAAGTTCTCTTCTGAAACACGCCATCCAACTGAAATCCCGGGGAAGAAACCAAACTGTTTGCCCTTCGGGAACATATAAGAACCGTCATACCGCCATACGAATTCGGCCATGTATTTCCGTCCGAAATCATAATTAACACGTCCGAAATAGTTCATGCGTGCATTCTGATTGGCCCAGCCATTGTTGGTCAGGTAAGCATCAACAGCACCTGCAAATAACTGATCAACAGCGGGAGAAATATAGTTCTTTCTGAAGGCAGTTATGTAATCATTATAGCCCTGCTGCCGCTCGGTACCCACCATCACTTTGATATTATGCACATCAAAAAGTGATCTTTCATAAGTGGCATACGTGTTCCAGGTTATTTTGTAACCATCCTGATTTTCCTGGTACAACTCAGGTGCATCCAGTCCTCTTTTTCCCTTAGCAAGAGTATGATCATCATTACCATCCCATGTATACAGGTACCATGGCTTCCTGAATATCTTATGAAACCTCAATGCCTTGTCAAAAGACATATTGCCGGTGACGGTAAGGCCTTTTATCCAGGGTACTGTAATGTTCAATCTGATATTGCTTTCCAGTACATACCATCTGTCTTTGTCATATCCTGTGGCATCAGTAGTTGTCACTGCAGGATTATCGCCATATTCAATATCAGGTCCCGGTTCACCGCTGGGCCAGTATGCCGGCATAGTTGGTTTACCACGCATCAGCATTCTGAATATGTCACCTACCGGGCGGGTGGGGAAGTTCTTGTTTTCCTGACGTCCTGCAACATCAAAGGAAATATCTATATTCTTGGAGATCCTGCCATCGATGTTGCTGCGGAAATCATACTGCCTGAAATTTGTGGCGCTGTTTTTATATACACCATCCTGGAACCGGTGTCCCATCGAGAGGAAGTATTTCATATTTTCACTACCTCCGGAAATGGATATATTCTCATAATTCTGACCGGTCCAGTCTTTGAACACTGCATCAAACCAGTCGGTGTTCGGATGACCCCACGGATCCTGCCCATTGCCGAATAATTGAATATCATCAGCAGTATACCTGGGGTCGCGACCGCGATAGATATCTATTTCATTCAGCATTTCGGCATACTGGGCTGCGTTAGCCATTTCGGGTATACGGGTTGGCCGGTTAGCTCCGCCGTTAACGGTGAGGGTGATCTTCGGTTTACCCATCTGTCCGCGCTTGGTGGTGATGAGGATAACGCCGTTGGCAGCCTGTGCCCCGTAAATGGCAGCCGACGCATCTTTCAATACAGTGATTGACTCGATATCACTCGGATCGAGCCGTTCCATGTTGCGGTTGGCTATACCGTCAACAACGATTAAGGCGCTGTTGTCACCCAGGGTATTGGTTCCACGCACACGCAGGGTCGATCCGTCATAACCGGGCTCACCGCTGCGGGTTACGGATACAATTCCGGGCAAACGGCCAATAAGCGTATTGGTCAGGTTTGTGGCCGGTGACCGTTTGATTTCATCACCCTTTGTGGTAGCTATTGATCCCGTGGCGGTTGCTTTCCTGGTTGTACCATAGCCAACAACCACTACTTCGCCAAGCTGGGTCACGTCAAGTGCCAGATCCACGTTGATGTTGCTCTGGCTGCCCACTTCCACCCTTTCAGTTGTGTAACCAATGTAAGAAAAAAGAAGTGCAGAAGCCGGTCCGGGAACATCAATCGAGAAATTACCATCGATGTCGGTAATGACGCCCACGTTGGTGCCTTCGACCACAATATTTACACCAGCAAGAGGTTCACCGGTTAAAGCATCAATTACCTTCCCGGTTACTTTTTGTTGCTGGGTGGTCGTGCTTTTTGGCAACAGAACAATCAGTGAGTTGTCAAGAATCTCACATTTGATGTTCTTGTCACTGAACAAATCAGCCAGAACCTCCTCAATGGATGCATCAGATGCCCGAATATCCACTCTCTGATCGGGATTCACCAAATCGGATTTATAAATAAAGGACAATTCGGTTTGTGTTTCAATCTCCGATAATACCTGCTTCAGTGTAACATCTTTCATATCCAGGGAAAGTTTGGATCCTTGGGAATATCCGGCGGCCGTAGCTGCCAGGATATTGACCATTAAAAGAAAGAAGCTGAGTTTCATAATCAATAGTAGTTTTAAAATGCTATATTTTTGACGTATAGCATCATTTTGTGGGTTTTTTTTCATATTATTGAAAAGTTAAAATGTTAGAACTTCCGCAATTAAGCATGTGCGATTTACAATTGCGGGTTTTGACAACTTTAATGAACCGGGAGATGTTCCACCATTTTCCGGTTCTTTTTTTAGGAGGGATTCTTTTTTATCATAGGCGAGTGGATTTTAGTTCATTATTAGCTGATTATTCATGGGTTCATCGTAGTTTTCTTCTTTGAAATAACAATGGAATTATCGTCTATTTTGTAGTTAAAGTCGGTTGTCAGCTGAATGGCCTTCAAAGCCTGCTCAATGGAAATGTTCTTTAATACACCGGTGTACCTGACTTTTTTAATATGTTCGTCATTAATCAGGATTTTAACATCATATCTCCGTTCGAGTTTCAAGGCAATATTATCAAACGATTCATCCAGGAAAATCAGTTTACCTTCACGCCAGGAAATGGACGGCTCAACCTGCGCGGTTCTGGTTAGAATGATCTTGCTGGGCATTTGTGGCCCGGTTCTTTCACGTTTCAGTTCCTCTTTACGGGCAACCTGTGCCTTCTTTTTCAGGTAGATGGCTTTATGGTTGGGTTTAAGGAACACTTCATCCTTATTGCCGCTAAACGTACCGCTTGGTTCAATAATAACAACACCCTCAACCACCGTGGTTTCTATAACATCTTCATCACTGTAAGCCTTTAAATTGAATTTTGTCCCGTAGACCTTCACATCAAGTTCGCTGGTATGCACCAGAAAAGGACGATTCTTGTTACTGGCCACATCAAAATAGGCTTCACCATCCAGCCATATGTCACGGGTTTCGGCATTAAACCGGTTGGCAAACCTGATATTACTGCCCGCATTGATCCAAACCGTGGTACCGTCAGAAAGCAGTAATTCTGATTTTCCCCCTTTGGGAACCACGATCTTATGATAGCCGGTTTTGTTTAGTGAAGCGGGTTTGCTGTAATATGATCCAATAAAATAGGCGACTGCGGTTGAGGAAATCAGCAGCAGCAAACCGGCTGCTCTTAACCACCAGCGATATATGCTTCTGAAGGATTTCTTGGATCTACTCAGGTCCTTTTCAATAACACCGGATATCACTTTCCAGTCTGTTTCCCTGCATTCTTTGTCCAAAGCACTGATATCCTGAGGATTCTTCCAGGCTTCTTCAAAGCGTTCAAAATATTTCCTGTTTTCCGGATCAGCTTCGATCCACTGCATAACCTCTGTTTTTATAGAATTGTCTATTGTTTCTTCAATATACCCAACCAATAATTCAATTGAGATATTACCTGATTTAACTTTTTTCATAATAGGTTTTAATCAATATATAAGAACATTATTTTAAAGTTTACCCTGAGTGATATTTAAAGTTTTTTAAAATTTTCTTTGATACAAATCGTGGAATCAGTTAAATCAATACTGACTCAGATTAACTTCCAGAATACGCAGTGCTTTGGAAATGTGCGATTCAACTGTTTTAACAGATATATCCAGCTTTTCAGCTATATCGGCATACCTGAGCTGATCAAACCGGCTCATGGTGAATACTTTTTTGCATTGTTCAGGCAAGGATTCAATGGTTTCAAGTATTCTTCCCTGCAGTTCGGCATATTCAACTTGATCAAAAAGGCTTTTATCCTGCTGGTTTTCATAGTATTCAACGGGATACTCCTCGTTTTTGCGATCCTTTTCAAGGTAACGGATACTGTTGAACCTGGTTGCGCTGTACAGGTATGACTTCACTGATGACTTAATATTCAGGTTAGTCCTGTGTTCCCATAAATAGATGAATAAACCCTGAATGATTTCCCGCCCGATGGAAATATCCCTGGTATATCGGGCTGATAAAATACAAAGGACAGAATAATACTTGTGAAAAAGCAATTCAAATGCCTCTTTGTCTCCATGTCGGACTTTTGACCATAAAAACAAATCAATCTCAGGCTTATCGTTTTGCATGGAATCTGGCATATAGCTGCAGTATAGAAATTGAAATACTAAGTATTTCAATTTAATGTGAATTAATGAATCCGAATTAATTAATGGCTTCTGATCCAAGGTAACAAAAATAATGGTTAATTCGGAAAAAACGGAGATTAATGTCAGCTTATGTTGAAGTATGTCCGGCAGGCAGGGGTGAGGTCTCACTCCAGACAATGCACCACCAGTCCGCTCCGCAGCTTGGGCTCAAACCAGGTGGTTTTTGGCGGCATGATGTTTCCGGTATCTGCAATGCGAATGAGCTGTTCCATGGTTACCGGATACAAGGCAAAGGCAACTGCCATTTCCCCGCTGTCGACCCGCCGCTTCAGTTCACCCAGGCCACGTATTCCACCTACAAAATCGATGCGTTTGGAATTTCTTAAATCCTTTATTCCCAGGATATGATCAAGCACATGTTCTGATAACAGCGTAACATCAAGGCAACCAATAGGATCATGATCATTATAGGTGCCTGTTCTGGCTTCAAGGGCATACCAGCTGCCTCCCAGGTACATAGAGAACTCGTGTGGATGAGAGGGCTTGTATTCATGAGCACCCTTGGGAATGGACATAAAGCTCTTCTCCAGGCGTAAAAGGAACTCATCGGGACTGTTGTTGTTAAGGTCGGTTACCACCCGGTTGTAATCAAAGATGGATAACTGACTGGCCGGAAAATGAACGGCCAGAAAATAGTTATATTCCTCACTGCCTTTGTGGGCAGGATTACCGGTTTTTCGTTCCTTACCAACATGCGCCGCGGCCGCAGTGCGGTGATGTCCGTCGGCGATATAAGTATACGGTATCTCATTCTTAAATATCGTTTCTATTCTTTGAATGGCATGCTGATCATTGATCACCCATAACTGGTGGTGAATGCCGTCATCGGTTTTAAAATCGTATTCCGATTTCCCTTCAATGTAATTGCCGATCAGGCGGTTAATTTCCTCATGGTCGGGATAGGCAAAGAATACCGGTTCGGTATTGAAATTCGTAATCCTGATATGTGACTTCCTGTCCTCTTCTTTTTCAACCCTTGTGAGCTCATGTTTGCGTATTACATTGTTAAGGTAGTCGGAAACCGAAGCACAGGCTACCAGACCGTATTGCGACATTCCCCACATGGTTTGTGCGTATATGTAAAGGTACGGATCAGGATCCTGGACAAATATCTTTTTGCTGATGAACTCTTCCAGGTTTGTCCGGGCTTTTTCATATATCAAAGGTGCGTAATGGTCGGTTTCAACAGGAAAGTCAATTTCTGACTTGATCACATGGTAAAAGGAATAAGGATTTCCAGCAGCCTCTGCAATTGCCTCTTCGGAAGATAACACATCATAAGGTCTGCTTGCAATCCTGGCAGCATATTCCTTCTGCGGACGGTATCCCCGGAATGCTTTTATAATAGCCATACTCGGTTATAACAATGTTGGTAATTGATAATTTGGAATCTTATCTGTCTTCACAAATGTAAAAATAAAATAAACGTAGAGACGCAAAATCTTGCGTCTCTACATTGTTTACAAATGCCATTTATAAAAATTCAATTCACCTGATACGTCTTATCTCCCTTGGTCAGGTAGTTAACAATCTGCCTGGCTGCTGCCAATCCTGCATTTATATTGGCCTCTTCGGTCTGTGCGCCCTGCTTCTTTATTGTACCATAGTACCTTGCAGCATAATCTGTTTTAATTTGCGCCTCACAGTCGGGTGACACATCAGTCACATAACGGAAATCCTTGCGTTCGGCAAACATTTTCAACAAGGAGGGCTCATGTATAATTTCCTTGCGGGCGGTATTCACGAGTGTGGCACCTTCGGGCATTACACTAAGCAGTCCAAAATTGACTGACTCTTTGGTTTCCTTATTAGCAGGGAGATTCACAGAGACATACTGACATTTTCTGTATAGTTCATTGGCGTCGGGAACATATTTAACGCCGTCATTTTCGATTACAATCTTATCACGGTAAGGATCGAATGCAAACACATCCATGCCCATGCCTTTTGCAATCATTCCCACAATACGGCCGATGTTGCCATAAGCGTGGATACCCAGAGTTTTTCCCCTGAGTTCAATACCAGAACTGCCATTGTAGAAATTCCTGTTCAGATAGATCATCATACCGAAAGCCAGCTCGGCAACTGCATTGGCATTCTGTCCTGGCGTGTTCATAACCACAATGTTCCTGTCCGATGCTGCCTTCAAATCGATGTTATCATAGCCGGCACCTGCTCTTACTGCAATCTTTAGTTTTTTGACCGCCTGAAGAATCTGCTCATCCAGAATATCACTCCGTACGATAACGGCATCAACGTCAGCGACCGCCTCGAGGAGTTGCTCTTTACTGGTATATTTTTCCAGTAACCTGAGTTCGAAACCGGCATTTTGCACAATTTCTCTGATACCATTCACGGCTACCTTGGCGAATGGCTTATCGGTGGCAACAAGTATTGTTTGCATAATATTCAGTTTTAGCTTGTTATTGTTAATTGATCGGATGAATACCTGAATTTAAATTCTACCTGATCAGACCTGGCCTTCAAATTCTTTCATGGCATTTACCAGGATCTTTACACCATCAACCGACATCGCGTTGTAGATTGAGGCCCGGAATCCGCCAACAGAACGATGACCTTTGATGCCAACCAGACCTTTAGCCTTGGCTACTTCAAGGAATTTCTCCTCCAGCTCCCTGTATTCCGGTTTAAGTACAAAAACGACGTTCATGATCGACCTGTCCTCAGCAGCAGTAAGAGGCGAAATGAAAAGTTTGTTCCTGTCAATTTCGTTATACAACAGGCCGGCCTTCTCGTTGTTGATTTTGTGCATAGCCTTTAAACCGCCGATATCCTTAAGCCATTTCAGGGTTTGTAAGCAGGCATAGATGCCAATGCACGGAGGGGTATTGTAAAGTGAATCATTTTCAACATGTGTTTTGTAGCTCAGCATGGTGGGTACCGGTTTGGTGACTTTTTCCAGCAAGCTGTCCCTGATAATGGTAAAGGCCACACCGGCAGGACCAAGGTTCTTCTGGGCACCACCATAAATCAGGGCATATTTCGAGACATCCATGGGCCGGCTTAGAATATCCGAAGAAGCATCAGCCACCAGAGGAACAGGGGAAGTTATGTCGGTCTTCAGCTCGGTTCCGTAAATCGTATTATTGGTGGTTATATGAAAATAATCGGCATCGGCAGGAATAGTATAGTTTTTGGGTATAAAGGTGTAGTTTTGTTCTTTTGACGAACCCACAACCTGTACTTCACCAAAGAATTTGGCTTCCTTAATGGCTTTTGAAGCCCACGATCCTGAATCGAGGTAAGCAGCCTTCTTGTTCAGAAAGTTGTAAGGAACCATGGTAAACTGCAAACTGGCACCTCCCTGCAAAAACAGAACTGAGTAACCCGACGGAATATCCAAAAGCTCCTTCAATAAGTCCTTAGCTTCCTTTAAAATGGCTTCGAAATCTTTGCTTCGATGAGAGATTTCCATGATCGACATTCCGCTGCCATTAAGATTCAATACTGCTTCCGCGGTGTTTATGAGCGTAATCTCAGGTAAGACCGAGGGCCCCGGGTTAAAATTGTATTTTTTCATAGGAGGTCTATTTATTTGTTAAACAATTAACAACTGAATGGAATCAAATATAAATAAATTATATTTCAGTGTGAAAAAATTAACAGAAAAATGACTGCAGATTTTACGAACAGGTTGTCAATAAACTTCATGATTTGGTTATTTATTGATTTATTGATTGTTACAGATCATTTAAGCGGACTAAACAGTTCTCTTTTAAAACTGGTATCAGACTGGTAAGATTTGGAGTGTGGCAATATTCAATCACATCATCTAGATTGTTATTTTTCAAACGGTGTCGCTGTGCGGCTTTTTCAATATAAGACATTATGCTGTGCCGGGCCAGGTTCCACAGATCTAGCGAGGCATGGACCGAATCGCAGATCGTTGTGTAATTTTCGTGCTGGAGTAAGGATTCACTCAGGGCACCTGCAAAAAGTGAATCTTCCAGATTGAACTTATTCTTCCATCCGGCACAAAGAACAACCAGATCGCGGTTTTCATTCACAATATATTTCACAAGGGCATCGAGATTCAGGTAGGCACCAATGAGTACACGAAAGCTGTGCCGTGCGAGCATAATACAATGTGTTCCGTTAGTAGTAGAATATACTATATCACGTCCTTCAATGACATCCTTTTTGAAATTATACGGAGAATTACCAAAGTCAGCAAAATCTCTGACAATACCATTTCTTTCAGCAGCCACCAGAAAACCTTTCTGCTTGTAAGCAAGTGCTTCTTCAAGTGTAGCTACGGGAATGATGCTTTTGACCCCGTTCATAAAGGCAGTGACAATGGCTGATGTTGCCCGGAGAATGTCTACAATTACAACTATGGCATCATCATTCCTGAAATCAGGATAAAGTGCCGGTGTGAAGCATATTTCCACTTTTCTTTTGTTTCCGGTCATGCTGTTGTGTGATTTATAAATTTCCAAACAAATCTTATATGAGTCTACTCGTCCCTCGTCACTTGTTACTTTCTTGTTCCTCCGAAATATCCCTGAACTTCCTTACAAAGGTATTTTTCTTTACATCTGTCGATACCATATAAATATATGATTCTCCGCTGGTAACCTTCAGCCTTCGCTCATTGGGTTTAAGCTTCTTCATCCGGTCGAGAAACTCACTGTTCGAAGAATGGATCTGCATTACACCGCGGGTATAACCAAAATAATACCAGGTTCGCCTGTCAAGTTGCAGGTAAAAGTCGAGAATATCACCGCTTCGCTTGATCTGCAATTCCAGCAAACCATCCACCCGTTTATTCACCTGGGTATTATTAATGTTTGCTATACCAATCTTGCCTACAGAGATCCAGGAATTGGACTCATTGTCCCATCTCAGTTTAAGTTCATTAAACATAATCGTATGTTTCAATTCGGACGGCATTTCCTTGAGCGCTCCAAACAAGCTGAGTTCTGATTTCATGGCATCGTACCTGCTCTTTCCGATTAGTTCCACAATGCCTTTTGTATAAGTCATTCGGTTCAGATCCACCGCCGGCAGATTGGGCATACTGTCGACTTCACTGGCCATAACATTAATAATGTTCTCAGCGATGTAAAAATCCAGTCCCAGGATAACATCCATTTCCGTTTCATTGGTAATGGTCTTGTGAACCGCTTTCCCAACAGCAGTGATTTTCAACTGGCCCAGCTTGGCACCGGGATCTATTTTCCCTTCGCTATTTAATTCACAGCTTTCCCTGTGCAAGGTCAGGATGTTACCTGGGCTATTCCGGTCAAGCAGTTTTTCACGGGATGCTATCACGTATTGCTGCAATGGTTTGTCGTAATACAGAAAGCCATGTGAAGAGGCAACTGCTCTGTCGCTGTAATTCTTTCTTCCCGACAAAAAGGCCGGATATACATGAACCGAATCATAATACATGAAAAGGCCGTTAAAGATCTTATCCCGATTAATGTCAATCAGCTCTTCCTTAATGGGGATCAGAATGTTCTGGGGATCAATTTCCGATCTGAAATAAACCCAACGGGGCTTAATGAATTCACAATTATGCTCAATGAGCGCACCTCCGTCGAAGGTCAGATATTTTGAGGAGACTGTTATGTAAAATTTGCCTTTGTAACGATAGTTCGGACTTAGTGTGAATTGATCCGTTTCATAAATCTCTCCGGAGCCGATCGACTGCAAAGTGTTATCAACCCCTAATGAACTGAAATAAAGGATTTGCTGCTGGCCCAGTTCATCGGTGTAATTGTAGTAGGCTGTTCCACTGTAATTGTTCTTAGCGGATATGGTAATGGTCGCATCATGCAAGGCAAAGTATTTTGTGTTTCTATTGGCTACCAGTCTTGCCTTATACAAAGTTCTTAACCGTGCATCGGGCTGAACCGTCAGCTTCTCATTCTCCGGATATATACGGGCATCGGCAATATCAATGTATTTGACAGCAGTTGCTTTTATAAGGTTGCTGTCATAATCATAAAAAGCCAGTGGTGCTATGAAGCTCAAAGAATCCTGGGCAGGATCGATGCTGATGTATCTGGGTCCCACCAGGCCTTCCTCGGCAACTTCGGTTGCCGGAGGTGCATTTGTGCTTGAACCCATAGCAAGTTCCTTCTTTCCCATATCCCATTCAAAATTGTCCAGGTAACTGACATACTTGTTCTCGGGAAATGATACCAGCGTAAAATCCTCGTTGGATGTAAAAAGTCCTTTATGCTGCGTGAAATCAATATGCGATTTCATGTTTTCTGTAAGAACAGTAAATCCTTCGGTATGTAATGATTTCAAATAGAAATCAGCTGTATCGGCATCTATTTCGTTAGCCTGAAAAGTAAACCCATCGGAGAAAAGCTCGGCTCCTTCCAGGATCATCCTGCCATTTCCGCTTAGTCCGGCAGGTTGAAGCTTAAGATGTCCCGACAACCAGGTGGTTTTATTAAACATGTGAAATACCGAATCGGTCCGGTATGCATACAACTCATCCTGGTATGGCAACCAGCGGATCGTGTTATTGGCCGATCTTACCTGAGGGAACTGGGGATCAGAGGTTTTCTGCGTGAGTGTAAATTCCCTGGAAACCGCATGCAGTGAATCGGGGTAAAACCGGATATCGTCAGCAAGTGTGGATGAGGTAAGGTAATAAATGGTGCCAGACCCTTGTAATCCCTTATTACTCAAAGATATTTGGTCAACAAAGCTGCCTTTCCCGTTATATAAAGCAAGTCCTGAATCAGGTGTTAGATGCTTAAATCCAAGTGATTTATCTGCCTGCAGCCTGAGTGTTTCATGAATGACCGGGAAAATGCCTGCAGATGTCAGTTCACCGTCGAATTGCATTGAACGGCGGTTAAAATTATCAAGACTATCCATTTCAAACGGATAAATCTCATAAAAGAATTTGTCCCGCGTGTATACCCCGTTCTGTATTTTCTTGTCGTCGTAATACACAAATCCGTTTTCAGTTGACCTGAATACAGGATATTCGGGAAAGGATTTTCGGCCGGATTTGTTATCAGGTTTATCGATGAATAATTCCCCTTTTATATCTTCAATTAGATTCAGTGCTTTCTCCGCAACAGGAAAACCATAATTATCCACGGCACCGGTAAGATAACGAATACGAAGGGAATCAATTTTCTGCAGCTCAATTTTGAAAGTATCGTAATTAAAGAAAAAGTTCTTGCCGGTAAACGTGAATAAGCCGGCCTGCAATTGCCCGTCGAACTGAAAATGCCTGTTCTTCTTCATAACAATCCGTTCATTTTCAGGATAAATCACAACGTTTTGTGAGTCACTCACAAATACCCTGGAAACACCATTGATGGTAAGGTCGTAACTACGGAGGTCGAAGACGGCATTTTCAACAGGTGAAGTGGTTCTTGAGGGAATTCGGATTACGTCATAATCAATTTTTGAAACACTGGAGGACAGGTAATCAATTAGCCTGGGACGAATGCTGGCCATATCGGTCTTGCTGTCATAAAATAAGAAACCCTGGGCAGCCATGCGCATAAGGAGTTGTTTAACCTGTACGACAGGCTTCTTCAGGTACCGGGCAAAGTCCTCGGCAAGGAATTCCTCAACTCCCATGAATCTGGCAAATGACCGTATGGATACCAGCGGATGTGCCTCGTCCATGAGCTGCATACTCAAGTAATGCTCGTTATTAAAAAAATTAACCGATTCAAAACTGGCATTACCGATTGTGCTTCCCAGAAGTGCGGTGAAACGCATGACAGGTTCATTCATTTTCCACACCAGCTGCTCAAAGGTCATATCAATATTGTGATAGGAATTGAAATACGGGCTTTGTGAACTGAAATTATCAGTCTGGTACAGTGATAATTCCCTTGTAGCTACCAGATAACTAAGCGACAAACCGGGATGGAAAATGGAGTCTTTTTTCAGCCTGATCACAATGCTTGCATTCGGAGCATTGATACGATTTGATTTGAAGGCAAAGTAATTTGATCCTGCTATCAGCATGAGTGTGTCTTTCCGGTAAATGTTAATCCTAGCCTGCTTTTCACGATTACCTGTTCCCACCAGCTTGGAACCCTGCATGGACAAACCTCCTTCAAAATCAATATCCTTGTACAGTTCCTTAATGGCAAAGTCTTTCTGGTAGGAGTCAAATTGAGGATAATCTGCATCTTCCGGAGATTTTACGGGTTTAACCCTGTCTATCAGAACACCTTTTAAGGGAGCGTCAAAATATAACCTGTTAACAAATACAGCATCACGTGCTGTATATTCCGGACGTGACATGTTAATCTCATATGTGCTGAGATGGGCATATACATCCGATTTATTAAATCCGGCCCTTTCCCAGGTTACCAGTCCTCCTTTTCCATGCCATACCGATGTAATGGGATTGAACTCTCCGCCGGAACCGGTAATCCTTATACTGTCACGCCTCACGTAACAAACCAGATCGGTTTCTTTTACGATGATACGTATGGCAGTATCGGCGACAAACCGGTAATCTTTCGTGGTTATCTTCCAGTCAACCGAGCCGGTGCGGTACAAAGAACTACTGTCGATTAACAACTGTGTGAAGGCAAGATAACGGTCGGTCGTTTGAAGTGATATTTTCCGGTTTGCCAGCAAAAGGTCAAGTCCCTTTTCCCATTGAATGAAATTATCCGGTTTTTGGGCGGTCTTTTTCATCAAAACCAGACATTTGAGATAATGCGTGAAATGAGGGTAGGGCTTGGCGTTTTTTTTGAGAAGGTCAATTGACAACCTGACAATTCTCTCCTGTTCCCGCAGGCTGAATAAACTATCCCTTGTCCATACCATCAGAAACTCATTCAGAATTTTCTCACTTTCCGGATTAATGTTTTTCTGGATAAGCAAAGAAAGTTCTTCAGGGTATTTTTCCGGAATTCCGGAAAATACATCGGACTCCTGTGCTGATACAGGATTGCTTATGCACAGGAAACATACAAATGGCAACAACCATGAGATCCTGCAGAACATGGGGATCGGTTTATTTCGAAATATACCTTGCCTTGTTATACGACTGCTTAAAATGCGTTCACTATTCCCATAAAATCTGCAGCAATCAGTGATGCTCCTCCAATCAGTCCGCCATCAACATCTGGATTGGAAAACAGCTCCTTGGCATTGGAAGGTTTGCAGCTACCGCCATATAATATAGATGTATTATCAGCAGTCTGATTACCAAATTTCTCAGCAATAAGTTCACGAATTACCTTGTGCATTTCCTGAGCCTGTTCGGATGTGGCATTAACACCAGTACCAATGGCCCAGACCGGTTCGTAGGCAATAACCACTTTGCCAAAATCCTCCGGCGACAGGTCGAATAATCCCTTATCAATTTGAGTCTTCACTAATTGTATGTGGTTACCTGCCTGTCTTTCAGCCAATACCTCGCCACAACAGAAAATGGGGATCAATCCTGCAGCCAGTACCAGCTTAACCTTTTTATTCAGCAGGGTATCATCTTCATGATAATAAGTCCGTCTTTCAGAATGCCCAATGATAACATATTCAGCGCCGGTCGACTTGATCATATCCACTGATACCTCGCCGGTAAAGGCGCCTGAAGTCTCTGATGCACAGTTTTGTGCACCAAGGTACAGTGAATCTTTGGTAATCAAATTTCTGACTTCGGAAAGATGTATGAATGGGGTACATAAAACAACGACTGTACCGTTATCTTCGATTTGCCTGTTAACCGTTTTTGCCAGTTCAATACCCTCCTGCAGGGTTTTATTCATTTTCCAGTTTCCGGCTACTATTTTTTTTCTCATCTTGTATTAGATTTATTGATTCATGATTAGGTAAGGCCAAAAATAGTAAAAGTTATGAATTCTGGCTGTTGTTAAATACAAATTGATAAATTAAACAACTTTCGTTATTTTTATCCAAAAGAAGGAAAAATATTATACGATTTACATTCACAAATGAAAAGGTCATGAATCCTAATTTTGAATTGCCACAGGTGCTTTACAACTCCCTGGGTTCCGAAACCAGGGATTTTGTTGTTAAGGCTAAAAGGACCAGTCCGGTAAAGGTTTCACTCGCGCTGATTGTTTTTGGTACTTTTTGGCTGGCTTTTACCAGTATTTTCGTAATAGCCTTTCTGGGCCCACTTTTTGTGGGCAAAGAAGTCCATTTTACTTCCAATGATGTTCCTGTGGTTGCAGGACCGGGCAACCTGGGACCAGTTGTTGTTCCGGCATTGATCATTGGTCTCTTCGTTGTGGTTGGAATAGGAATACTGGGATTTGGCATATATACCCTGGTAGGGAAGGGCGGGTATTTCATAGGGACTCCTACCAGAATGGTGTGTTATCAGAAAGGCACTATACGGTCAATCGACTGGGAACAATTTTCGGGAGATGTTGAGGTAAGCGGTACGGCCGAAAAAGGCAATCTGGCCCTGGGAATGAGAACCGGCCGGATGGTGAGCCAGAAGAACAGCTCTGACAGATATGTACCCGATATGATTTATATTTCCGGAATACCTGATGTTTTTGAAATAGAAAAAAAGTGCCGGGACAGAATCAAAGAAAATGACCCGACTCCGCCAAAGTAAACTTTCAGTTGCTTTTTATGTTATTCATTAATTGAGTACCGATAAAATGTTTATTTATTTCAATTAAAACTTCCTATATGAAAAATCTTAAATATGCTGGTTCATTCTTTTTATGTATAGCTGTTCTTATTGCTTTTTCATTTCAGGTCAGGGGTCAGAAAACCGAAAGTATTGAAAGTAGCAGAGTAATTGTTTTCCCTGATATCCCTGGTTATAAAACACTGGTTTGCGATTTTCATCAGCACACAGTTTTTTCGGATGGTGAAGTTTGGCCAAGCATACGGATACAAGAAGCTCTGGCGGACGGACTGGATGCTGTTTCTATTACTGATCATCTTGAATATCAACCCCATAACGATGATATTCCTCACCCCGACAGAAACCGGGTATTTCAGATTGCACGGGAAGAAGCCGAAGGCAAGGACCTGATTATTATTAACGGATCGGAGGTCACACGTGATATGCCTCCGGGGCATAGTAATGCAGTTTTCATTCAGGATGCCAACAGGCTGCTGATTAAGGATTCTCTGGAGGTATTCAGGGAGGCCAAAAGACAAGGTGCATTCGTGTTCTGGAACCATCCGCACTGGATTGCCCAAAGCCCGAATGGTACCGCGGAGCTTAGTGAAACGCACCTTCAGTTGATCCGTGAAGGATTGATTCATGGAATCGAGGTGGTGAATGATCTTTCTTATTCCGATGAGGCCCTGCAGATTGCACTGGATAATAATCTTACCATTATGGGTTCATCGGATATTCATGGACTGATCGACTGGCAATACAGGATCCCGGAGGGAGGGCATCGTCCCGTAACACTTGTTTTTGCCCGTGAAAAATCTGAGGATGCTCTTAAAGAGGCTCTGGTAAAGGGCAGAACGGCAGTATGGTTTGATCATTTTCTGATTGGAAAAAATGAATTCCTTGTACCATTGATTCAACAGGCCCTTAAAGTTGAAAATGCATGGTATACGGGAAGTTACATGAGTAAGTCAAATGTGGTTGCTGTAACTGTATGGAACCAGTCGGATGCAGACTACATTCTTGAGAATGTCAGTGATTATTCCTTTTACGCCCATGGGGATATAGTTACGATCAAAGCCCATGACCACCTGGTTCTTGAGGTAAAGACCCTTCAGAAACTACCTTCATTTACCTTGAAATTTAAGGTGTTAAATGCTATTATCGCCCCCAAGACCCATCCGGATATAACGCTTCAAGTAACCATTACAGAAGACTAATAAATTGCCTGTTCATACACCGGCAACTCTGCGTTTATATTCGGCCAGTGCATCATTTAACCTGTCCCTGGCCGTTGTATCACCCGGAATATTGTGTGAAGGATGGATAAATATCCTGACACCGCGATCAGCCAGAATTTCTGCAACCGTAGTTACTGTCATCCACACTGCTGTTATAAATCCCATGGTTGAAACAGGCCCGATCTTGTCGATGTGATTTTTTAACGGAACCGAGGCATCCTGCAGGGGTACACAGGTATCAACCACAATATCAGCCAGGTCAAAGATAGTTTTTCCGCAGCTGTGCCGCGTCAGTTTTCCCACTGCCTCCATTGCCGAACCAAAAACAATGACTTTCATCCCCTTCTTTCTCGATTCGAGGGCTATGTCGATGTTTACAGCATTAATACCCGTATGCGAAAAAAGCCATACACAGTCAAGCGGATCAAAATTATAGCCTTTCATGATTTCTACGCCATATCCTTCAACGCGCTCAAGAAAGATAAACTGATGCACACTCATACCACCAACAATATTGGTAAAAAAGGTGAGCGGTAATTCTATCATGGGGTGAAACCCGACAAATCCTCCAATGCGGGGATACATCTCTTCCACCGGTATGGTGGCATGTCCACAACCAAAAGTGTGCACCCATCTGCCGGCCTGAATGGAATTGGCCATCACTTCCGCAGCCTTCCAGATATTGTCCTGTTGGGTTTGCTCAATTTTATCCATAACGTTTCGAGCGTTATTAATCCATTGTTTTGCAAGCATTTCAATACCTCCGATATTTATATTAGATTTTCGTTTTTTTTGGGATTCTTTTTTCTGCAATACTGTATACCAATGTTATGCATAAAGCACAGATCATTATGATTACCGGTAAATATGCAATCCCCCATAATCTGGTTACTATGCCCACCATAAAGTTAAGCAATGTATTACCAGTTAGTGCCATTACAATAACAATACTGAAGGCAGTTCCGGTCATTTTTGCATAAAGTTCACCCACATAACCCAGGATAACGGGAAAACAGGCAGCAAATCCGGCACCCAAACATAACATGGACAATATCGCGAGTGGAAATGAGGAAACAGCAATCAACAGAACCGCCCCGGTAAAAATAAGTGCAAAACTAGAATACATGATCAGGAGAGTTGGGATTTTCAGAAGCAGGCGACTGAGCAGCAGCCTGATCAGGGCAATGGCTGCAACCTCACATGAAAGAGCATACAATGCGTATTCGACAGGTAGATTCACTGATTTCAGAAAAGTAGTTGACCAGTTACCGATAATACCTTCCATTGCACTCTCCAGAAACAGAATGAAACCTAACAGCAGAAGTAAAGGTTCTTTAATTAAGGAGAGAGCCTCTTTTATAGGAAATCCCTGTTTTTGTTTGGGCGCAGGAAATTTTATAACCATGAAGAAGATCATGGGAAGCAAGACTGTAAAACCAATTATCGAAATAACTGCCCCGCTGTTGAAGTTACGGGATAGATGTCCGATTAACAAAGGCATACCAAGAGCTCCAACACCATAAAATACACCCAGCATACTTAGTCTGGCACCTTTACCACCGGTAGCAATATCGGCCACAAGTGCATTCGTTCCGCCATTGATTACTCCGCCACCAAAGCCAATCAGGAAAAAAGACAGTTGCATCAGGGACATGGATTTCGCATTTGCAACCAGTTCCAGTGACAATGCAATTAAAAGCGTGCAAATGATAAGGAGCATCTTATAACCATAACGGTCCACAACCGGACCGAATAGCAGAGAGCCTGTAAGCATTCCAAAAGGCAACAGGGAGGCAAGTGATGCTACTCTTGATGCATCCACATGGAGGGTTTCCTGGATAAAAACGGAAAACGTTCCCAGTGAGAGAAAAACAACTCCGAAAAGGAGCATTCCGAGGCATGCAGCAATAAAAACCAGGTTTTTCCTGTACATGATAATCCTTGTCTTTTTAATTATATCCCTGATGTTCTGGTAAGGGCCAGGAATCCGGCTCCAATTAATCCTGCATCTCCGGCCAGTAAAGAAGGTTCAAGTTTAACCTGCTGCATGCTGATGGGTTGAGCCCATTTCATGGCTTCAGATAATATATCGCCCAGAAATATAACAGCAGGTCCGAAAACACCGCCTCCGAAAATGATTTTTTCAGGATTGAACAGACTTACCAGGTTTGCAACGGCCATTCCCCAATACAATACAGCCTGTTTCATTACTTGATCGGCCAGTGTATCATTCTGCCGGTAAGCTTCAAAAATCCTCTGAGTCGTTAATTCTCCGAACTTCAGGGTACGTAACACACCTGAGTAGGCGTGATTTGTTTTGAGGAGTTCGCTGGCCACACGGATTAATCCATCCCCTGATGCGCTGTATTCAAAACAACCATATCCGGTATACTTTTCTTTATAGGGTTGATCCAGTGCAAGCCAGCCAATGGCCCCTGCAATATCTGATGAACCTCTGAGAATTTTTCCGTCTGTCATGATGCCGGCCCCGATACCAGTTCCTACGGCGAGAAAAATTGCATTTTTACAGCCACGGGCACAACCCTGCCAACCTTCGCCCATGATGCTACAGGCCCTGTCATTGTCAAGGACAAAAGTCTGACATTCTTCCCCGATTTCTTCCATGATCCTCTCTGTCAAAGGAAAATCCTTCCAACCAGGGATATTGGGTGCCCAAACACCACCGGTACTGGAATTAACAATACCTGGAACAGAACAGCCGATGGAATCAATTTTCATATCATTTGCATGCGCAAAATCGATCTGATCCCTGATCAGCTGAATAATCATTTGACTAACCTCGTTACCTGCCTGTTTATTTACCATAACGGTAGTTTTGTTAATGATGCTTCCATCTGTTTGAAAAATGGCACCGGCGAGTTTTGTACCACCCAGATCAAGTCCAACTACAGCCATAATCAGTGATTTTACGGATACAACATTACAGCTCATTACCTGGTCGTCTTCTCAGGTTCTCTAAATATAATAAATGGATAGCAATAAATGCTATGTTAAATTCTAAATGTCTGTTATTAAAAGTCCTGATTAAATGTATAAAAACGTACACACACTGTACAATTTGCGCACATTATTGTATATGCAAAAACAATAATAAAGTTTTATAATATGAACAATATCAGTATATTAACGAGTTTGGTATAAAAAATGTGCTAGATTATTTAACACTGTGGAAATAAAATATTTAAACTGCACTAAAATGAAACTCATTCTCAAACCCAATGAAATGATCCTGATGGCAGGAAACAGCAATCTTCTGCAGAAGGATATGAACATTCAGGGAAAATTAATTGTCACCAATCAGCGTATTTACTTCATCACACTAAAAGATGAATACAGGTATTGTGACAAGGAAATTATTCCTGAGGAGATCAGTGATTTGATTTATTTTAAAACCCATTGGCTAATGTCTAATGGAATGAAAATCGTTACGAAGAGTGGTGACGAGCATCCTTTTGTTCTAAAAAACCGGAATGAATGGTCCAGGTTAATTACTAAAATGTTTTAATTCTTACTTATCTTAATCTCACACTATCCACATAATAGGGTGTATCGCCCTTCCACACTAAAGCCCCGTTCTTCTGCTTATAATGCACAATTACAGTTCTTCCCTGGAGTGTATCGAGGTGACTGGCCAGTTGTTTATCGGTAACCGAAAAAAAGAATTTCTCTGAAGCAATTACCACATTGCTGCCTCCTGCAACACTACTCAGTATCAATTCACCTTCGTAAGTTTTAAACAGCGTACCCTTCCGGGAGAATTTCTGCAATAAACCGGCACGGTAACCGTCACTGTATGTAAAAAGGTACTTCCAGTAAATAAAAATTCCCAGGAATAAGATGAACAGAAATGTGATAAAGTAAATAATCTTCCTGATTTTCTTTTTAATAACCGTCCATTTTGAGTCGGTGACCCTGGCTGATATCGATTCAGGTTTCATGATAGGTATCTTATTACATTAATGATGTACAAATTAATTACAATTCAATTAACAAGCAAATTACTTTATGAATATTTTTATAATATTTACCTTGGCCTTACCACCAAGTATTACTATTTTTGAAGAAAACCTGTTAATATTCAAGAAAAATATGAAAAGAAGTACAGTTCTTATAATCAGCCTGTTTTTGTTGTCATTTTCCCTTTTTGCACAGGAGCAGAAAACTGTTACAGTAAAGGCCGGAACACGGATAAAAGATTATTTTACACACAGTGATATGTATCGTTATCCGGAATTCATACAAGGCAAGGTATCATTCAGAGATGGAAACTCAACGGTAGTTAAACTGAATTACTGCATCCTGTCAGGTGAAATGCAATTCGTCGCCTCAGGGGATACCATGGAAATAACCAATGAAAAGAATATCAGAATTGTACAGATCATGCAGGATACTTTTTATTGCGATAATGGTTTCCTGGAAGTACTTGCCGGCTATGGTCCGGTCATTATGGCGGTTAAACAATTTGTGAAACTTTCTGATATAAAAAAGGAGGGCCCTTACGGCACACGACCATCGGGGTCTTCAGCCACGACTTACAGTGGTATTTATGATGAGGGTAGTCTGCGGAATTATAATCTGATTCAACAGCAGGACTTTGTCTTATCAAAGAAATCAGAGTATTTCATCGGTAATGAAAAGGATGGATTCTTTCCATATAAGAAAAATAATGTGCTGAAGATTTTCCCCCAGCGTAAATCCGTTATTGATGATTTTCTAAATAAAAACATGATTAACTTCAAAGCTAAGGATGACCTGGTGCGATTGACACAATTTCTTCTGGAGATTCAATAGCCTTTTGTTCATAAGGATTTTATTAGTATCGGATCATATACTTTCAATTGATTCACAAGTTTGCTTTTTTCATTTTGTAAGGTTGAATTAATTGTTTGTTACACCTTTAACTATAAAATAATTTTTTATATTTACTATATATAGTTGAATTAGTTTAAAAAGTACTGATTTACAATAAATTCACCTAACTCTTAATATAGAAACTTATGGCAGATTCAAAAGACGTTTTAACCGGATTGATTTGGGTTTATACCCTGTATGTATTGGCGATTCTTTCGGTTATGAGTTGGTTTGCTTACAAAATCTCCCGTAAAGGTGAGGGCAAGCTGATCAAACCTGTGTATTTTTATATCTGGGTGGGTTTCCTGGTAGTTGTGGGTATCTCATTGCATATTTTTACCTACAACACAATTCCCTGGTCACCCATGGATTTGAACAGAAGTAAGATTCAGGCTGACACTGTTTTCAATATCATGGTTGAAAACCATGAATTTAAATTGCCGGATGAAAAGCTCAGGATAAAGCTGAACCAGAAGGTGCTTTTCAATGTAACATCATGCGACCTGACTTATGGCTTTGGACTGTTCAGACAGGATAACACCATGGTTTTTCAGATGCAGGTGATTCCTGGCCATAATAATGACTTATTATGGCAGTTTGGCGAGGTGGGATTATTTGATATCAGGTCGACCGAATATTCAGGACCTAAGGGTACCTTCATGCATGAAAAAGCAGTTGTAGAGGTCATTGAATAAAGGATAACAATTTTCCAATCAAACAAATTATTAAAATTTAAAACTTTCCTTATGAGCTTTATACAAACACTTATGAATGGTGAACAGGGAGTTTTCAAATCGAAATCCCTTACTCCAATGCAAAAGATCGCTTTACGGTTTGTTGTAATTGGTCTGGTTTATTATGCGGTGGTTGTAATAGAAGGCGTGCTGATGAGAATTTACGAGATACAGCCTGTTCCACAGATCAGTTCAGAGCAATTTTTTGCGATTATGACCGCTCACCCGCTGGTGGGTATTTTTGGTTCAACCTATATGATTGTTTTCGGAGCCTTCCTGTTCCTTGTCCCGTTTCTGATGAAAAAGCCCCTTTGGAGCCTCAGGGCAGCAAACTGGACCTTTTTCCTGATTACCATCGGAACATTTGTGATGTGGTTCGCCGGCTTTGTATCTCATTATGCGCCTTTATATACTTTGTATTGGCCTTTACCGGCAGATTTCTCGCAATTCAGTGTATACGGAGGTACATTTTTTATCATCGGTATTGCCCTGATCATGGTGGGAACTTTACTTTTTGTGCTCAATATTTTTAAAACCATATTGTATACACCGGAAGGATGGGAAAAACAGCCTGTAGCTGCACTGCTTGGATCTGCCCTTGGGCTGAGCGGTTTTCGTTACCTGTTTAAAAAGCAGAAGCAGGAACATTTGGTTTCACTTCCTGTGGCAGCCATTGCCCGGGGTACTGTGGATACTTTCCTGAATGCAGCTGTTATAACATTTACGGGTGTTCTCATCCTGATTTACATGGTTGCCGAGATTTTCGGGCATAGTCTGAAATCAACTGCCATTGATTCCTTGTTATATAAAAACTGGTTCTGGTGGGGTCTTGACCTGATTGCGGACGGCATGGTACTGATTTTTGTAGCAGGGGTCTGGTATTTGCTGGCCACATTAATCACGGGCAAAAAGCTTTTTATGGAAAACTGGGCCAGGGCTGCTCTTTTTGTTGAACTGATTGTCTCCTGGACGGTATGGTCACATCATTTATTGTCCGATCAGCCACAACCCGGTTTGCTGAAAATTATATCAGGTGAGATGGTTACCGCATTTGAACTGATCACGCAAGGATTGGCCTTTTTCATTACCCTGGTAACTTTATGGAGTGCCAAACCTTTGAAAATGACAAATGAGCTGAAATTCCTGCTGGGTGGATTACTTGGTTTTGCCCTGGCTATACCTGCAGGGATATTGCAGGCAGATATCGG
>Ga0256868_10000359_pt1 | contig 27198 bp, 12 predicted proteins | sample RVTome_13_FD_187341 | JGI IMG/M metagenome (GOLD analysis project Ga0256868, IMG submission 187341) | Soil microbial communities from uranium-contaminated site in the Upper Colorado River Basin, Wyoming, United States - RVT92D227 HiSeq ...
GGCACTCCTAAGGACGCGATGCAGGGGCAGCCGGTCGTGGCGGTGAACAAGGACGGCATCGTCGGCGTGACGTGGTACGACACACGCGACTCGAAGGACGGCTCGCAGTTCCACGAGTGCTTCACGGCCTCGCTTGATGGTGGAAAGTCGTTCCTTCCGCCCACACGTGTCTCCTCCGCGCCTTCGACCCCACTTGGGCCGGGCAACATGAACATGGGTGCCATGATCTTCCGGCACAAGGAAACCACTGCCCTTTCGCTGGTCTCTGCCGGGAGCCGGTGGCCTGGGGGGGGCGACTACATGGGGCTGGCACCGGACAAGGAAGGGGTTTTTCACCCGTTCTGGGCGGACGCGCGGACGGGGACGTTCCAGATTTACACGGCGTCCGTTTCCGTCGTGGTCCCGCCCAAGGAGAAGCCCGCAGGGACAGGGGCCACCCCCGCTGCACCGGCCGACGCTCCACAGACGCCTCCGGCCCCGGCTCGGACCAAGGTGGTCCTGGACACGCGCCTCGAGTTCGTCTTCGACCCGACGCGCTACGACGGGGCCACGAAGGAGTCGGAGATTCCGGTTCGGCTGCGAAACATCTCGAAGCAGCCGATCTATCCGCCGATCACACTGGAAATCCTGGGGTTCGACCTCAACGATCCAGAAATTCCCAAGTACCCCTATCCCCCAATGTGGGTGGTCAACGCGGCCAACGGCAAGAACGGCGAAGGCGCAATCTTCGACTTCTCAGGGGCCCTCGGGAACCTCGAGTCCCTCGAGCCCGGTGCGCTGACCGGGCCGGTCGTCCTGAAGTTCCGCTTCGAAGACCCCACGCTACCCCAGCCGATCCGGCTTAAGGTCGAGGGGATGGTCGAGGAGGGCAAGTGAGGGGTTCTTTGGAGGGAGGGTTTCAAAGATCGGACGTTCGTCGCCTGTGCTTCTCGTGACTCCTGCCTCGGTGGCCCCGTCCCCCGCCGCCGCGGAGGAGGCAACGAACGCGGCCCCGAGATCACCCGCTTCACCGCGAAGGGAGTTTGGAACACCAGGCTCGGTGGAGGGACTATGAGGTTGCTTAGCGTCTTCCTCTCGATAGTGGTCGTGGCTCCTGCATTCGCGCAACAGCCGGGTGTACCGGCCAGCGAGAGTGCCGGGGCCATTGGTACGCAGGGGCCGGTGAGCGTCTCCGGTCACGGAGCCGAGGCCACTCGTTTGGCGTCAGGAAAGTGGACGGGGAGTATCACGCTACCGGGTGAGCAGAGCAGCTCTCCTCTACACTGCGAGGTGGTCTCCGGGGCGCACCCAACCACCATCGAGATCGTGTGGATGGATGGTAGGCGCTTGCCGGCATCGTCTGTCCGCTCAGAAAACGGCGTGCTGCGTTTCTGCTTCACGCCTGGCCCTCAGGTGGAGTGTGCACTGCAGCGGCAGCCGGGCGGCAGTTTTGCTGGCGAATGCAAGGATCCAGCCGGTGGGGCGGCGGAGTTCGTCATGACGCCCCCTGGCGTTCAGGCGACGGCGACACGGCCCAGCGCCCACGAGAAGCCACCGGTTGCCCCCGTCGCCTCCGCGGCCGCGTGGGCGCCGGCCTCGCAGAGGGAGGGCGGCCGTGCCCCCGCGAACGCGGGCGCGGCTGTCGAGCGGCCTGCGGGACCCTCAGATGCCTGTGCCGATTCACGGTTCAAGTGCCGGTTTCTCTCCGCAGAGACGGACGACTGGGAACCATCCCTGGCCTTGGGGGGAGACGGTTCCGTGCACATCGTTGCAACGCGAATGGGCGCCGCCATTGCTGTTCCGGGTCCGGGGCATTTTGCACGGAACGCTGGCGTTGTCTGGTCCTCGCTGGACGGAGGAGAGACGTTTCGCCCGGCCGTTCAGCCCGCACCGGACCAGTTCGATTTTGACGGAGGGGACCCTCGGATTAAGTCCGATACGCAGGGGAACGTGTACGCGAGCTGGATCTCCGGCAACGTTGACCCGACGACCGGGCGGCCAAGGATGGACGTCGGTGGCCTCATCCTGGCGGTCTCCCGGGACCACGGTGAGACGTATCAGACGAAGGTGGTAGCAACCCTCGAATCCGGCGTGGGCGATAAGCCGGAGCTCGCCGTGTCGCCAAACGGGCGGGACATCTACATCGCATTCATGGGCAGGATGACGCTCGACGTCATCGCCTCGCACGATGGCGGCGATACCTGGGAGCGGCACCCCCTCGACTCCAGGAAGATGATGTATTGGCCGACCTCCATCGCCCTTGCTCCCAACGGAGACCTCTACGTCACGGATCCCTGGTTCCAAGGCGAAAGAACCGATCCGGTCGTCCCCGTTGCTCTGCGCATCTGGCGCTCGAAGGACGGGGGGGTGACGTGGAAAGACCACGTCTTCAGCACCTCACCCATAACGACGGACAGAGGTTGGTGCGTTCACGGTTCTCCATGCCCCGTTGGTCTTCCTTATGCCGGCGTGGCGGTGGACGCGCGCAACCGCGTATATGTTGCCTACAACGAGGGCAAGCTGAAACAGCCAAAAGACGTCAGGTTCATCCGGAGCGAAGACGGCGGGGTTACGTGGTCCCAGCCCGAGGTGATTTCGGCTTCCCCGCGTCCTGCTTCAGCGGACATGGCCGCCTCCTATTTCGTCCACGTCGCGGCGGCGGGAGACGGGCTCGTGTATGTGCTCTGGGTGGACGATCGCGCTGGTCCGCTGAACGTTTGGACCAAGCGCTCGACCGACGGGGGGAAGACCTGGTCTGCTGACGTCCGGCTTTCCCCCCGGGACGGAATCAAAGGGTTTTATGGCGACTACGGTGGAGTCGCGATCGATTCCCGAGGTGCTCTCCACGTGGTTTTTGGAGAGGGGATCAGGCGCATGCCCGGTGCGTCCGAAGCCAAGGACGCAACCGAGACAAGAGGGCCAGCCGGTGGGGTTTGGTACGTGAGGTGGGACGGACGGTGACACGGAGCGTGCCCAGTCCAAAGCTCGGTTCTCGGCGGGGTAGGAGTGTTGCGAAGGCTGACCTGACAATGACCTTATCTGCGGCAGCTCGAAACTCATGGGCTACGTTGCGCGAGGCAGGGAGAGATGAGCCTCCCCGGGCCCGCCCACATCGAGCAAGACTGTTCAGGAGGCAAGCATGAAGTCGTGCCGGGCCGTCGCACTAATGCTCTCTGCGGCCCTCGTAGCCGGGGCGGCGTCGCAGGTTGTGGCGCTCGATGGCGTCGTGCTGTCCCCCGAAGGCGACCCATACCCGGGGGCCCGGGTCCAGATACTCGGGCGCCCCGGAGTGGCGGTCACCGGGGCCGACGGTCGCTTCCACTTTGAACGCGATCCCGCGCCTCCGTTCGACGTGCTGATCTCCCGCCCCGACGGGGTCGCCCTGCGGCCGATCCACGTGGCTGCACTCCCGACCGGCCTCCTTGAGTTGCGGATCGCGCCCGTCCTCGCCGAGGAGGTGACGGTAATCAGCGGGAGCGCACCGGACATCGAGCTCCCGCCGGCGGCCGCCTTTACCTTGAGCGGGCGCGCCGACCTCGACCAGCGCGCGCCCGCTCAGCTTTACGAGGTACTTGAAAACATCCCCGGTACCGGGCGGGTCGGCGACGGGCTTGCCGCTGTTCCCTCGCTGCGCGGCCTCGCTCAGGGACGCACACTGGTGCTGCTCGATGAGGGCCGAGTGAGCGCCGAGCGCCGGGCCGGCCCCTCAGCGACATTCCTCGACCCGGCGACGGTCGACGAGGTCGAAGTGGTGCGCGGGCCGGGCTCAGTCGCCTACGGCTCCGATGCCTTGGGCGGGATCATTCGCATCCGCACCCGCATCCCGGGCCCGGGTGAACCGTTGCGCGTCCGCTATCACCTGGCCGCCGCCGACGTCACGGGCGAGCTCTCTGGGGGCGTTGAGATCTCGGCGACCGCATTCGGGGGCGGCCTGATCGCCGGCGCCTCGAGTCGGCGCTTCGACGACTACGAGAGCCCGGGCGGCGTGGTGCCGTTGTCGGGTGGCGAAAGCCGCAGCGCCCGCATCGGGTATCAGCACGAGCTGGCTGGCGGGGCGTTACGCGTCCTCTGGCGTACGGATGTCGGACGGGACGTTGGCAAGCCAGCCATCGACTCCGGGGTCACCCGGACGCTCTATCCAGAAGAGGCCTCACACCGGTTGAGCATCCAGTACGACCGAGGGGCGACCGCCGGGTTCTCCCGGTTATCGCTTGCCGCCACGTGGAACCGCTACGGGCTGCTCACCGACAAGGATGTCGTCCCCACGGCGACCAAACCTCGGCAGATCACCCGCGCCGACGTCGAGGCTGACGACTGGGGTCTGCGTGTGGAGGCCGAACGGGCGCTCGGCTCAACGCGGATTATCGTGGGCTTCGACGGCAATGGACGTTTTGGTCTCTCCGCCGTCAACGACACGGTCAGCTACGCTCTTGGAAGCCCATGCTGCGAGACCGGGCGCACCCGCGAGGTTTCGATCGCCGACGCCCGCCGCGATGACCTCGGCGTGTTCGCCGGCGTGTACACGGGCCTCGCGCGGGTGTCGCTGTCCGCCGGCGTTCGGGCAGACCGTGTCGCGAGCGAAACCTCTGGTGGCTACTTCGGGAGGCGCGATGCGTCGAACTCCGCGCTGTCTGGTTTCATTGCCGCGGCGGTGCCGCTCGGCGGTGGCCTCGAGGCCTCGCTCCAATTCGCGCGCGGTTTTCGTGAGCCGGTGCTCTCCGACCGCTACTACCGCGGTGTCACCGGTCGTGGCTTCATCACGGGCAACCCCGACCTTGAATCGGAGACCAGCCGCCAGCTCGACGCGGCCCTTCGCTTCTCCCGCGGCCGGGCTCAACTCGCACTCTACGGTTACCTCTACCGGATCGAGAACCTGATCGAGCGGTACCGGTCCGGCGACAACTACTTCTTTCGCAACCGCGGCGAGGCGGAGGTGTCGGGCGCCGAACTCGAGGCCGGCATCGACCTCGGCGCGGGACTCGCGCTCCAGAGCGGGCTGCAACTCGCGCGCGGTGAGGTACGCGACGACGGGACGCCTAGCGACGATGTTCCGCCGCGCGGCGGGTTCCTGCTCCTCCGGCAGGAGCTCAGGCCGCACTGGGATTGGCTGGTACGCGTCGCGGCCTATCACCGCGACGAGCGAGCCGGTCCGAACGAACGTATCGTCCCGGGCTATACGGTGATCGACGCAGGTGTCGGCTACCGTGTGAGCCCGGCGGTCGAGTTCCGGCTTCTGGGTCGTAACCTCCTCGACCGCGAGTACCCGTCGAGCCCCGACGCGAAGTCAGTCGCGGCTCCAGCGCGCACGCTGCAGTTAAGCGTACGGGGCGTGATCTAAGCCGGCCGTCGGCGGGTGTAGGCGTCGGGGCGTCGCTCGTCGCTGTGAGGCGGTCGCCGCGGCCGCGCCAGGGCTCCGCCTGCGACGCGGCGGGCCCCGCACCCCCTCGTCGGCGCCGCTGCGGCGGTGATCGGGGGCCCTTCCCGGCTGGCACCGGGCTCGTCGTGGCCGCGGGCCGCTCTGGTAGTGGCCTCGCCTCGCCTTGGCCGACGGAGGGTGTATCGGGGCTCTTGACACCCCAAATGGGGGTTGCCTAGACTGATCATCCTTGATGAGTCGTAGTGAGGGTGTCCCGACCAGTTGAGACCGAGCAGGTACAACCCGGCTTCGGCACGGGTCGCCGCGCCGGAACCGATCGCATCGTCGAAGAACTACCGTGAGGAGGCGTTCATGGTGCGACTCTCGAGGATCAGGTCTCTTGGCTCGGTGGTGCTCCTTGTCGCAGGGGCGTTGCCGCTTGCCGCGGCCGACGCGCCCAGGGCTGTCGTCGGTCCAAACATGCTGGTCTCCCGCGACGGGGACTTCCCGCACATCGAGCTGATCGTCGCGGCCAACCCGAAGAACGTGAAGAACCTGCTGGGTGGCGCGATCACCTACACCCGCCCCAACGGCGGTTTTGCTTGCCGTGCCTACGCCACACTGGATGGGGGCGCGACCTGGCACGCCTCGGAGTTCGCCGAGCAGGTCGAGTGGGGAGGGGGCGATCCGTACGTTGCCTTCACACCCCAGGGCACGGCGCTCTTCTGTGCTCTCACGATGGCAAAGGACGAGAACTCTCGGCAACGAGCATTCATGCACGTATGGCGCTCGGAGGACGGGGGTCGGACCTGGCAGCAGAAGCCCGCCGACCTGGGGTGTTCCTACGACTTTGAGAAGATGGCGGTGGACCAGACCACCGGACAGTTCGCGGGGCGCGCCTACATCGCCGCGCTCCACGGCTATCCCATCTATCGTGTCGGCCTCTTCCGCTCCGCGGACGATGGCCGGAGCTGGACCGGGCCGGTGGAGGTGACAAACGGGGGTGGCACGATCGGCGTCGGCGCGGTCGCCGTGCTGATCCTCTCCGACGGAACGGTCGTGATACCGATCGTGAAATACGAGTTCCTTCCAGACAAAGTGAAGCGAACGGGGATGATCACTCGGCCCATGTCACTCATGTTTTCCTCAGACGGAGGCGTCACATTCACGCCTCCGCGCGAGGCACCCGCCGCCGTGATAAACATGGACGACCCGAGCTCGCGTGACACTGCCGGCATCGAGGCTTTTGCCGCGGACGTGGGTTCGAAGGACTACCGCGATCGCATCTACATGGCGTGGTCGGACTCCCGCCGCGGCCGTCCGCGTATCCTCTTCTCCCGCTCGGAGGACCGGGGGCTGCACTGGTCGGAGCCGGTCCTAGTCGACGGAGGCGTGCCGAAGGAGACGATTCAATTCCAGACGGTCGTCGCCGTCAACAAGGACGGGGTGATCGGTGTGACCTGGTACGACACCCGGGGCTCGAAAGACGGGTCGCAGTTCGACGAGTACTTCGCTGCGTCCGTAGACGGCGGGAGATCCTTTCTTCCGTCGGTGCGCGTCTCCTCCGCGTCGTCGGCCTTTCGTGGCCCCGGAAACATGAGGATGGACCCGTTCGTTTTCGACCACAAGGAGGAGATCCACCTCTCCCTGATCTCCGCGGTGAGCCGTTGGCCGAGCGGTGGCGACTACCTGGGTCTGACGGCGGATAGGGACGGCGTCTTTCACCCCTTGTGGGCGGACGCGAGGAGCGGGACCTTCCAGGCCTACACGGCAGAGGTCTCGGTCGAGCTGCCGGCCGGCGAGAAGCCTGCCACGGGAGGAGTCACCGCTGTCCCACCCGAACCCCCCAAGGCCGCGCCGCGGACGAACAGATCGTTGCGCGGGAGGGTGGAGTTCGTCTTCGATCCCACGAGCTACGACGGGGCGGCCCGAGAGTCGGAGATTCCTGTGCGGCTCCGGAACGTTTCGAGCGAACCGATTTACCCGCCACTCACTCTCGAGATCACCGGCTTCGGGATGAACGATCCCGAGTTGCCGAAGGACGAAAGCCCGGCGCCGACCGTCGTCAACGCCGCCAACGGGAAAACCGGCGTGGGCGCCGTCTTCGACTTCGCGGGCGCGCTCGGCAGCCAGGCGGTCCTCAAGCAAGGGGCACTAACCAGTCCCGTCGTCATGCGCCTGAAGTTCGAGGACCCAGCGAAGATTCCGCCGATCCGGCTGAAGGTCGAGGGATCGGTGGAGGAAAGCAAGTAAGGCTTTGCCTGAAAGGAGGCTCAGATGTTCGGACAATCTCTTCTCACGTGGCGTTCGGGTGTCGGTGCGACCAGACGACTTCTCGTCGGCGTGTTTGCCATGGCTTGCGGGGCAGCCGCTGCCGGGGCCGAGACTTCCAGTGCCCGGATCGAGGTGGGGCCCAACATCCTGGTGAGTCGTGACGGCGACATCGCGCATTGCGAAACCATGATCGCCGCGAATCCGACCGACCCGAAGAACCTCTTGGGCGGATCGATCGTGATGATCCGCCCCGACGGAGGCGCGGCCAACAAGGCCTACGTGTCGTTCGATGGCGGCTCGACCTGGACCGACGTCACCTTTCCCGAGGAGATGGAGCACGGGGGCGGGGACCCCCAGGTGGGGTTCGGCATCACGGGCACCGCCTATTTCGTCGGCCTCTCAAAGGGGATGAACTTCTACCGCTCCGAGGACGGAGGCAAGACTTGGAGCAAGGCGGTCAACCTCGGCCGGAGCCACGACCACGAAATGCTCATCACCGATCACACCTATGGCCCGTACGCCGGCCGCGTGTACCTGACCGACGAGAGCGACGTGCCGGGGTCGAAGGAGATCGAGGACCTTCAGATGCGGCGAAGGGTCGTTCTGTTCCGGTCCTCCGACGACGGGCGCTCGTTCATCGGCCCGGTCGAGGTGGCGCGCGGTAACAACACCGGACTGGCGGCTGAGAACCTTCTCGTGCTCTCCGACGGGACGCTCTTTATCCCGATGCTGGAGTACCCCAACTACGCCATTGACAAGGAGGCATCCACGTGGAAGGCCGTCTTCTCGCTCTCCACGGACGGAGGCGTCACGTTTTCCTCGCCCCGGCGAATCGCCGAGATCCCGTTCGGGGGAGTAAAGGTGATGCGCCGAATCCAGGGGAGCGGCCGGGTCGATCAGGTGGCGGGCACGGTGTTTGCCGTCGATCCAGGAGGGAAGTTCCGGGACCGGATCTACGCCGCCTGGACGGACCTCGAGAACGATCGGTACCGGCTCGTCCTCAGCTGGTCTGGCGACCGCGGGGCGACGTGGAGCACGCCAAAACCCCTGGATCCCGGGGCGCCTGCCTACGCCTCGCAGTTCCAGCCGATGATCGCCGTCAACCCCGAGGGCGTCCTGGGCGTCTACTGGTACGACACCGAGGGCTTTCCGAGCCGCGACCGGTTCGACATCTCCTTCACGGCATCGGTCGACGGCGGAGAAACCTTCCTTCCCAAGACGCGCGTCTCCAGCGCAACCTCGAATCCGTTCGGGTCCGGCAACCTCAGACCAGGCCCGTTCGTCCGGACAGACCGGGGCCTGGTGACCGCGAGCTTCGTCTCGGGCATGTCCCGCTGGCCCAACGGTGGGGACTACATCGGGATGACGGCCGGCACGGACGGGATCTTCCATCCGTTCTGGACCGACGGCCGCACCGGCACCTACCAGCTCTACACGGCCGCGATTCGCGTCCGAACCGACAGCCAGCCCGCAACGCCCGCCCCCGAGAAGACCGCGGCCTCGCTCTCGGACAAGGTGACGCTCGTGTTCGATCCCATCCAGTACGATCGGCAGACTCAGGAGGTGTTGCTCCCGGTCCGCCTGAAGAACGTCTCGAAGGAAGCGCTCTACCCGCCGTTCAAGGTCGAGATCAAGGAGCTGGCGCATCCATACAGTGTCAAGTCACACGAGGAGGTGGACGTCCCCAGTATCCTCAACGCCGCCAACGGTAAGACCGGCGTCGGCGCGACGTTCGATTACTCGAAGGCGCTGCACGACCTCGAGTCGCTCGAGCCAGAGGCGGTCACGGACGCGATTCTCTGGCGTTTCAAGGCGGCCTCGGCGGTGAAAACGAGCTTCCACGTCGGCGCCGAAGTCACCGGTTTCGTCGCGAAGAAGGGAGCCAAGTAAGAGGCGCGCGCACGAGACCCTCGATGCGCCAAGGTCTCAAGGGCCGCGTGCCTGCGGGAAGGAGGATCCGCATGATCCGATACCGTACTCTCGTGCTGCTCATGGCGCTCGCTGTCGCGGTGCCTTGGCCAGCTACCGCCCAGGAAGTCGCCGCTGCGCCGCGAATCGTCGTCGGGCCCAACATCCTCGTTTCACGTGATGGAAACGTTCCCCACGTCGAGCTGATGGTCGCTGCGAGCCCCAGGACGGCGAAGCACCTCCTCGGCGGCGCGATGACGTTTACGCGTCCGACCGGGGGCATCGCCTGCCGCACCTACTCCTCGACCGACGGGGGCGTGAGCTGGAAAACCACAGAGTTCTCCGAGCAAGTGGAGTTCGGGGGAGGCGACCCCCAGGTCGCCTACACGGCGCAGGGCACGGCGCTCTTCGTCGCCCTGACGCTGAACAAGAACGAGAAGGGGAAGGGTTGCGCGAGCATGCACATTTGGCGCTCCGAGAACGGCGGAAGGACGTGGCTTTCGCCCTCGGAGATCCCATGTGATCCCTCCTCGTGGGACCACGAGCAGATCGTCGTTGACATGACCAAGGGGAAGTACGCTGGGAGGATCTACATCGGCGCCCTCTACGGTCCCTATCCCGAGTACATCGTAGGCGTCTTCCGCTCGGACGACGACGGCCGCACGTGGACCGGCCCCGTCGAGGTCGCCAACGGCGGCGGCACGATCGGGATCAACGACATCACGCCGATGGTCTTCTCCGACGGAACGCTGGTGTTTCCTTACGCCGACTTCGAGTTCCTCCCCGAGAAGCGGAAGATGAAGGGCCGGATCGAGTCGAGCACGTCATGGGTCGCCCTGTCCACCGATGGGGGAGTCACGTTTTCGGCGCCGCGGAAAGTTCAGACGCAAGTGATCGACTTTGACCACCCCAAGGAGATGTCCGGGTTTCCGAAGTTTGCAGCGGACAGTCAGTCGAAGGACTTCAAGGACCGGATCTACACCGCCTGGGAGGACTCCCGCCTCGGCAACGGGCGGATCCTCTTCTCGCGCTCGACCGACCGTGGCAAGAGCTGGTCACCACCCATGCCAGTGGACAACGGCTGTCCTGAGGCGGCGCACCAGTGGCAGCCCGCGGTTGCCGTCAACAAGGACGGGCTCGTGGCGGTGACATGGTTTGATACGCGGCAGTCCGTGGACGGCAGCGAGTACGATCAGTACTTCGCGGTTTCCCTGGACGGGGGGCAGACGTTTCTCCCATCCGTGCGGATTTCCTCGGCCTCGTCGAACCCGAAAGGGCCCGGCAACCGTCTGATGACGCCGAGCTTTATGGTTCACAAGGGCCTCTTCGTGCTGTCCATGTTGTCCGCGGCGGGTTGGAGTGCGGGTGGCCATTACATGGGCCTCGCCGCCGACAAGGACGGCGACTTCCACCCGTTCTGGGTGGACGCGCGAAGCGGCACGTCCGTGATCTACTCGGCGCGGGTCAAGGTCGAGGTGCCCGCGAAGAAGGAGGAGGGGACGAAGCGGGAAAGCGGCGCGCCGCCGTCGCCGCCAAAGACCACGGCACCACCAACACGGACGGAAACCGCTTTGACCGAAAAGGTAGAGCTGATCTTCGACCCGACGTCTTTCGATGGCGGTGGGAACGAGGTGATGGTTCCAGTGCGACTCAAGAACATCTCGACCGAAACCATCTACCCCCCAATCCGGCTTGAGTTCGTCGGCTTCGGCTACGGCGAGAAGGAAAGTAAGGACGAGGAAGAGTTCTGGGCAAAGAAGAAGGTTACCGTGGTGAACGCGGCGAACGGAAAGCCGGGCGAAGGCGCGGTCTTTGAGTTCGACCGGGCGCTAGCCGGCACCGAGGGGCTCGAACCCGGCACACAGACGAACCCCGTCGTCCTGCGCTTCAAGCTCGAGGACCCGTTCATCGCGCCTTCAATGCGATGGAAGGCAACCGGCTACGTTTCGAGTGCGCCATGAGGGTCGGCGTCGCAGGGACGGAGAAGACCCTCACGGCGCGGGGCCACATCCCCGTCGCACGGGGGAAGGAAAGGAGATGACGATGCTCACCGCGCTTTTGTGGAAGAGAACGGTACTTGGCCTGCTAGGAATCAGCCTTGCGGGTGTCGTCGCGGCACAACATGGGACAGGCTCAACGGCTCTCCCCCTCGACCTCGCCTTTTCGGCTAAGACCGTGCGGCTCTGGGACCGCCCCGCCGTGAGTCGAGACGGGAGCGTTCTCACCTACGACGTCTATTCGCCCCCCGTACGAAGCCCCGACAGCCAATTGGCCGAGGGGGTCCGTTTCCTTCCGGGCGGGACACCGCCTGAGATGGTGGGGCTGCGTGTCTTCGTGGTCTCCACCCGTGGCGGGCAAGCACGCGAAATGTGTCCGGAGAAAGCGAACTGCTGGAGAACCTCGCCCTCACTGGACGGGCGTCGGGTCGCGTTCTTCTCGGATGCCGGGGGGGCTCCCCAACTTTGGGTTTACGACGTCGCGAAAGGTCAGTCGCGGCGTGTCTCCGAAGCTCCGATCAAGGTAAAGCACTGGCCGGGGGACGAGGCCCAGTGGAGTGCGGACGGCCGCGAGCTCTTCGTCCCACTAAGACCGCCGGAGCAGGCGTCCCCTGGAGCGCCACTGACCCCTGCGGCGGCCCTCGCCGCAGCCGGTGCGGCCTCGGAGGCACCCCTCGAGAAGCCGGCGGTCACCGTCTATTCGACCGGCTTGGAGGCCGCGGCGGCGCCCGGCGGAGGCACCTCGACGCCGGAGTACCTGATGGCCCACTTCATTCGCGAGAACAACGCGACGCTCGCGGCGATCGACGTGGCCACGGGAAAGGTAAGGGTCGTCGTGCCGGCTGACGCAGACCCGCGGCCGAGCTGCCTGCGGCTCTCTCCGGACGGGAAGTGGGTCTCGTATCTTTCTGTGTTCAAGACGAAAGGGGAGGCCGCCTCTGGTGCGTACTACGACCTCGCAGTCGCCCTCGCCTCGGGCGGCAAGCCCGTCCTAATCGCCGCGGACCTCCAGGTTTCGGAACGCTCCTACTTTGAGGACACCTACCGCTGGCTGCCGGGATCCCGGCAGATCGTCTTCCTCAAGGACAGGAAGCTCTGGATCGCCGACGCGGCGGCGCCTGGCACGGCTCCACGGCAGATCGGCGCCTCGCTCGGCAACCTCGAGGAGACGCCTCTCGCCGTGACGGCGGACGGCAAGGGTGTCCTCGTCGGGCAGGAGGCGGAAGGGGAGAAGACCTATTACCACGTGCCGCCGAAGGCCTTGGTGATCGTACCGCTGGACGGCTCGGCGCCGACAACGTTTTCCTCTGTCGGAGCGCCGGTCATGACCGACCGGGACACGTTGTGGCAGCCCGAACCCAGCCGATTCGCGATTGTGGTGAACGACGAGACAACGGGCGACCGCTCGATCGTTAGCGTGGACGTACGCAGCGGTGCGACGGCGACGTTATGGAAGGGGCGCGGCCGGTTCGACCCCGTGGGAGCGGCCGAAGGCGGCGGAATAGTCGCCCGATTCGAGTCGCTCGACACACCTCCCGATTTCTACCGGCTCGATTCTAAGTTCGCGTCGAAACAGCGGTTGACCCACGCCGAACCGCGGCTGGAGAGCGTGAAGGTGGGCCCGATGGAGATCTTCGCCTCCGAGGTCCCCGGTTTTGACGGTCGGTTGCTGCCGGTCCAGACGGCTGTCTTCATGCCTCCGGGCACGAAACCGGGCGCACGTCTGCCGGCGATTGTGTATTTCTATTCCGGATCGAAGATGTCCACCGTTGCGCAGGAATACGGCGGCGGGGCGCCCAACTCGATCCCCGTTCAAGTTTTTGCCACGCGAGGCTACGCGGTGCTGCTGGTGGACGTTCCGCTCGGTCCGGAGGGCAAGGGAGGCAACCCGATCCAGGAGATGGGTGACGCGATCCTGGCGCAGGTATATCGCGCAGCGGAGCGCGGATTCGTGGACAGTTCCCGAGTAGCCATCATGGGTCAGTCGTACGGTGGCTACAGCACCGCCGCGATGATCACGCAGACAAACCTTTTTAGGGCTGCGATAGCGTTGGACGGCCTATACGACCTCGCGGGGGGGTTCGCTCACATGGGGGCGGGTGGCAGCACATCGAGCTTCATGTGGTCCGAGACGGGTCAAGGGCGCATGGGGACGCATCCCTGGGCCGACTTGCGGCGATACCTGGCTAACTCGCCGTACTACCAGGCCGACAAGATCCACACGCCGTTTCTCCTCGTGCACGGCAAGAAAGACGATACGTGTCCCGTCGGGGGAGCCGAGAAGATGTTCAACGCCCTAAAGAGACTTGGCAGGACGGCACAGATCGCGGTCTACGACGGCGAGGGGCACGTGCCGGGCACGTGGTCGCTCGTGAACGCCGTGGACGCCACGCAGCGCATGGTCGACTGGCTGGAAAAGTACATGTCGCCGCCCACCGGAGGTACAGCGGCAAAGCCCTGAAATCGAAACGGGGTGGAATTCGGAGGTGGGGCAGGGCGACCGCCTCATCCGCGGCGGTCGCGGGAGGGTCGAATGATGGGCACGGAAAGCCCCGGTGCTGCCAGAACCGTCGTCTACCCCTTTGTATGGGTGTTGCTGACCTGGGCCGCAGTCGGTGGGGCCCAACCCCCCGGTCAGCTCACGATCACGGTGGGCCCGACCGTGCAGGTGAGTCGAACCAACCCCGAACGACCACACGAAGAGGTCATCCTCGCGGCCCATCCTAAAGACCCGCGGCGGCTCATCGGGTGTTCCATGGTTGACATGAACCGGTACGGCGAAAGGCTCCTGCACTCGATCGCGTACACCTCTGACGATGGCGGGGCGCACTGGCAGACCGCGGTGGAGTCAACCGAGTTCAACGGTGACCCGATGTGCGGCTACGGGCCGGATGGGCGCGCGTACTTCCTCTCCATCGGTACCGACGACAAGAGCTGGGCGCAGGTGGTGTGGTGGATGGAGCTGTTCCGGTCGGACGATGGCGGACGAACGTGGGGAAATGGTGTTAGGGGAGCGCTAGGCGACCGCCCCTACTTGGCGTTCGACGGAACGGGGGGGCCGCATCATGGGACCGGGTACGTGCTGTACGCGATTCGGACCACCGCGCTCGACAAGGAAGGGAAGATCTCGACTCCGCGCGACGGCACAGTCCCGACGCTGGAGGTCATTCGCTCCAGCGATGGATTCACGAGTTGGAGCAAGGCTGCCGTCGGGGTCACCCTCGGATCATCGTACTTTCCAACCGGCTCGGGTGCAGTCGTGCTGTCCGATGGATCGCTCGCCGCCCTGTGGGTCAAGCGATTTCTTACTGCGGACGGGTCTGGTGGTGTGTCAGGGCAAGAGGGCCGCCAGGAGTTACACGTGACGCTCGCTCGGCCCGGCGCGGACCTGTTCGGACTGACCGCGAAGGTCGCTGATCTCACGGCCGGGAATCCCTATTCGGCAACGTTCTTTTCGATGGTGGGAGATCTGACAAAAGGACCGTATCGTGACCGGCTCTACGTCGCGTGGACGGACACGAAGACGCCTCGGTCTCAGATCCTCGTGAGTCACTCGTCCGATCGGGGCACAAGCTGGTCCGCGCCGCAGATGGTGAACGTGGTGGATCCTGCCACGGCTCCTGCCTCGCTGGATGACTACATGCCGACGGTTGCCGTGAATGGGAACGGCGTGGTCGGCGTGACGTGGAGGCGGCGCGCCCGCAACGACCAGGATGCGGACGTGCTTTTTTCGGCCTCGCTCGACGGAGGGACGACCTGGCTTCAGCCGGTGCTGGTTTCCGGCGTAAGCGGCGAGGTTGCGGGCGGTATCGCGCGGCCCAAGCTCCGAGCGGAGGATGATGGACACGGCCGCACGTCGCGCCGGCAGACCTACTTCAAGGGTGGCGACACGTCCGGCCTCGCCGCGGACGTCAACGGAGTGTTCCACGCGCTGTGGACGGATCAGCGGAGCGGGATCGGTCAGGTTTACACCGGCACGATCACGGTTGGCGGAACGCCGCGATAGAAACCAGCAAGGAAAGCTGTGTGCCGGTTGAGAGGTGCGCGGCCAGCCCGAGCGTGCTGAGCGAGGGGGTAAGAACGATGCCCGGCAAGAGAGGGATCATGAGCTCGCAGGCGTTGAGACGGCGGCTGGGAAACAGCAGCCTTGAGGTTCGGAGAACGGACATGCAACGACTGGTGATCACGATTGGTGTCGCGCTTCTGCTGGCTGTTTCTACGGGGGTCCCCGCGGCTCAACAACCGCTTGGCGGAGTTGGGTCCCCTGCCGTGACGTCTACCCCAGCCAACGCTGCGGGGCCCCGCATCGTAATCGAACCAAACGTCCTGGTGAGCAAGGACGGGGACACCTCTCACGCGGAGCTGTACGTGGCGGCCCATCCAACCGATCCCAAGAAGCTGATCGGAATGGGGACGGTGTTTCGGGATGTCGGGGGCAAGGTAACCAACGAGATCTATGCGACGACGGACGGGGGACAGACGTGGACAGGGTTCAATCCGCCCCAGCAGTTGAACAACAACAGTGGAGATCCCTGGGTGGGCTACAGCCGCCGGGGGACCGCGCTGGCGGTGGCGTTGCTCCCGGCCGAGCGTCTCTGGATGTGGGTTTACCGCTCGGAAGACGGCGGGATGACCTGGGAGGACGGTGTGCGGGCCGGGTGGTGTGATCACGACCATCTCGGGGTGGATCTGGGAACGGGACCGTTTGCGGGGCGGATGTACGTGGGCGGGGAGGTTAGCTGTCACACCCCGCACACGGGGCGCTGCTCGGAGGTTGCGCTCTGGCGCTCGGACGATGACGGTCGGAACTGGATTGGGCCGGTGTACGTGGGGAAGAGCGATACCACGGGGCTCAACGTCAAAGCCATCAACGTGCTCACGGATGGGACGGTGGCCGTGCACATGACGAAATACCCCGCTCCCGACAAGGACACCACAACCCCGCACTGGGAGCACTTTCTGGCGGCGTCCAACGACGGAGGTGTGACATTCGGGCCGATGCGATCCCTGGGGCTCCAGTACTTCGGGGGCTACGGGACCTTCAGGCGTCTCCAGGCAAAGGTAACCGTAGGACAAGCCTGGGGTTACGACGCTGCCGTGGATCTCGGCTCAGCCAGGTACCGGGATCGCATGTACAGGGTCTTCAGTCAGAGCCAGGGTCCGAACGGCGAGGGCAGGATCTTCTTCTCCTACTCCACGGATCGCGGGCAGACCTGGACGCCTCCCGTGGAGATCGCCCCAGAGCGTCGGCAGGAGGTGTCGCAGTTCCAACAAGCCATCGCGGTGAACAAGGACGGCACGGTCGGGATCATGTGGTTGGACACCAGGGAGGCCCCGGGTAAGGATAGGTGGGACGTCTACTTTACCGCGTCGGTGGATGGCGGGGAGAGCTTCCTCTCGGCCAGGCGAGTGACCAGCGAGGTTTCTACGCCCTTTGCCGCCCGCAACATCAGGCCGGTGCCCATCAGCGTGGTGAGCACCGACAAAGGTGTGAACGCCATGCTTTACTCGGGGTTCTCGGGGTTTCCGGATGGCGGAGACTACCTCGGGATGGCGGCGGATGCGGATGGGGTCTTTCATCCATTTTGGGCCGACGCGCGGAGCGGGATCTACCAGATCATGACGAGCCGCATCCGGGTGGAGACGGGCGAGACGACGGAAACGGCTCCGACCTCCGGGCGCCCGGAAGGGGAGCGACTTTCGTTGGCAGGGAAGATGACGCTGGAGTTCGACCCGACGCGGGTGGACTGGGAGCACGGAGAGCTCCTGATTCCGGTGCGGCTGAAGAACATCTCCCAGGACACGCTCTACGGACCGTTCGTGGTGGAGCTTCGGAGCGTCGAGACGCAGTCGGACGACAAGGCTTCGGGGGCGGTGACGAAGGTGCTGAATGCTAGCAATGGGAAGGAGGGCAAGGGGGCCCGTTTCGACTACGGGGGTGCACTGAGGGACCTTGCGAGTTTCGCGCCAGGAGGGGTCAGCGAGGCGGTGATGTGGAGGGTGCGTCCCGCGCTGCTGCGAAACACCAATGTGACTTTTGACGCCGACATCACCGGTTTCCTGCCCGCTAAGGAATTGAAGGGTGGTTCGTGATACTCGTGTACGAAGGCGAAGGCCACGGGCTGAAGTCGTATGCCAACTTGGTCGACTTCTGGAACCGCGTCGTCGCGTGGCTTGACCATTATCTCAAAGCACCGTCCGATCTCTTCGCGGGGTCGGCGAGTGGTGGCGCAGGCGAAGGGCCGCGCCGATGAAGGGGTGAACTCGTTCGGAGGGAGGATCCATGAAAACGGAAACGGTAAGAGTTGTTGTTCTTCGGTCAACGACCACGATCGCACTGATGCTCGGGATGGCCGGCGTGCCGGTCTCTGGGCAGGTTCCCAACAAGACCCGTGAGCCGCTCCCACTCGAGGTCGCCGCGTCCCTCCACGCCCACAATTCCCGGTCGTCTTTCGACCTGTCACCGGACGGAAAGTGGGTGGCGCACACCGTCGAGCTCGACGAGACCATCGCGCGTGACTCGCACAGGTACGCGGCAACGGGCTTCCCGTTTGCCGAGGGTGATTCACGGATGCAAGCGATGCTCACCAACACCCTGAGCGGCGAGGTGATTCGCCTTGGTGGCGCCGGGAGCGCGAGCTGGGCGGCCGTCTGGTCGCCCGACGGGAAGCGGGTCGCCTTCTACTCCGATGAGGGGGGTGAAGCAGGGGTTTGGGTGTGGGACAAGGCCACGGGGAAAGCGCAGCGCTTCCCTGGTGTTATCGCGCGTCCCTTCTTCGGCTTCGAGGTGGTGCGGTGGACCTCCGACAGCCAGCGGTTGCTCTGCAAGGTCCTGCCGGCTGCCATGACGATCAAGCAGGCCAACGCGCTCGGGGGAGACAGTGAGGGAGCGAACCGCTTCCCCGCTGTGGCACCCAGACAGCCGTCGGTGTTCGTGTTGCGTGCCCGCAAGGAGACCAGTACAGAGAGCAAGCCGAAGACCGAAGGCGATCTCCGCTGGGCGATTGCGGACCTAGCCATCCTGGATCTCCGGACGCGTGCCATCGCCCGAATCGCGGAGCGTACCCAGCCGCGGTTCTACGCCTTCTCGCCGGACGAGAGGTACGTCGCGTACACCGTGTTGAAGGGGTGGGAGGCGAACAGCCAGCAACCCAACTTCGACCTCCTCGTTTACGAGCTGGCAACAGGGACGACACGGACGCTCGCCAAGGCCATCCGCCTCGGCTACGGCATCGAGTGGAACTGGTCCCCCGATAATCGGTACATCGCCTATATCGCGAGCGGACAGGTCACGGAGGGCGAGATCATCCTGGTGTCGGTGAGCGATGGGGCCGCGAAGACCCTGAAGGACAAGGGCGTCCCGAGCTTCGCTCCGGGCGAGGGCGAACGCCCGCCGCTGTGGGACGCAAAGGGGGAGAACCTCTACGCTCTGGGTGATGGTGCGCTGTGGCGAGTCGACGCGGAGTCTGGTCGTGGCTCTAAGGTTGGAAGCATCCCCGGCTGGGAGATGAGGGCGATAGTCACGCGCCCGGAGCTGCCGTCCATATGGTCCAGCGACGGTGGTCGCACAGTGTGGGTAACCGCCCGCGAGCAAGGAGGGACGAAGGCAGGTATCTTCCGAGTCGACCTCACCACGGGGAATGCGCATTCGGCGCTCGAGGAGAACAAGCGGTACTCGGGTGTCTTCAACCTGGATGCGAGTGACGTTACCGGCGACATTTGCTTTGTAGCGAAGGATCAACAGCACATCGGCGACGTGTGGGCCATCAATACGCGTGATAACCGCGCGCGCCAGGTGTCGCACATCAACACCTCGCTCGATCGCTACGAGCTCGGGTCAGCGCGAATCCTCGAGTGGCACAGCCTGGACGGGCAGCCGCTGAAGGGCACCCTGCTGCTTCCGCCCGGATATCGGTCGGGCCTGCGGTTACCGCTCGTGGTCTGGGTATACGGCGGCGAGACAAACGCCGCGTCGGCGTTCAACAGCTTCGGTTTCTGGGGGGACATGGCGGCATTGAACATGCACGTACTCGCCACTCGCGGATACGCCGTGTTCTATCCGGACTCGCCTTTGAGAACGGGGAAGACGATGACCGACTTGATGCGAACGGTGATGCCCGGAGTCAACGCGGCCATCGAAAAGGGGTACGCGGATCCGGACCGTCTCGCGATCATGGGACAGAGTTACGGCTCGTACTGCACGCTCTCGATCATCGCGCAGACGGCGCGCTTCAAGGCGGCGATCATCACCGCGGCGGTCCTCAACCCCGATCTGTACGCCGACTACCTGCCGATGTCCCCGGAGGGCGCCGGCGCCTCGACTGGCTACTACGAGCACGGACAGGGCAACATGGGCGGCACGCCGTGGCAGTACCCGGACCGGTACCGCGGAAACTCGCCGCTTTTCCTGTTCGATCAGGTCGAAACACCACTGCTCATCGGGCAGGGCGAGAAGGACGGCCGTCTTATCGCATCCGATACCACCTTCGTTGCACTCCAGCGGCTGGGCAAGGAGGTCGAATACCGCATTTACGAGGGCGAAGGGCACGTCATCACGCAGAAGCCCAACGTACTCGACTTCTGGAAGCGGCGTTTGGAGTTTCTGGCCGAGCATCTCGACTTGGTGCTCGACGACAGCGGCCGTGTCGTCTTCGACGGGGATCGAGCGAAGTCGCGAAAAGGGAAGGTATCCGACAAGGGAGAAGGCTCGTGAACGCGAAAACACGGTCGTGTCTAGCAGTGGCTCTCGTGGCGAGCTTCTGGGCGGGCGGCCGGCAGGCAGGCGTGGTGGCTCAGGTCGCCATCGGCCAGGGCATGCCGTCCAAGCTGTTCAAGGACAGCCGTCAATTGCTGGCGGCGTACAGGGCTCAGGGCCGGCCCGATGTATCGCTTCTGCTCACCTCCAAGGTGGGTGCGAACGACTCGGTGGCGCGCGAGGCATTGCGGCTGGGCGCCTCGGTCCGGTGTCGCGACGACGATATCGGCTACCTTCGTGTGCGGGTGCCGATCAACAACGTCGAGGCGCTCGCCGCGTTCGATCGCGTGGAGGCGGCGACCATGGACTTCGATTCGGCGAGCCCGAAATTCCTCGGCGCGCGCGAAGGGAGCGCATCACCGGCTCAGACTCCAGGCGGGGAGGGCCAGCAGCGTCGGTGGCCGCCGCGGGAGGATGACTATCCGCTCCAGGAGGTGTACTCGCCGCACAAGGATCTCGACGCGGATGGTTTTCTGGCCCGGCATCCGACGTGGGACGGTCGTGGCGTGACGGTGGCGGTGCTCGACGGCCACATTGATTTCCTGCTGCCGGAGATGCAGCTCGCCTGGACGTCGGAGGGACGACCGGTGGCGAAGATCGCGGACGTGATCAACGCCACTGACCCGCGCGAGGATGCGCAGGACATGCCCCAATGGGTGGACATGCGTGAGGAGGTGACCGCGCAAGGGGGCCGGCTTAGCTGGCAGGGGAAGGCGTTTGTCGCCCCGCGCGACGGCACCTTCCGGATCGGCGTGTTCGGCGAGCGGCGGTTCGACCGCCCGGACAACGCCGCTTACATCAACCAGGACATCGACCGAAACGGCAATCCAACGGATGATGACGGGCAGTTCGGCGTGTTGTGGGACGAAGCCAGTAACAACGTGTGGGTGGACACCAATCGGGACTTGAGCTTTGCTGACCAACCGGCGATGACCGACTACCACGTGCGCCAGCAGATGGGGATGTTCGGCAAGGACAATCCAGCAACACCCGTCCGCGAGTCGATAGGTTTCACTGTGCAGACCGACCAGGCTAACAAGTTCATCTCGATCAACGTCGGAATCTACCAGCACGGCACGATGGTGGTGGGCGCACTGGCGGCGAACCGGCGGCCGAGCGGCCGCTTTGATGGCGTTGCCCCGGGCGCCCAGATCATTTCCGTTTTCTACGGTGTTGGCCAGGGGCACGCCATGGTCGAGGGGCTTATCACGGCGTTCAAGGACCCACGGGTGGATGTCGTCCTTCTCGAGCAGAATTCGACCCTCGGCAACGACTACACGCTGGGCGATGGGCGCCACCTGATAAGCGTTCTCGCAAGCCGTCTTATCGAGCGGACCGGGAAGCTGATGCTCGTGCCGGGCAGCAACCTCCCAGGGCTGAACCTCGTGGACGAGCCCGGCCTGGCACCGCGTGCAATCAGCGTCGGCGGCTATCAGAGCCGCGACAGCTACAGGATCAACTTTGGGCTCGTCCCAGCGGATTACGACAACATGCACTGGGGGGGAATGTCGCACGGTCCGGCCGGGAGCGGAGCGCTGAAGCCGGATGTGCTTTCACCTTCGGGCCACATGGGGAACGACCCCGGCTATCGAATTGGCGGACGCAGGGATGGACTCTACCAGCTGCCGCCCGGCTACACGATGGGCGGCGGCACGTCCGAGGCCACACCGGTCGCGACGGGCGCGGTGGCGCTGCTCATCAGCGCAGCGAAGCAGGCGGGCGTTGCGCACGACGCCGTGCGTCTGAAGGCGGCAATTACCGGAGCGGCGCGCTGGATCCAGACGCTCGGTGCGTTCGAGCAGGGCAACGGCCTCATTCAGGTGGGCGCCGCCTGGGACCTGCTCTCGTCGATGCCTTCGACGCAGACTCGAATTACGGTGGAAGGTCGCGCGCCCCTAAACACCGTCATCAGCGCACTGAGCGAAACCCCGAACGAGGGCGTGGGGATCTACGAGAGGGAGGGCTGGAACCCTGGTGCGCGTGGTGAGCGGACCGTCACTTTCACGCGTACGGCCGGGCCCACGCAGCCTGTGGCCTTCGCGCTGGCGTGGCAGGGAAACGATGGAACGTTCACGAGCCCTGCGTCGGTGACGCTGCCGCTCGGCAAACCGGTCGGCGTGCCGGTGACGATCACCGTCGGCTCGACCGGCGTCCATAGCGCGATCCTCTCATTGACTCACCCCAGTCAGCCGGGATTCGTCCTTAGGGTACTCAACACGGTGGTGGCCGCGGAGTCGTTTGCTGCGGACAAGGATTACACGGTGCAGTTCGAGGCCGATGTGCCGCGCCCCGGCGACCGCGCGTTTTTCGTACGGGTCCCCCCGGGAACACCGGTGCTCAAAGTGGACGCAACGGGAAAGGGGAGCAATATTCGTCTGGACCTGCTGTCGCCGGACCGCGGTATTGTGCGGGGTGCGTTCGCGATGTCGCCGGGTGATCGCACGGTCGTCGTCGAGAGGCCGATGCCGGGCGTTTGGGAGATCAACGTGTGGAACGGACAGGATGGCTTCGCGTTCGATTCCAGCGCGCCGGAGCCGGCGCCTCCCACGCCGGTAAAGGTCACTGCCGCTCTCTTGGGCTTCGACGTGATGGTCACCACCGAGCAATCAGGCGAAGCGACGGCATTCCCGTTGTCCGTGACGGCAAAGAACCGCTTTGCGAAGCTCAGCGTGACACTCGCACCGCTCCCGGTTGGCTCGGCGACCCAGGCCCGGCGCACCATCACCGCTGGCGAGCAGCAGGCGTTCGAGGTGCAGGTGCCCAAGGGAGCGAACACCCTTCTGGTCCGTATCGGCCGGTCATCGGTGGCCGGCGCCGACCTCGATCTCTATGTGTTCGACTGTACGGCAAGCGCAGACAAGAAACGCGAGGCACCTGCGTACAGGAGCACCGCTCCCGGCGACGAGGAGTGGATCAGAGTGGCGGGGCCGGCTCCGGGGCGGTGGGTCGTGGTCGTTGACGCGTTCCACCTCCCGACTGGCCGCACCGAGTACGACTACCTCGACGCCGTGACGGGCCCGACTTTCGGGTCCGTGAACGTCGCCGATTCCGTCGAGGAACGTGCCGCGGACGCCACGTGGACGGCTCGAGGCCACGCGTGGATCGCGTCAGTCCCGGAAACGCCGAGGCGGCTGCTCGGCTTCGTGCCCCTCATCAGCCCATCCATCAAGGTAACAGGAGCGAATGGCGCAACCGAGGCCGACCCGGCGGCGCTTCTCGGGCTCGGTGAGGTGGCCTTGGCGCAGGGAGGGTCGAAAACCAGCGGTGTAGGGAAGTAAAACGAGGCAACGAGCGGCGTTTGGTGTTGCATCGATGCATGGGTAGATTTGGTGACCAGCGGCTTCGAGCTGTGCCGGGAGGAGAGCATGAAACGGATCATCGCACTGCTGCTCGTATCAGTCGTCATCGGCTGGTCTTCGAGCGTCGTCGCATCCGACGCCACACCTACCGGAGAGAAGGAGAAGACGCTCTCCGATCGATTCGCCGGCATGGCGTTCCGCTGCATCGGCCCGTACCGTGGCGGGCGCGTCACCGCCGTGGCCGGGGTCCTCGGGGACCCGCTGACCTACTACTTCGGAGGCACGGGTGGGGGGGTTTGGAAGACGACGGATGCCGGGGCTAACTGGGAGCCCGTGTCGGACAAGGACTTCACGACCGGGTCCGTGGGAGCCGTCGCGGTCTCGGACTCCGACCCGAACGTCGTTTACGTCGGGATGGGCGAGTCGCCCATCCGCGGCAATCTCTCCCACGGCGACGGGGTGTGGAAGTCCACCGACGCGGGCCACTCGTGGCGGAACGTCGGGCTGAAGGACACACGGCACATCGCCCGCGTGAGGATTCACCCGGCCAACTCTGACCTGGTCTATGTCGCCGCCCAGGGGCACGCGTGGGGACCGAACGCGGAACGCGGCATCCTCCGCTCGCAGGACGGCGGCAAGACGTGGCAGAAGGTGCTTTTCGTGAACGACAAGACGGGGGCCTCAGATCTGGCCATGGACCCCCAAAACCCGCGCATCCTGTACGCGGCGTTCTGGGAGGTGGTCCGGCGTCCCTGGGAGCTGGTCAGCGGCGGACCGGGGAGCAGCCTCTGGAAGTCCACCGACGGCGGGGACACGTGGAAGAAGCTCGGTGAGGGGTTGCCTGAGGAGCTGCTCGGGAGGATCGGCGTGGCAGTATCCGGGGCCCGCGCCGGCCGCGTGTGGGCGATCATCGAAGCAAAGAAACGCGGAGGGCTGTACGTGTCCGAGGACTTTGGCGAGAAGTGGAAGCTGGTCAACGCGGAGCACAAAATCCGCGAGCGGGCCTGGTACTACTCGTGGGTTTACGCCGACCCGAAGAATGCCGACACGATCTGGGTCATGAGCGTCTTCCTGCACAAGTCGATCGACGGCGGGAAGACTTTTCAGCCGGTGATGGACCCGCACGGTGACAATCACGACATGTGGATCGATCCGGACGAGCCGGACCGCTTTATCCTCGGGAACGACGGCGGCGCGACCATCACCTTCAACGGCGGCCGGTCGTGGTCCACGCTGAACAACCAACCGACGGCCCAGTTCTACCGCGTTGCCACCGACAACCGATTCCCGTATTGGGTATACGGCTCCCAGCAGGACAACAGCAGCGTCGGCATCCCGAGCGGCGTCCCCGGCGGCGGCATCGACTTCACCGACTGGCATTCGGTAGGCGGGGGCGAAGCCGGATGGATCGCGCCGCACCCGACCGACCCCGAGGTGGTCTATGCGGGTGAGTACGGGGGCTTCATCACGCGCTACGACCACCGCACGCGCGAGACGCGAGTGATCATGACCTGGCCGCAGCTCACGTTCGGGCGCGCCACCAGAGATCTCAAGTACCGCTTCCAGTGGAACGCGCCGATCCTTATATCGCCCCACGACCCTCAGACGCTCTACCACGCGGCCCAGGTTTTGATGCGCAGCCGCGACGAGGGGCAGACCTGGGAGGCGATCAGTCCAGATCTGACTCGCAACGACACGTCGAAGCAGGGACGGTCGGGCGGCCCCATCACGAACGACATCACGGGTGTCGAGGTGTACGACACCATCTTCGCCCTGGCCGAATCTCCCCTCGAGAAGGGGGTGATCTGGGCGGGCACGGACGACGGCCTCGTGCACCTCTCGCGGGACGACGGCAAGACCTGGCGGAACGTCACACCAAAGGAGCTCCCCGAGTGGATCCAGGTCAACTCGATCGAACTGTCGCCTCATGAAAAAGGGGCCACCTACATCGCTGCCACGCGTTACAAGTTCGACGATTTTCGCCCCTACCTCTACAAGACCAGCGACTATGGCAAGACCTGGACCAAGATCACCACCGGGATCCCGGACGGAGCGTTCACCCGGGTGATTCGCGAGGACCAGGTGCGGCGCGGGCTGTTGTTCGCCGGAACGGAGACCGGGCTCTACGTCTCCATAGACGACGGGGCGTCGTGGCGCCCGTTCCAGCGCAACCTGCCGGCCGTGCCCATCACGGACGTCGCGGTGAAGAACGGGGACCTGGTCGTCGCCACTCAGGGGCGCTCGTTCTGGATCCTCGACGATCTGACGCCGCTCCGCCTCTGGGACGACCGACTCGCCGCAAGCGACGCTTACCTCTTCCCGCCGCGGCCGACGCCGCGCTTCCCCGTCTGGGGAGGATGGGACGACGATGCCATGCTGCAGAGGGGCGTCGGAAAGAACATGCCCCCTGGGGTGATCGTGGACTTCTGGCTGAAGGGCAAGCCGAAGAAGGACGAGGTCGTCACGCTTGAGGTCCTCTCGGGCGACAAAGTTGTCCACTCGCGCACCAGCGACAAGAAAGAGGTCCAAGGTGAGCCCAAGGAGCCGCCCGAGCAGGAGGCTGGCGGGAAGCGCCTGGGGAAGCCGTTGGAGCTCAAGGAAGGGCTGAACCGCGTCGTCTGGGACATGCACGTCCTCAAGTCGACGGTCCCGCCGAAAACGGTCTTCAGCGAGGGCGACAAGATCCCCCGCAAAGTGGCGCCAGGGACGTACCGGGTGCGGCTGACGGCCGCCGGACGATCCCTCGTCGAGACGTTTGAAATCCGGCCCAACCCTATGAGCTCGGCGACGCATGAGGACCTGAAGGCCCAGTTCGATCTGCTCGAGGCTCTCGGGAACGACCTCTCGACGCTGCACGAGACGCTAATGAAGGTCAAGGACGTGCGCGCCCAGATCCAGGACCTCGGAGGCCGGGCGAAGAGGCTGGGCAAGGGGGACGACCTCGAGAAGCGGGCGGCTGCGCTTGCGGACAAGCTGAACGCGGTCGAGCTCGAGCTGACCAACCCAGAGATCAAAGCCGACGAGGACGACCTGAACTACGAGCCGAAGCTCGATCGTGATCTCTCGTACCTCGCTGCGATGGTTGGCATCGCGGGTCGAAGGCCGACCGCCGGGTCGTTGGGCGTCTACCGCGAGCTTAAGGGGAAGCTCGATGCGTCAGTCACACGGTTCGAGGCGCTGCTCGCCGGCGACGTCGCCGAGTTCTCGCGAGCGGTGGAGGAGCTCCAGCTGCCCCGGGTCGTCCCTGCCCCGGAGGTCGAACCGTAGTCGGGCCACACCTCCGGCCGTCTCGGTGTCGCGCCGGTCCGCAGCGCGCCTAGGGCGCGGCAGGGCATGGGAGGACTACGACCTCGTATCTGCAAACCAGATCGGCCGTCTCCTTGAGTGCCAAAACATACTAACCCAGCACTTGGGCGACCAACGGATTGCCATCCGAACCGGGATGCTCCACACTCCCCGAGAGTCTGCGACGGGGAAGTCGTTTCGTCAGGGGTGACGATTGAAAACCCATTCTGGAGGCCAGCGAATGAGTTCTTCAAACATGATGAGACAACCGAGTGCCTTTCTTCCGGTGGCGATGTCTTTGGTCGCCCTCGCGATGGTGATGGCTCACGTTGCCATCTTCGGCGC
>Ga0256868_10000360_pt1 | contig 27181 bp, 26 predicted proteins | sample RVTome_13_FD_187341 | JGI IMG/M metagenome (GOLD analysis project Ga0256868, IMG submission 187341) | Soil microbial communities from uranium-contaminated site in the Upper Colorado River Basin, Wyoming, United States - RVT92D227 HiSeq ...
GTGGGCCGAAAAGGGAATGAGATTTCTTTTGAAGAAGAAAAGGGAGGTTCAGAACCCGCTCGATGTAGACCGGGGCGTTTGGTGTTTTTTCGTTTGTCGCCATAGTCGTCATATATCATGACAAATGACGATTAAAATGTCAATACTTTTTCTGATGATAGGGAATGGCTAAGGTCAGGGTCGTTTCTCCGCAACCATTTTGCCGGCAGGGAAGGTTCACCTCTCTTATGCGGCAGTCTTTTCAATCAGCTCCAGTTTCTTCTTTTTGCTCCAACCTTTGAGCGTTCTTTCTCTTTTCAGTGCGTTAGTTTTTGAGATTGGCCCCTCACAGTAAAAGGGGGCCGGTTGCACGTGTTGTCTCATTCTGTTTTCTAAATCAGTGGTGATACCAATATATAGTCCCGTCTTCTTCTCGACGATGTAAACCCACCAGTTATCCATGAGATCCCCTCACAACAAACTTACGACGGGCAGGACTCCCTTCGTTTCACTCAGGGTAAACTTACAAAGGTTCTCTCAATGACAGGAAGACAAAATTTAAAAGGGGTCTGGCAGGACTTCCCTCACTTCGTTCGGGACAAGCTCACAGAGGTTCTCGCCTGAACACGAGAACCCAAAAATTTTAAAAGGGGCCATAGAAGGCCCCTTTTAAAATTTTGGCTCCCCGGGCAGGACTCGAACCTGCAACCTAGTGGTTAACAGCCACCCGCTCTGCCGATTGAGCTACCGAGGAATCGATATCAAGGATAAAGGTTTGAGGTAAAAGGTTATAGGTAAAACCTAATCTTATTCCTTAAACCATATAATAATTTACATAAAATAAAAGTTGGTGACAAGTAAAAAATTATTCAGCTTCTCTCTATCGTTCAACTCAGTTCGAATCGAAATCTTCTTTCCCTTGGAGAAGGAAATTTCATTTGTGAAATTCCACCTTCTCTTCTACAGGGAAGGATTCTATCCTTTTCAATGCTTTTTTCTTTTGCCATGCCATTACCATATTCACTGGACCTGAAAAAACATAGGCGAGGAGGAAAACGAAAAGCACAATAACGGGCTCCATGACGATGACAATCAATGAGAGAATGACAAAGATAAAAATGCTGAAAGGTTTTCGTTTCGCCAGATTGAGTTCTTTAAAACTGAGGTACCGGATGTTCGATACCATCAAAAAGGCTAAGACGTAAATCATCACCAGGATGACGATATCCTTGACCCAACCTGTTTCAATCAATCGCTGGTAAAGAAGGATGGTCAAGGCAATCATCATGGCCGCCGAAGGAATTGGAAGGCCTTTGAAATATTTTACCTCCCCGGAGGTGGACTGGACATTAAAACGGGCTAACCTCAAGGCTCCGCAGACCACGAAGAGGAAGGCGGCCAGCCAACCGAATCTCCCGTAAGGTCTTAAGGCCCAACTGAAGGCGAGCAGGGCTGGGGCAATTCCGAAGGAGACCAGATCAGCCAAGGAATCGTACTGGACTCCAAATTTGGAGGTGGCTCCTGAGAGGCGGGCCACTTTCCCATCCAAAACATCAAAGGCGGATGCCAGGAGAATAGCGACGGCGGCATAGAAAAATTTCTCTTGAAATATGGAGATGATGGCCCAAAATCCACAGAAGAGATTTCCTGTGGTGAAAAGGTTGGGAAGGATGTAAATTCCTCTTCTCATTTTAATGGGGGTTCTTCTTTTTTTCATGCTCGATACCCAATGATCGACTCCCCTCCTTTAACATGCTGCCCAACCCTGACAATGGGTTTCACTTCAGGGGGGAGGTAGAGGTCGACCCTCGATCCAAACCGGATCAAGCCAAAGATTTCTCCCTTCCTCAAGGGATCGCCTGCCTTGGCATAGCAGACGATCCTTCTCGCCACAAAACCTGCGATCTGGATCAGGAGGATTTTAAACCGGTCCTCAGTTTCCAGGATGACTGCATTTTGCTCATTGAGGAGGGATGACTTCTCCGCATTGGCAATCAGAAATTTACCAGGGTGATAACTCCTTTTGAGAACCTTTCCAGATACAGGTGCCCGATTGAGATGGACATCAAACAGGGACATAAATATGCTCACTTTTAGAGTTTTCTCTTTTAAAAAACGATCTTCCTCAAATTCCCCAATATGGATGATTTTACCATCGGCTGGGGAAAGAATGACGTTCTGAAGGTTCGGGATTTTTCTCTTCGGGTTTCTGAAAAAAAAGGCGATGAATAGAGAAAGAAGAATTCCCAGAAACATCCAAACCTTCCAACCCATGCCCCCGATAATAACTGTTAATAGAACGGCTGGGATTAAGAAAAGAAGCCCTTCTTTGGCAATGGGCCATCGATTTTGTTTCATCACTTCTTTTTCTCTTGGAGCCAACCCATCATAGACCGCAATTTCTTTCCGACCTCCTCGGTTGGATGCTCAGCCTCCTTTTTTCTCAAGGCATTGAACATAGGTCTCCCCACTTGGTTTTCCAAAATCCATTCTTTTGCAAAACTTCCTGTCTGGACTTCTTTGAGCATCCGTTTCATCTCCTCACGGGTTTCAGAGGTAATAATTCGCTTTCCTCGCGTCAGGTCACCATATTCAGCCGTATCGCTGACGGAATAACGCATGAATGGAATTCCTCCCTCATAAATTAAGTCAACGATGAGTTTTAATTCATGTAAGCATTCGAAATAGGCGATCTCTGGCTGATATCCTGCCTCTACCAGTGTGTCGAAACCTGCCTTCATCAGCTCCGTCACCCCTCCACAGAGGACCGCCTGCTCTCCAAAAAGATCCGTTTCTGTCTCTTCTTTGAAAGTGGTTTCAATCACACCGGCTCGAGTAGCGCCTATTCCCTTGGCATAAGCCAGGGCGGTCTGTTTGGCCTTCTTTGAAAAATCCTGATAGATCGCTATCAATGATGGGACGCCAGCTCCTTTTGCAAATTCTCTCCGCACCAAATGGCCAGGACCTTTCGGGGCGATCATCACGACATCGATTTCCTTAGAAGGAACAATCTGGCCATAGTGAATATTGAATCCATGAGAAAATAAAAGGGTTTTCCCTTTTTGAAGATTGGGTTTGACATCCATTTCATAGAGTTTGGCCTGGACATGATCCTGAGTGAGGATTTGAATGAGATCAGCCTGTTTCGATGCCTCTGAAGCGGTGACCGGCTTAAAACCATCTTGGACGGCAAACTGAAAATTCTCGGTCCCCTTCAGTTCGGAAACGATCACATGGAGGCCGTTATCTCTTAAATTTTGGGCCTGGGCATGCCCCTGGCTCCCATAACCGATTATGGCAATCTTTTTCCCCTTCAGTTTGTTAAGATTTGCATCTTTGTCATAATAGATTTTCATGATGGGCTCCTTATAGAAAACACGATTTGTGTCCTGCCATGTACCACATAGGATGCATGGCTACCCTGAACCTTACATGGTTCAGGGCGGCTCTGTTGTGATTTTACTCCCTCTGACCATGGCAACACGACCTGTCCTGACCAGCTCTTTTATGCCAAGAGGTTTCAGAAGGGCAAGGATGGCATTGATCTTTTTTTCATCTCCTGTCACCTCAATCGTGTAGGTTTTGGCTCCCACATCGATTACCTTCCCCCTGAAGATATCGACCACTCTCAGGATTTCCTCTCGGGTCTCAGAAGTGGCGGAGACTTTCACCAATACCATCTCCCGTTCGACAAAGTCCTTTTCAAGGAGATCCACGACCTTGATCACCGAAATCAATTTATTCAATTGTTTGATCACCTGTTCGAGAATCTGATCATCCCCTCGGGTGACAATCGTCATGGCCGAGACGGTTGGATCAAGGGTTTCTGCCACACACAGGCTTTCGATGTTAAAACCTCTCCCGCTGAAAAGTCCGGCGATTCGGGTCAGGACACCAAATTCATTTTCAACTAAAAGAGTAATGACATGACGCATAGGTTTCTAAGCTCCAAATCCCAAATTCCAAATCCCAAATAATATCCAAATCCCAATCACCAAAAGTTTCGGATATTGATAATTGGAATTTGTTTGGGATTTAGTGCTTGGATTTTAGAATTTCATATCTTCCTTTTATATAAGCCTCATCTGATTAAGCGGTTCTCCTGCTGGGACCATGGGATAGACATTTTCTTCTGGATCGATCTCAAAATCAATGATGACGGGCTCAGGAATTGAGAATGCCTTTTTTAATATAGGGACCACTTCTTCTGGCTTAGTCGCCCTAAAGCCGACAGCTCCGTATGCCTCTGCTAATTTAACGAAGTCTGGAGAAATTCCTTCCAAGGAGGAGGAGGCATACCGTTTTCCATAGAAAAACTCCTGCCATTGTCTTATCATTCCAAGGTAACCGTTATTCAGGATGACCACTTTCACCGGCAGTTGATATTGGACGACAGTGGCCAGTTCCTGAGAGTTCATCTGGAAACTCCCATCGCCAGCAATATCTATAACTAGTTTGTTTGGAAAGGCCGCTTGCGCCCCCATGGCGGCAGGAAATCCATAACCCATCGTTCCCAGCCCCCCTGAAGTAAGTAAACTCCTCGGTTTGAGGAATGGGAAATACTGAGCTGTCCACATTTGGTTTTGACCCACTTCGGTGGAGATGATGGCGTCACCTTTTGTCAGTTCAAAAATTTTTTCAATAACGTATTGGGGTTTGATGATCTCTTTCTGCTCATAATTCATACTATGGAAGGACTTAAATTTTTCAATTTGATGATGCCATTTATCCAGCCCTGTTTTGAAGGAGCCGATATCCTCTTCTTCAAGTAGGGAGAGAATCTTAGATAGGATGCGTTTACAGTCACCTACAATGGGAAGATCCACTCTTACATTTTTACTGATAGAAGTGGGATCGATATCGATATGGATAATTTTTGCCTGAGGTGCAAATGCCTCGATCTTTCCAGTGACTCGGTCATCAAACCGTGATCCGATGGCGATGAGGAGATCGGACTCCATGACCGCCATATTGGCACAATAGGTCCCATGCATTCCCAACATGCCCAAAGCGAGAGGGTGATTGCCTGGAAAGCTGCCCAATCCCATCAAGGTCATGGTGACAGGGATACCCAATTTTTCAGATAAAAGGGTAAGCTCTTTCGAGGCGTTTGAAGCGATGATCCCACCTCCAACATAAAGAATGGGCTTTTTTGACTTCAAGATGAGCTTTACAGACCTTTGAATCTGGCCCACATGGCCTTCATAGGTAGGCTGGTAGCCACGAATAAAGACTTTTTCAGGGTATTTGAATTCAGCAGAATTCACAAAGATGTCTTTAGGAAGATCGATAAGAACCGGTCCAGGTCTTCCGCTTCTGGCCACATAAAAGGCTTCCTTCAAGATTCGAGCTAAATCTGTAATATCCTTTACCAGGTAGTTGTGTTTGGTGCAGGGTCTGGTGATGCCGATAATATCGGCTTCCTGAAAAGCATCGTTTCCGATCAGAGGAGTAGGAACCTGGCCGGTCATGACAACGATAGGGATGGAGTCCATGAAGGCTGTGGCAATCCCTGTTACCGTATTCGTTGCCCCTGGCCCGGAAGTAACGATGACCACCCCCACCTTTCCTGTCGCCCGAGCATAGCCATCGGCTGCATGGACCGCAGCCTGCTCATGTCGGACTAAGATCTGTCGGAATGGAGAATTTTGAAGTTCGTCAAAGAGGGGAAGGACAACACCACCTGGGTAATTGAAAATAATATCCACCCCTTCTTTTTTTAAAGATTCACTAATGATTTGAGCACCAGTCTTTTTCATGTGAAACCGTTTGAGGAGCGTTCCACTTGAGGATCGCTTCGCTTGAGGCTCAAGGCAAAAAATAAGTTGCCTCCAACCTCGAGTCCAGCTCTGCTGGACGCTCCTCTATCCTCCAACACTATCGGTATTGCACTAAAATTTTTTCCATTTGGTCTTTGAGTGCCAGTTTTTTCTTTTTAATGATTTTTATCTCCATCTCATCCTGAGGAGTGAGAAAAAGCTTTTTCTCCAATTCTTCCAATTGGTTTGCGAGTTGAAGATGTGCCTGTTTGGCTTTCAGAAATTCTTCATTTTCTCTCATCAGCCTTTCAATCAACTCCTCCTCTTTGGCCATCAATTTATCCCCCATTCAGAAAATCGCAAAGCGTAACTACTAAAAACTTAAAGATATTTTTATCCAACACCTTCCAGAAAACCCCACAGCTCTGCTGCGGGGATGAATGGCATAAAATAATCTTCCTGCGAGGTCTAATACACCGCAGAAAGGTGCTGGATTTATGAGTCGTGGGTGATGCTCTATCATGAAATATCAGTTTAACAAAAAAACTTAATATAATCCACCCTTTTTGTCAACCCATTCGACAGGCTCAGGGTTGACCCCTTTGGCATCGTTCAGGGCAAGCTCTTAGCAATGCTTTTTTGCTCCGCCTTCAAAGGCGGAGGTTAACATCGCCGAACGGGTCAATCAGAATGTGTCTCTTTCCACTTTATCTCGGCTTCTGAAGATCGAACATAGATGGGGGAAAAAGTTGAGATGTCCAAGTACTCTCCTTTTTGAAGAAGTTCGGCTCCCAATTTTGCCACCATTGATCCATGAGAGACATGGAGGGTAGCAGGTGGGAAGAGGGATAAGGTGGGGAGAGAATTGCGAAGATATTCCCCGTAGGTTCTCACTCCATCACCGAGGAAAATCGTTTGAACTTTTATTTTTTTAACAAGGTCTTCTGGTCGAATTGCATGATCATCAGATAGTCGCCTCAGAGAATGATCTTCCTCATAACGATAAAAAGCAGTATAGACTTCTTTTTTCCTGGCATCGAGTATCGGACAGATGAGGTAAGAGGTGGGGGCGATCTGAGAAGCCAATACATCCAGGGTGGAAACACCTGCCACAGGTTTTCCAGTGGCGAAGGCCAGTCCTTTTATTGTGCTCACTCCAATTCTTAATCCTGTAAAAGAGCCGGGGCCGAGGGAGATTGCCCATCCATCTAAATTTTCAATCGACCAGCGAGCCTCTCTGAGAACAGTTTCGATCGCCCCAAGAAGTCTTTCAGAGTGGGTCACCGGAATATTAAGGAGGTAATCGGAGATGACTTCTCCATCATCAATCAAACCCACGCTTCCACACGACGTGGAGGTATCGATACCAAGGACCTTCATTTTAGGTACCCTCACCCCATGCACCACGTAGGGTGCATAGCAGTCATGAACCTAATATGGTTCATGGTCCACCCGCTCCCATCAAGGAAGAGGGAGAAAGTGTTCGTTTCAGAATTTAAACCCTCCAGGGGTGAATATTCGAATGAGGTCATTATAGAAGGCAAAGACCATCAAGAGGATGATAAAGACCAAACCAATCTGTTGGGCGATTTCCATTTTCTTAATGCTGAGAGGTTTTCGTAAGATAGCCTCCAGTGCTAAAAAGAGGAAATGGCCCCCATCCAGGATCGGGATGGGAAAGAGATTGATTACTCCGAGATTGATGCTGAGGATAGCCATAAAGAGAACCAAACTTACTAACCCCCTTTGGGCCTGCTCCCCAGCCAATTGGGCGATCAGGATCGGGCCGCCGATCGTCTTTGCCGGAATTACCCTTTCAATCAATTTGATAATGCTCACCACGGTTAATTCGATTCCAAACCAGGTTTGTAAAAGTCCTTGTCCCACGGCCTCGAAAGGTCCGACCTTCTGAACAACGATTTCATCAAAAGGAGTGATCCCTATAACAAAGACAGGGACCTCTTCTCCGAAGAGATTTTTTTGTGTGGAAGATTTTGGGGTCACTTTGATCTCAAGGATTTCACCATCCCGTTTCACCTTGAGAAGAAGATCCTTCCCTTTGCTATTTCGGATGATCTTGGAGAGATCGTCCCATTTTGTCACTGCTTCTTCGTCAATGGAGAGGACGATATCTCCCTGTTTTAAACCTGCTTGTTCTGCCGGGAGGCCAGGGCTTACTTCTCCTATTTTTGAAGGATGATAGGGAATCCCAAAAAGGTTGATGATGGAAAAAAGTACTGCGGCGAGAATAAAGTTGAAAAAAGGGCCAGCACCGATGATCAGGGCTCGTTTCCACACAGGTTGAACTGAGAAGGAACGGAGTAGGTCTTCTTCCTTTACCTTTTCTTCAGGATTCTCTCCAATAAGTTTCACATATCCCCCTAAGGGGAAGGCAGAGATTTTATACTCGGTCTCTCCGATCTTTCTCCCTATGAGTTTAGGGCCAAATCCAAGAGAGAAGGTGAGGACTCCTACTCTGAGCCTTTTTGCTAATAAAAAGTGGCCTAATTCATGAGCAAAAACGAGAATGCCTAAGACAATGAGTGTTGATATAATACTGGTCGTTAACACAATTTTCTCCCTTCTAAGATGGCCTTCGACCTCTCCCTGGCCCAGTGATCGGCTTTCAAAATATCTTCAATGGTGTGAACAGGTTTCACCTCATGCTCCTCCATCACTCTCTTGAGGAGGAGGGGAATTTCTGTAAATTTAAGAGATCCCTCCAGGAAAGCATTCACTGCCACTTCATTGGCCGCATTGAGGATAGCAGGCATGGTTTCCCCGATCTCGATAGATTGATAAGCCAATCTGAGGCAGGGAAATTTCCCTGGGTCAGGGAGAGAAAAAGTGAGTGCTTCCCTTTTTGAGAGATCAAGAGGAGGGAGGTTCAGATTGAGTCGTTCTGGAAAGGAAAGGGCATAGGCGATTGGAATCCTCATATCTGCAATCCCCATTTGAGTGACAATAGATCCATCGATATATTCGACCATCGAGTGGATGACGCTTTGTGGATGGATGAGGACAACGATCTTTTCCAAAGGGATATTAAAAAGCCAGTGGGCCTCAATCACTTCCAATCCCTTGTTCATGAGCGAGGCAGAGTCTATGGTGATCTTCTTCCCCATTTCCCAGTGAGGGTGGTTGAGGGCTTCTTTTACCGTGACCTCATGAAATCTGGCAAGGGGAAGGTTGAGGAAAGGCCCTCCCGAGGCGGTAAGGATGAGGCGATGGACATCCTCTTTTCGGTGACCGAGCAATGCTTGGAAGATAGCACTGTGTTCGCTGTCCACGGGTAAAATCTGAGCATGATTCCGCTTCGCCTCTTCCATCATAATCTTTCCCGCCATGACCAAAGGTTCTTTATTGGCCAGAGCAAGGGTTTTTCCGGTTTTAATGGCAGAGAGGGTGGGGATGAGGCCCACCGCGCCTACGATGGCAGAAACGACCTGATCGACCTCTGGATGAGTGGCGACCTGAATCAATCCCTCTATCCCATAGACAATTTCAACCGAGACATCAGGAAGTTCTCTTCGAAGGGCCTCTGACAATTCCTTATTAAGCACCGAGACCACTTTGGGTTTGAACTGAAGGATTTGTTGTTTGAGGAGCTGTGTGTTAAGGCCAGCAGAAAGGCTGACAACCTTAAATCGTTCTGGAAATTGATTGACGATATGAAGGGTGTTGACCCCGATTGAACCTGTTGAGCCCAAGATGGACAGACGCTTCATGGGATCTCCTTCAAAAGATAGAGGAGAGAATAGTGAAGAAAAGGGGCAGAAAAGAGGAAACTATCTAACCGATCCAACATACCTCCATGGCCAGGAATGAGAGTTCCTGAATCCTTGACCTGAGCACTTCTCTTCAACATTGACTCTGTAAAATCACCGAATTGGCCTAAAATTCCCAAACCGATGGCCAGGAGGATACAAGTCCCTTTTTCTAATTTGGGGATGAATAATAAGGAAAAGGCGAGCGCCACGATGATCGATCCGACAATCGCCCCTATCAATCCCTCATAGGTTTTATTGGGACTGATCTTGGGGTATAGTTTATGCCTCCCGAAGAAAGAACCACTCAATAAGGCAGAGATATCTCCAGCCCAGACCGTAGCGATTAAAAAGAGAACCCATATCTTTCCATTTGTTGTGTTCCGAATGAGTGAGACATAGGCGAGAAGAAATGCAATAAAAAAAATTCCAAAGATGGTCGTTCCCATTTTTGAGATGGAAGATGAAAGATCCTGTGAGGTGGCCATGAAAAGGATAGATAGGATTAGAAGGACCAGAACGAAGAATGGAGAAATTTCTATTGAATTTCCAAAAGAGATGATGATCGAAAGGATTAATCCTAATCCTATTCCAACGATACGTTCAATCCATTGGGAAAGGGGAAGGACAAGGCTATAATACTCTCGGAGTCCGAAAAATGTGGCCAGAAGTACCATGAGGTGGAGAATCGCAGAGGGTCCCAAGATGATCAAAAGGATAATGGGAGGGACCATGATCAATGCCATCCATACCTTCCTCTTTTCGATTTTTCCCATACAAGCCCTTATGACAGTTCGGAGTGATTAGTTCGAAGTTTGGGGTATTGAATCCTAGGCTTTAGGTTTTACTCCAAACTTTGAACTCTAAACTCATCACTTCACTCTTCCCTTCCATTCAATTGTTCGCTGGTCAGGCCAAACCTTCTCTCTCTTGATTGATAATCAGCGATAGCCCTCAGGAGTTCTTTTCGATCAAAATCTGGCCATAGTGTTTCGGTAACATATAACTCTGTGTATGCGATCTGCCAAAGAAGGAAATTGGAGATTCGAAATTCACCGCTTGTCCGTATAAGAAGGTCTGGATCAGGTATTCCATGGGTCCAGAGATATTGAGAGAAAAGTGGAATGGTAATCTCTTCCTGGTTGACCTTTCCTTTTTGAAAATCAGAAAGGATCCCCTGAACCGCATGGAGAATTTCTGAACGACCGCCATAACTCAAAGCTAAATTGAGAGTCATTTGTTTACAGTGTTCAGTCTTTTTCATTGTCTCTCGCAAAGTATTTTGGATATCGAGGGGAAGATCTTCGATGTGGCCGATGGCATTGAGTCGGATATTATTCTGAACCATCTCTTTGCACTCTTTCTTAAGATATTCCTTGAGCAATCCCATCAGGGCATTGACCTCATCCGTGGGCCTCCTCCAATTCTCGATGGAGAAGGCGTAGAGGGTTAAAACCTTGATCCCCAATTCCCGGCAAGCTGTCACCACCTCCCTGACGGCGTTGATCCCCTTGATATGGCCGCTGATTCGATTCAGTAGCTTTTTCTTGGCCCAGCGACCATTTCCATCCATAATGATAGCGATGTGATGGGGGAGGTTATCCTTATCGATTTCTTCCATCATGTGAGGACCTCTCGAGGTCTGGATAAAAGCTTTATCTTATAAAATTACCATATTGAATATGCTTTTTCAATCCATGATGTATGTTTTATGGAGAGGGATTGGCAGAAGTAAAAGGCTTTAGGAAGGGGAAAGTTTTAGGAAGGGAAAGGGGGGAGTACTTTAAATGGTTTTTCTTCCCCCATAAGTCTTATTTTTCTACAATGGCTTCAACCGGACATACCTCAAAACAGCTTCCACATTCGGTACATTTCTCTTCACTGATTGAATAGGGTTCCCCTTCTTCAATGGCTTCAGCTGGGCATTCTTCAGCACAGGTCCCACAAGCCACACATTCCTCCGTAATCACATAAGCCACTGGAATCACCTCCTTATCGAATGATCATCAAGAGATTTCTAAAATTTCCTTTTCCTTGGCGGCGAGAACGCCATCCACTTTCTCAATAAAATTGTCCGTGGATTTTTGTACTTTATCCATCCACTGATGAAGTTGATCTTGAGAAATCTTCTTATTTTTTTCGAATCCCTTTAGCTGGTCATTCGCTTCTCTGCGTATATTTCGGATCGCCACCTTTGCCCCTTCGGCCATTTTTTTTACTACCTTCACCAGCTCCTTCCGACGTTCCTCTGTCAGCCGTGGGATGGCAATGCGGATGATCTTCCCATCACTGGCTGGGGTCACCCCCAGTTCCGATTTGAAGATCGCCTTTTCAATCTCACCGATGATGGAGGTATCCCAAGGTTGAATGGTGATGAGCCTGGGTTCAGGGACAGATAACGTAGCCATCTGGTTAAGTGGGGTGGGAGTTCCATAGTAATCGATCCGGATGTCATCGAAGAGGGCAAGGGAAGCTCTCCCCGTCCTGATCTTATTTAGATCCGTCTTGAGGGAGGAGAGGGTTTTTTCCATTTTAGCGACACCTTCTTCATAAGTCTTATCATCCATTGTTCATCCCCTCACTTTCGTTCCTACCCTTTCTCCCAAAACGACCTGCTTGATATTCCCCTTTTTCTTCAAATTAAAAACAATGATGGGGATCTGATGGTCCATACAGAGTGAAATCGCCGTTGCATCCATGACTTTTAACTGTTTTTTGAGAACATCGAGATAGGTGAGTTCACTATATTTGTGGGCATGCTGATGAAGCAAAGGATCTGCATCATAGATACCATCGACCTTCGTGGCCTTGAGAATGACATCTGCTCCAATTTCCATGGCTCGAAGTGAAGCTGTGGTATCAGTAGTGAAATAGGGGTTTCCTGTCCCACCCGAGAAGATCACCACCCGGCCCTTTTCAAGATGGCGAATCGCCCTTCTTCGAATATAAGGCTCAGCGACCTCCCTCATTTCAATTGCTGTTTGGACTCGCGTTCGAACATCGATTTTCTCCAAGGCATCCTGGAGAGCAATTCCGTTCATGACAGTGGCCAACATTCCCATATAATCTGCTGAGACACGGTCCATCCCTCTTGCACCTGCTGCCACACCCCGGAAGATGTTGCCTCCGCCAATGACAATGGCTACCTCGACCCCCAAATTTTTGACCTCTTTAATCTCCTGAGCGATTTTCTGGATCACAGCGGGATCGATTCCATAGTCTCCCTCACCGGTTAACACCTCTCCGCTGAGCTTCAAAAGGATTCTTTTATATTGGGGTCTTTTCATGGAGGAATAAACGTTTAGGTCACCCGGTTCACTCACCCCCATGTCCTATCCCGATATTTCCGGAAAGAGGACTTCCTCCATTTTAATGTGGAGGAGGTTGTGATGACTGGGAGGATAATCCTTCACCCAGTTGAAATCTTACAAACCGACGGATCGTAATGTTCTCTCCTACCTTGCCGATCATAGCATCAAGTAGCTCCTTGATCGTGAGATCGGAGTCTTTGATATAAGTCTGTTCCAAAAGGCATACCTCGGAATAGAACCTCTCCATTTTGCCTTCGACAATCTTATCGATCACTTTTGCAGGTTTTCCTCCCTCAAGAGCTTGGGTTTGATAGATGTCTTTCTCTTTTTCTAAAACCTCTGAAGGGATTTCTTCTCTTCTGATATATTGCGGATTAGTGGCAGCGATATGCATGGCGATATTTTTTACAAAACTTTGAAAGTCCTCTGTCTTGGCCACAAAATCGGTTTCACAATTGACTTCGACCAGAACCCCCATTTTTCCCCCGGCATGGATGTAAGAGGAGACCATGCCTTCGCTTGCTATTCGGCCTGCTTTCTTCGCGGCGGCAGCCAATCCTTTCCGTCGGAGGTAATCGATCGCCGCATCCACATTTCCTTTCGCCTCTTGAAGGGCTTTTTTGCAGTCCACCACCCCGGCCCCTGTCCTCACCCTCAAGTCTTTTACCAATTCAACAGAAAATTCCATTTAATTCTATTCCTCCTCCGCTTCCTTAGCTACTTCTTCTATCAGTATTTCTTTAGAGGGCTCGACCTGTTTGGCCATTTCTTTTTCTTCTTTAGCTCCCTCTGTCTGGAGTTGTTTTTCAAAAATCTGTTTTCCCTCAACAGCTGCATCTGCAATTTTCGATGCAAACAGATGAATGGCCCGAATGGCATCATCATTTCCCGGGATGATATAATCCAATTCTTCAGGGTTACAATTGGTATCGACAATGCCGATGGAGGGGATGGCAATTTTTCGAGCCTCCATCACAGCGATCCTCTCTTTTTTGGGATCCACAATGAAGATGGCCCCAGGAAGTCGATCCATATTTTTAATGCCCCCTAAGGATCTCTCCAACCGATTCCTCTCTTTCTCTAATTCTATAACCTCCTTTTTGGGGAGGAGATTGTAAATTTCTTCATTCTTCATCGCCTCAAGTTTATTCAATCGATCAATGGATCGTTTGATGGTCTGAAAATTGGTCAACATTCCTCCTAACCATCGATGATTCACATAGAACATTCCACAACGAGTGGCCTGCTCGCTAATCGTCTCCTGAGCTTGCTTCTTTGTCCCGACAAAGAGGATATATTCTCCTTTGGCTACGATATCCCGAACGAATTGATAGGCTTCCTTGAAGAGTTGAACAGTTTTTTGAAGATCGATGATATAAATTCCATTTCTTGCCCCAAAGATATATGGTTTCATTTTAGGGTCCCAACGTTTCGTCTCATGGCCGAAATGAACCCCAGCCTCCAGAAGTTCTTTCATCGTTACCGCGGACATCGAACCCTCCATTTCTTTTCCATTTCTCCTCCTTTGGACAAAAATAAACGAATTAAAATCAGTTAACATATGATTAGGCATTTTGCAAGAGAAAAAACTCACAGACTCCTATCCGAGGTCTTTTAGGACCTTAAGAGATTAAAAGTCAATCCGCAAGCTTTTAACTTTAGTTGTTAAATCAATAAGTTAAAAGGTTACTGCCTAATTTTATAATTTAGGAAAAAATCTTAGGGGAGGGTTCAATCTTGAGATACCATTTTTTTCAAAGTGAGGGCATTTTTGATAGCGAAACCATAAGCATCGTTGTTGAAATAAACGAATACGGTCTTCCCTTTATTCCTCCAATCCTGAATTTTATCCGCCCATTGTTTTAATTCCTTATCTGAATAGTTAGAGCCATAGAGCACCTCACCACCGTGAAGACGAAGGTAGACAGAGTGAGAGGGGGTTCTTTCTATAAAAGGGAGCCCTGAACCATGGGCGATACAAAAGGCAAACCGAAATTCTTCCAATATCTGGAATGCCTCATTGCAGAACCACGATTCATCTCTGAACTCAAAGGCATGACGATGAAGTTTAGAACGAGGGAGAGTTGAGAGAAGAACACAGAATTCCTCCAATCTCCCCTTTTGAAATTTAAATCGTGGGGGAAGCTGCCAGAGCACCACGCCCAATTTCTCTCTTAATGGTGATGCATGGTCTAAAAGAAGGGTAAGGGGTTCTCTGCAATCCTTCAAACGTTTGATGTGGGTGATGAATCGACTTCCTTTGACTGTAAAGAGAAAATGTTTTGGTGTCCGTTTATGCCAGCCTTCAAAGACCTCTTTTTTAGGGAGGCGATAAAAAGATACATTCAATTCTACCGTGTTAAAAAATTGGGTGTAATATTCGAGCCACTTTTTTTGAGGAAGGTCAGAGGAATAGAAGACCCCATCCCACCAATGGGGATAATTGTAACCGCTGGTCCCAATAAAAATCATAATTAAAAGGGTTTGAGGATTCGAATATGGAAAGTGGAAGGTGGAAGGTGGTTTTGACTACTTCCTACTCTCTACTTTCCACTCTCGGTCCCTTGATTAGTGGTAGTAACCCCCGCCACTCCCTGGGCCTTTTTGAGACCACTTCCGTTTGTAATATTCACGGCGAATTTTTTGCCGGACCATTGGATAAGCCATATAGAAGAGGCCGAAGATCAAACCACCCAGATGGGTGAGGTGGGAGATTCCCCCGCCCCCCCCTCTTGAGAAATAGATGAATTCAAGAAGGCCAAAAATGATCACGAAATATTTCGCAGGAATAGGGAAAAGGAAATAAATGTAAATCTGCCGACTGGGAAAGAGCCAACCAAAGGCTAGGAGAAGTCCATAGATTGCTCCAGAGGCTCCGATGACAGGGATGCTTTGATATTGAGGAGTCAAGAGGATAGTACAAATCACCGTCGCTATTCCTGCTCCAATCCCGCAGAACAAAAAATAGAATAAGAATTTTTTCGACCCCCAATAGCTTTCCAGCTCTCCCCCAAACATCCACAGGGCCAAGAGATTGAATAGAATATGGGGAATATCTCCGTGAAGAAAAATGTAAGTTCCAAGTTGCCACAGAAAGTATTGATGCCAGACCAGCCCTGGGACGAGACCAAGGAAGACGACGATCATCCTGCTCACAAATACCTGCAGAATAAACATAGCCCCCATAATGATCAGCAGTTTTTTAATGACCGGTGTCAATCCATATCCGAATGAGAAGCGGTAGCGATAATAAGTCATATTGAACTCCTCAGAACCACAATTTCAAATGTCAAAGCTCAAATGTCAAACAAAATCCAAATTTCGTAACTGTTTAGCCAAATTTAGCTTTATGAAAAAAAGATCTAAATCCCAAGATGTACAAAGAATCAACGTAAAATTCCCCTTCATCCCCCTTTTGCCTGTCTTCGACAGGAAAAAGATTACAAAGGGGGGAATCTCTATCTCCTCCCTTTATTAAAGGGAGGCGGGGAGGGATTTTAAATGGCTAAACAATTACCTATTCTTTTATTTCGTCAAAACGAATTTGATACTTCTTTATTTTATATCGAAGAACCCTCTCGCTGATGCCGAGGCTCTCAGCGGCCTTCGTCTGGACTCCTTGATGTTGATGGAGGGCCTTGATGATAGAATCTTTTTCGATCTCCTCAAGAGATTCAGGGAGACTCTTCTCTTTTTTAAAAGATTCCCATAACCTTTCAGATTTTTCTTCCTTAAGATGGAAAGGAAGGTCTTGGGTCGTGATGATCTCTCCCCTGCAAAGGACCACTGCCCGTTCGATAAGGTTCTCCAATTCTCTAACATTTCCAGGGTAGGGGTAGCGGAGAAGCAAGGCCCTTGCCTCTTTGGAAATATCCGAAATCGATTTCTGGTTCTCTTTCGAATATATTTTTAAAAAATGATCGATCAGAAGAGGAATATCATCCCTTCTCTCCCTTAATGGAGGAAGGGGAATGGAAATCACGTTGAGTCGGTAATAGAGATCTTCCCTAAAAAGGCCCTTCTTTATGGCCTCCTCGAGATTTCGATGAGTGGCGGTGATCACCCTCACATCGGTTTTAAAGGTGAGGTTAGAACCCAAACGTTGGAATTCTTTGTCCTGTAAGATTCTCAGAAGCTTCACTTGTGTGCTGGGTGAGAGGTCCCCAATTTCATCGAGAAAGATGGATCCGCCATCTGCTTCTTCGAATCGGCCTACCCTCCTCTGGGCAGCCCCTGTGAACGCTCCTTTCTCATGACCGAAGAGCTCACTTTCGAGAAGAGTTTCGGGGATCGCAGCACAACTCACCTTCACCCAAGGTTTTTCAGAGCGAGGACTTGCATAATGGACCGCATTGGCGATTAGTTCCTTTCCTGTTCCACTTTCACCCATGATGAGGACAGTGGCTTGGCTGGGTGCGACTCGAGCCACCAATCCCATGACCTCTTCCATTTTTGGACTTCCATAGACAATATTGGTAAACGCATATCGCTCGTGAAGCTGAGCCTTCAGTTCTTTGTTCTCCTGAATGAGGTTGGACCTCTCCAATATTTTTTGAAATTTGATGAGGAGTTCATCCAGATCAATAGGCTTGGTGAGATAGTCGAGAGCCCCCTCTTTCATTGAGGCCACGGCTGTCTCCACTGTTCCATAGGCTGTCATCATCACCACGGGAATGTCTAGATAGAGTTTCCGAATTTCAAGGAGTGTTTGCAGGCCATCGAGTTCAGGCATTTTATAGTCAAGGACAATGATATCAAAAAAGTCTCCTTCAAGTCTATGAAGAGCCTCTCTGCCATTGGCTACAGCCTCGACAGAGAAACCTTCCTTTTTCAAAAATCCTTCCAGAAGATCTCTCTGGGTTTTTTCATCCTCAGCAATCAGTATTTTGGCCTTTTCCATTTAACTCCGAACTCCTGACTCCGAACTTAGACAGGCAGCCTCACCGTTACCTTAGTTCCCGCCCCACCTTGACTTTCTATTTTCAATTGACCACCATGAGCTTCGATAATTCGATGGGCAATGGGAAGCCCCAACCCCACCCCTTTTTCTTTCGTCGTATAGTAATAATTGAAGATCTTCTCCATCTGTTCTGGCGGGATCCCAGACCCAGAATCAAGAATGATTACCTCTATACTCTCCTTAAGGGACCTGGTTTCGATGCGAAGGGTCCCTCCTTGTTCCATGGCTTGCATTCCATTCTTCATAATATTGATAAGGGCCTGTGTCAACCTCTCGGGATCCATTTTGATCAGTGGTAGATCTTTAGGGATTTCTGCTTGAAGGGTAATCCCTAAAGAGGAAGCCTCTTCTTGAAAGAGGGCGGCTAAATTTTTCAGAAGATCTTGGAGGGAAGATTCCCTCAGATTGAGTTGAAAAGGTCTGGAGAGGGTCAGAAACTGCTCAATGATTTCATTGACCCTTTTAATTTCTTTGAGGATTAATTCTGTGAAGGAGATATACTCTTCTCTTTTCGATTGATCTGGGGGGAGAAATTCTCTTTTGAGCCTCTGGAGGCCCATACCCATGGCATTGAGAGGATTTCGAATCTCATGGGCGACGCCTGCCGCTAAATGACCAAGTGATGAAAGTCTCTCTGCCAATTGAATCCGATCCTCCATCTCTTTCATTTTTCTGAGGTGGCGGTTTTGGTTTACCCATATCAGAGTAATTGCTGAGATCCCCAAGATGAGAAAAAAGAAGACCGAGAGGGCGACGTTCTTCTTAATCTGCCTGAGGACAGGTTGGATCTCCCTTGGGGAATATCCAATCCGAATCAGACCCATGGGTTTGTCCTTCAAAGAGAAGGATTTTACCACTTCGAAGATTTCTTCTCTTTTGGTTGAGTAATAGTGCCGAGTAAAAACTTGACTGCTTTTGAGGGATTTTTTTAAAAAAGAGTCCTCTTCTCTCCTGCCAATGGAGGTTGGGTCAGTATGAGCAATGATGTTGAGAGAAGTATCCTCAACATCGATATAGAGGATGCCCTCTCTGAGAGCGATATCAGAGATCGCTCTCTGAATGGCGAACTGCCTGAGAAGTCTTTTCATTTGTTCTCCATTGAGGTAGAGGGCAATAATTTCTGGATTCATTCTCCCCCATATGGCAATCGAAAATAGGTATTCTTCAGAAAGTGGCTTACCAAAAAGGTCAATGGCCACTGGACGTTTCTTCTCTATCAGTTCTCGAAGAAGGATTTTTTTCCCGGAAAAAGTAAATGGAGAGGGCCAACCTTTGAGCGGATTTCCATTGGGGTCATAGATTTCGATTGAAGTGATATGGTATTGGTCGACCAGGGATCGGAGGTCAGAGGGATTTAAAAGCTTTTCTTTGTTGATTTGATCCACTCTATGGATGGCCTCCAGAAGGTATTCAGCAATGGAATCCTCCAGTCCATAAAAAAGTCCTGAAGCAGAAGCGTTGACAGGATACTTTTCATGTCCGCTTTCCATCCACTGGAGAGACGTAAGAGCTTCTTGGATATTTTTCTCAAAGTGTTGAATGAGAACGATCGCTTCTCTTTCTAATAAGAAATAAAAACCATTTCTGGCTCGATTGATTTCTAAGAGTCCACTGATAATGAGGATGATAAGAATGATTCCAGAGAGGATCCCAAGATAAATGGGGGAGAAGCTTCTTTTTTTCTTACTCTCTTTCTTGAACAAAACACACCCCGTTCCAATTCCCTCTCTAGATCACTCCACTGGAGGAAAGGATTTTTTAGGATGCATCGATCCCATTGGGCCAGTTCCATACATCATTTGTAGAAAAGAGGGGAATTCCTGTTCCGGACACCAATGCTGGAGCTGCTCCGGGGTGAGGAGGTTTCTCATCTTGATCAGATATTCAATGACCTTCTCTTCCTGCTTAGATCGAAGTTCTGAGATTTCCAAATATTTAACCCGAAGGGATTCTATTTTTATGGATGGATTGATGAGAAGCTCACGGAGTTCCAAAAGTTTTGTAAAAAGTTCGACCCGGAGAAGTTGAGTGTCCCGAAAGTAATTCTGTTGAATCAAGTCAAGCCCTTTTCTCTGTTCTATGGAAAGGTTGAGTTCATGTACTCTCCAGCATGGACTTTCTCCTCTCCATCTTTTCATTCCCATTCCTGGACCAGATCTTATTCCAGAAGTTTGGGAAAAAGAAGGAGAGGCAGCAAGGATAAAGAAACAACAGAAAATGAATATTTGTATTTTAAACTTCATGGCTCCTCACCAAAGATCCAACCCCGAAACATCACAATGACCTCCTGTGTCGGACTTAAATATTATAGATCCCTAATATTAAACATATCGGAATGATATTAAAAAGTCAAAAAAATGATAAAAAGTCCAAGGCTCAAAGGAAACCAAAAATCTGAGATTTGAAGGAATTAGTTCCCGTCAAGGACGGGGCTTCCAAAGTTTTAGAATGTGGTCTCTTATATCTAATGGTATTGAAATTTAGAAAGTTAACAAGACGTTGTAATACCATTGGAGCCATATGCATGAATGACCCAGTGAAGGTTCCCGCTCTAAAACTTTTCCAGTCCCGCCCTTGACGAGAACTTATATGCCTTGGATCGATTTCCAAAGGGCTAAAGTGTTACGAAATTTGAGGTTTAAGGTTCAGGTTTACGGATACATCCGTCCCATGGATCGTTCCAACTGAGCTTTAGCAATGTTAAAGTCACTGAGAGCACTGTAATAATTGGTCCTCGCCTGGGTTAATAAGGTAACCGCATTCAGCACATCGGTCTGGGTCGCCACCTGATACTTATACCTCTCCTCGCTCATCCTCAAATTCTCCTCGGCCTGCTCAATCGCCTTCTCGGCCACCCCTATGTTCTTCTCCGCCACCAACATGTTGAGATAATCATTCCTCACCTCCAATGCAATCAACTCAAGAAGCTGAATCTTCGCATCCTCTGCCTGCGTCACCTTGACCTTGCTCTCTCCTACCTTAAAAGACGTGTTTCCCCAATTCCAAAGCGTAAATGTCGCCAACGCCTGAACCGTCCATCTCTCGCTCTGAAGATCACCATAGGTCGAAAGCTCCTCCGAAGTCCGACCATAGTTGCCCAAAAGATTGACCATCGGAAGGTATCCACTCCTCGCCATCTTCACCCCCTCCTTCGCCTGATCAATACTGATCTGGGCTGCCTTGACCTCTGTCCTCTGCCGAAAGGCCTCCTCCAAAGACGCCTCCATCCCAAGAGAAAAGGACCGATGCTCCAGAATATCCACCACCTCCAAAGGGGTATCGATCTCCCTCCGAAGTAATAGGTTAAACGAAGATTTGGCGATCTCCAGATCGTTCTCCACCTTGACCAAACTCTGCCGAGCATTGGCCAGTTGCACCTCGGCCTGAAGGACATCATTCTTCGGAACAATCCCAACCTCAAAGAAAGCCCTGGTCACCTCCAATTGAGCCTCAAATTGCCTCACCTGCTGCTCGGCCACGGCTAAGAACTTCTTCGCCCTTAATATGTTAAAGTACCCCGCCCTGACCTGAAGAACCAAATCCCGCTTGGCCGTCTCCACTGTCTCCTTTGAAAGATCAACCCCTAATTTGGATAACCGATAATTGGCCAGGTTCAACCCCCCTGTAAAAACGGGTTGATTGAGGGTAGTATTAAAAGTGTAAACATCTCTGGTCGTGCGGGGAATACTCATAGTGGATCCAGGTCCCACCGGAATCGTTCTGACTTCTAATGTATAAGGTGAGTTATATCGGGTATAACCATATTGTCCTGTCCAGGTGGGAAGCAAATTGGTGTAAGCTTCCTTCTTTTTAAATTCAGAACCCACCACCCCCTGTTGGGCGGAATGGAGAGTCAAACTCCGTTCTAAAGCGATCTTAATACTTTCCTCCAGGGTGAGAGCTTTTTGAGGCTCTTGTGCCCAAACAACACCTGCAAAAATGATTGTTAATAAAATAAATCCAATAAGCCAGTTCATTCTCATCGATCAATCTCCTCCTGTCTCTATTCACCCCTTCACCCCTCCCTCTCCCCGTTGGCCTGCCTGCGCGAAATCCCGCCTTACGGGACGAAGGCAGGGAAGAGGGGGAGGGTGAGGGGGTGAAGGTTTTATTCATATCTCAGGGCTTCGATGGGGTTGAGCAGGGAAGCTTTGCGGGCTGGGTAGAATCCAAAAAAAACTCCCACCAAGCTAGAAAAGAGAAAGGCCAAAAGGATCGCCTTGATCGAAAAGAGGGTCGGCCATTGAGTAAAACTGGATAAGATGAGAGTCCCCGCTACCCCGATCCCGATTCCTACTATCCCCCCAATCAAACTGAGTACCAAAGATTCAATAAGGAATTGAAGAAGGATATCCCGCCCTTTTGCTCCCACTGCAATTCGTATCCCAATCTCCCTGGTCCTCTCCGTAACCGAAACCAGCATGATGTTCATTATCCCAATCCCCCCAACAATCAACGAAATGGAGGCAATGGCTCCCAAAAGTAAAGACATCACACTGGCTGATTGTTCTGCCGTCGCCATCAGCTCGGTGAGGTTTCGAACCGTAAAGTCATTGTCCTGGTTTGGCTGAATCCTATGCCTCTGCCGAAGGATGGCATTGATCTCTTTTTCTGCCTCTTCCATCACCTCCGGCCCCTTTGCCTGTACCGATATCATCCTCACCATCCCCGGAAATTGCATCCCAAAGAGTCTCTTCTGAGCTGTGGTCAGGGGAACAAAGATCGTATCATCCTGATCCTGCCCAAAGGTGGTCTGCCCCTTATAGCTGAGGACTCCAATTACCGTAAACGGGACTTTCTTGATCCGAACAATCTGGCCAATCGGTTCGATCCCTCCAAAAAGATTCTCCACCACGGTCATCCCTAATAGACAGACCTTGGTCGCCCCATCCACATCCTGCTGGCTAAAGGGACGACCCAGGGCTACTGGCCACTCCCGGATATCAAGCATCTCCGGCGTTGTCCCAACAATAGAGGTGGACCAGTTCTGGTTGCCGTAAACCACCTGAGCCACCCCCATGAGGGTAGGGGCTACATATTTGACCGAGGGGATCTCTGATAGAATGGCTTTTGCATCATCTACGGTTAATGTCGGAACGGTTCCTGATCCAAATCGAATCCCACCACTGGTCGAGCTGCCGGACATCACCATGAGCAAGTTCGATCCCATGCTGGCAATCTGATCCGCAATCCGCTGCTTCGCCCCCGATCCCACAGCGATCATCGCAATCACCGCTCCCACCCCAATGATGATCCCCAACATCGTCAGGGTCGATCGCATCTTATTGACCATCAATGCCCTGAGGGCAATCCGAAGGCTCGCAAGAAGACGGATCATCTCTTCTCTCCTCCCCTTGCAATGAGAGGTAAAATAGTATTCTCACGATCATCCACAATCCTCCCATCCCTAAAGAGAATCACTCGTTTAGAAAAGCTGGCAATGTCCGGCTCATGGGTGATCATCATGATGGTAATCCCCATCTCCTGATTGAGACGCCGAAAGATCCCCATAATCTCTTCACTCGTCTTCGTATCCAGATTGCCTGTGGGCTCATCCGCTAAGAGGATAGAAGGCTGGTTCACCAAGGCCCGGGCAATCGCCACCCGCTGCTGCTCTCCCCCTGAAAGCTGGCTGGGATGATGATGGGACCTCCCCTCTAAACCCACTGCAGAAAGAGCTTTTTGTGCCATCTCTTTGCGCCTCGAAGGTGAAGCCCCCCCATACATAAGAGGAAGCTCAACGTTTTCCAAGGCCGATGTCCTGGATAAAAGGTTAAACCCCTGAAAGACAAATCCTATCTTTCGATTCCGTATCTCTGCCAACTCATCTCTCGAAAGGTGCTCCCCATTGATCCCTTCTAAAAGGTATTGACCACTCGTCGGTCGATCCAAGTATCCAAGGATGTTCATAAAGGTCGATTTCCCAGAACCCGATGCCCCCATGATGGCTACAAATTCTCCCCGCTCGATGGATAGCGTAACTCCCCTGAGAGCGGATACCTCCACCTCCCCTAAGGTGTAGACCTTTACTAATTCCTGAACCCGAATCAATGAATCCATATCTCAAACCCAAATATAGAAATCTTCATTCGTAAAGAGTAAGGCGTTAGGGGTAAGGGGTAAAAACCCCTTGCGACTTGCGCCTCACACTCTTACGGTATTTTGTGCTTCGAATTTCCCTTTCTTACTATTTTCTCACCCCTCCCATAAAAGGAGGAGCACCCGTCTGACTCTGAACCTTCTTATTCAAGGTCTCTTCTATGATCACCTCTCCCCCCTCCCGAAGCTCCCCTGAGATCACCTCACTGAAGGTACCGTTGGTTATCCCAAGAACTATAAACACTGGAATCGGCTTCCCCTCCAATGACAATACCCATACCCTGCCTGCTCTCCCCTGCTCCCCTTGTATGGTGCCCCCCTTATCTCCTACCCCCTGCCCCACCTTCTGAACTGGACCCCCCTTCCCACTCTCCCTCTTCGCAATCTCCGGACGAAATCTGAGCGCCGCATTGGATATCTTCAATACCCCCTCTCTATGGGCTATCATAATTGAAACATTGGCCGTCATCCCAGGCTTTAGTTTCATGTCTCTATTGCCCACCTGGATCACCACATCATAGGTCACTACATTCTGAATCGTAATCGGGGCATTGCGAATCTCCAATACTCTCCCGTGAAATGTCCTCTCCGGATAGGCATCCACCGTAAAGTTCGCCTCCTGACCCACTGCCACCCTCCCTATGTCCGCCTCGCTCACATTGGTATCCACCTGCATCTGGGTCAGATCTTTCGCTATGGTAAAGAGTGTCGGAGCCTGAAGGCTGGCCGCTACGGTCTGCCCCACATCCACGTTTCTCGAAATCACTATCCCATCAACCGGAGACCGAATGGTCGTATATCTTAAGTTCGTCTCCGATACTTTCAGAACAGCCCTGGCCTGCTCCACCTGTGCCCTTGAAGATTCCACCTGCGACCTCGAAGATTCGATCTGGGCCTTAGCCACTTCCCTCTGTGCCACCGCCGTATCATAGTTTGCCTGGGCGGTATCCAGGGTGGCCTGAGCCACTACCTGCCTCTCCAAAAGTGGCCGGTTCCGATCCAGTATCCTCTTCGCCTCCAAAACAGCTACCTCTGCCTTCACAAGATTGGCCTTCATATTCTCATGATTGGCCTGGGCATTCAGGACATTGGCCTGGGCGCTCAGGATATTGGCTCTCCCCTGCTCCACTTGAGCCTCAAAGATCGCTGGGTCTATCTGAGCAATCACCTGCCCTTCCTTGACCCGAGAGTTAAAGTCGGCATAGAGGGCCTTGATCGTCCCTGAGACCTGGCTCCCCACAAGAACCGTGATCACTGGATTGATCGTCCCAGTCGCGGTCACCACAAAGCTGATCTCTCCACGCTCCACCTTCACTAAACGATATTTCTGGTTCGCCCCCTTCTGCCTGGTCAATGGATAGAGAAAATAACCTCCTGCCAAGAGGATAATGAGGATGATCACAATTACTACCAAACGTCTCTTCCATGGGTTGATCATTTCCCTTACCTTTCCCTTCTCTCTATATTGGAGGTCTTCCTCCATTTACCTGCACAGAGTTAACCCCGTTAGAAATTCCAGTCGTTGCGACTCGAAACTGAGCGGGGCACTCACCGCGCAAGCGCTGGCGCAGCGGGTTAAACCTCGCCGGAATTATTTAAAATATAATCCCGCTATAGCGGGACTGCAGAGCAGCGGGGCATTATTTCTAACGGGGTAAAATCAGTAAGCTGAGCTATAAACCTCGGCCCATCATATGGCCACGACCAAACTTAGGACCCATTCCACAGCCCGGCCCGAATTGTTCAATCTGTTCGGGTGTGAGAAACTTTCGAGCCTCCAGCATGTATTTGATTATTTTGTCTCTTATTTGATTTTGAAGGTCTCTTAATTCTCTTTCCTCATTTAAAATAGCTTGAGAATCAGCTTTCGGATCAGTCCATAAAGACTGAAGCTCTAACCTCTTGGTCACGATGTCACCGATCAGTTTTGCATTTTCATCTCTGAACTTTCGAAATAATTCTTGGAATTTAGTCCTCTGTTCTGGGGTCAAGGGATTCTCTTTTCCAGGACCCAAAAAATCGTGCATTCCTCTATGCCCAGGACCAAAACCAGGTCCTTGAGCATAAACATAAGTCACGCCTAAAAGCATAATTGACACCAATCCTAACGTAACGATTAACTTTCTCATCTCCATAACCTCCTTTCATTCGATGTTGATTACATAAATATGAGCAAGGCCTGTGCCAACTCATTTTTTAATTAAGATGATGATACTCTTCGTCCCGAGTCTGACGATTTATTTTGAATTTAAAAGAGTTTTACCCATTTTTGGATATTGAGTAGATTTAAATTCTAAAATTTTATTTCCAAAGATTTAACTTCTGATAGGAAATTCTTGTCGAGAGTTATTAAGAAAAATAATTGTTATTAGCAAATATTACACAGAAATCTCTACAAGAAACAACAGAAATCTAATGGATTACAGGGACATATGACAAACCCAATCATTTTATTTCCGGATAATAATGAACTTCGACAATCTTGGTGCCAATCGACAAGAATTTCCTAATGGAGAACAGGGGGAGTCGAAGGGTTGACTTTACATAGTGAGGTTTATTAAATTTTAGTTATAAGAAAGAAAGAAGATTGAAAGCATTTAAAACTCTTAAAAATGATTTTGTTGCAAACCGATGGCAGATCCTGATCGGACTCATTGCTCTGTTTATCGTTGATGTCCTCCAACTCTTCATCCCGAGGGTTATCAAACACGCAATTGATGATCTAACATCGGGCATTATTTCTCCTGTTCGCCTCCTTCTTTATGGATTAGAAGTCCTCATACTTGCCTTAGGCATCGGTGGGCTTCGATATATCTGGAGGTATTTTCTCTTAGGGGCAGCGCGTCGAATTGAGAAGGCACTGAGAGACCGCCTCTTTATTCACCTTCAAACCCTCTCCGCTTCATACTTTTCCAAAACCCAAGTAGGAGACCTGATGGCCCATGCCACGAATGATGTCGAGGCAGTCCGGATGGCCATGTCGTTGGGGATAGTGTTTTTGATGGATACGATCATCCTGGGTGTATTGACGATCTTTTTTATGATTTATATCAATCCCCGATTAACCCTTTTTGCCGTTCTTCCCATGCCAATAATCACACTGATCACTCTCTTCTTCAGTCGGACAATCCACCACCGTTTTGAAATTCTCCAGAAGACTTTTGCCTCACTCACCGAAAGGGTGAGAGAGGCCATTACGGGTATCCGAGTGATCAAAGCCTATGCCCTGGAGGAAAGGGAAAGGGAGAAACTCTCTCAACTGAGTCAGGATTATTTTCGGAAGAATTTGAATATGACCAAAATTTG
>Ga0256868_10000361_pt1 | contig 27162 bp, 25 predicted proteins | sample RVTome_13_FD_187341 | JGI IMG/M metagenome (GOLD analysis project Ga0256868, IMG submission 187341) | Soil microbial communities from uranium-contaminated site in the Upper Colorado River Basin, Wyoming, United States - RVT92D227 HiSeq ...
GTCTTATTGCTCCGAAGTTTTTGATTGCTCCATAAGCCCTTGCTGAGTATTCGGCGGGTATGTGGACGCCTACGGATATTTGTTCGATTTTCAAAGGCAAAATTGGGCGTAGGAGTTTCACTATGTCTTTGGCTTGTTCTTCCACGGGCTTGTATGGGTCTATTGGGTAGTGGATTTGTTCCATAGCGTTTTCTATGCGCAAAGGCGGATGCGGCAGATTGGTTTTTGGGTCAACTGCCTGCCGCGATATGAAATCAATTATTTGTTTTCGTTTGTCTTCTACCATTTTGCGTCTCTGCTCTGTTGTGAGCTGAAGGGTGCCTTTTTTAATTATGGCATCTGCGATTTTCAGTGCATCTGTTGTTCCGAAAGCTTTGTGCAGTTGTTCCTCTGCGACTCTTGTGCCCTTGTTTGCATCTGAAAAAATGGTTTCAGCCGCTAGAACTTCTGTTATTCCAGCAATTTTCCCATTACGGTAATCTAATGCCTTCTGGGATTTAACTAGAACCTCAAAGTGCTCGTTATCTTTTGTTAATCGTGCAACTGTGTACTTCTCACTCATCAAACCTTCACTTGCTCGAACCCAGCTCTTTGATATAGCCCTCTACTTTTTCACCAGTCAACATTTCCATTTTCTTCGTTGCAGCCGGGATGACCGCGATTTTTATTCTGGGCGGCAATTGCCTAGCTTCTAAGGCTTTCAACAAGCATTTCACTGCGAGCTTCGTGTTTTCTTCCAAGCTCATTTCTTCACGGTGTTCATCTTTCAATATTGCCAGCACTGTTTCTCTTCCAGCGCCTAGGGCTGTGGCTTTGTAGCCTCTATAGGTTCCACTCGGGTGAGTTCCGAAAACTCGTGTTCCAGTTTTGTCCACTCCAGCGAAGATTATTGAAACGCCGAAGGGTCTTACACCAGCATGCTGCGTGTACATTTGTTGTATGTCGCATATTCGTTTCGTAACGACTTCTGTGTCTATGGGTTCGTCATAAGTGAGTTTGTTGCTTTGCGCGTATATTCGCGCTTGATCAATAAGTATTCTGGCGTCGGAGCTTAAACCCACAATTGCAGCGCCTATGTGGTCGTCAACTCTGAAAATTTTCCATGAATATTCAGCTTCTTCAAGAACTTCGATGTTTTCTTCTGAGCCTATAACTACGCCTTCTGTGCTTTGGATTCCTAGGATTGTTGCGCCACGGTTTACTAGTTCCATGGCATATTCAACTTGGAAAAGCCGCCCATCTGGGGAGAAAACTGTTATGGCGCGGTCGTATGCTCCTGGTGCTGCAAATACGGACATAATATTAACCTCACTGCAACTCTTTACGCTTTTGCTGTGTTTGATGTGATAACCTAACTAAAAACCTTTCCTATTAAAAGCACGATTCCATTCTAGCTTTGTCGGAGTCTATGCGCCGTGTCTATTGTGTCCTGTGTGGTAGCCCCACCCTTTTTTATGTAGAGCTTTGCGGCGGGTTTTGAGGTGTTATCCATGTGGAGTTGTTTTCTATTTGGAGGTGGGTTTCTTTCTTCTTTTACAAAAAAGAGAAAAATGGCGAGTGCGAGAGCGCTATTTGCTTCTTTTTTTGATGAACAATGCGCTTGCTGCTATCACAACCACAGCTACTGCAACTGCTACTATAGCTATCGTGCTGATGTCAACTGATGCTACGCTGTTCTCGGAGGAGGATGAGGGCGATGTGTCAGGCAGTTCAGAGCCTGAATTGTCTGTGTCGCTGTAGTCGGCGCCGCCGTAAGCTATGTTGCTACAGAGGAAGACTTCGCCGGAATTTGCCCAAACGTAGATTGTCAAACCCTCTACGTAACCTGGGTAAGTTTGGTTCAGATACAATTCAACGTGCCAGTAGGGTCTGAGTACTGTAGAGTTTATGGGATAAGTGACTAGCTTTGCTGTACTTCGGTCTTCAGTTATGTTAAAACCGCTCACTTGTGAGCCACTGGGCATAGCGTATGAGTAAGTCTCGCTGTATTTCATAGCAATATCAATTGCTTGTTCACGTGAGATATTCACAGTGGTATCGCCAATTGAATAGACGCTGCGAGTATCATAAAGGGAAGAGAAGATTCCGTTCTGAAACTCAACCCCTAATTTAGTATATTCCGCTCCATTTACAGTATATGCCCACCTAAAAGTTGTTACTTCAATCCCGTAGGCAATTATGGTATATTTGGTGAAATTAATGTTACCTACCATTGTGCTTGAATCCTTGGTTGCATCAACGTTATCCAACATAGCTATCATGGTGGCTGAATCAATCTTGGTGTAAGTTTGGTACTTTTCAAGAACACTCTTTGCAGCATCAACTATGTTAACGTACTGTTTGTTGCTGATAACTTGCCCTTTATCCACGTACAAATTGCAGGAAAGCAGGGCATTGTTTTTAAAAAGGCAAGTGGCACGAAGTGTACTTTCATCTGAATCTAAGGTATATAGCAACAAATCCGTTACTCCATCATTTATTTGGTTTTTGAGGGTTACAGTGTATTTTGACAAATCCACAGGAAGCACGTTCTCAATGAAAGCTGTAGCTTGATCTTGAACTGCAGCTTGTGCTGAATACGCAGCAGAAAGGACTTCAAGAGAAGTTGCAATCAGTGCAATAACCAGCGACACACAAATTTTTGTCAACAGTTTTTTCATTTATTTCACCACTCCACAGGTAGCGTCAACGTCCTATTTCCATATACTAGTAACTTGTCCTTTAGTTGTGGACATTGGAGGTAACCTTGGTCTCCGAAAATGTTCTGAGCTATAGTGTTCAATGCGGTGTCTATTTGGGCGCCATTGCACACGTAGTACCAGAATGAGCCCGCAACGTTAGCATAGTTGCAACCGCCTTCGGCTATGGTCTCGAATTGAGGCGACTGACCAACCCATCCTAAGAAAACTTGGATTCCAGAAGCACCCCACGGCTGCATGGAAGGATTGTGTGTCCAGCAGTATGGCATTCCATAAACTCCGTAATAGTCGGGGGTTATGCCTTCTGGATATTTCTGTGCTGTTTGGCAGTGCCATATAAACGTGACAGCGTTTTCAGATGACGTAAAAGGGTAAATGTGGTAATTATCTATGACATTGACTCCATTATGATCTATAAGCGAGAAGTGATTGTTACTGGGTGGGGTCCAATTCCAGAATGGTACTCCTCTGTGTCCTTTTGAAAAAACTACTGATTGGTCGCCGTAAGTCTTTAGTGTCCAGAGAATGCTAGTATAGCGATTCCAAGTGCAGTCTTCATCGAAACTAAAGTAGCAGCCCCCATATTCGGAGGTCAGCAAGTTTCTTATGTATGTGCAAGTCGCTCTAGCTAGCGTAATTTCATTTTCAGTATCGTTTCCCGGTTGGAAATTATTCGGGCAAAACACCGCTGGTATAACATTGTTGGCTGAAACGGCGCTTATTGATATCGATTGTGCGGTTGAAAAAACAAGCAAGCCCAGAAGCACGCATATTGCTATACGAGTTTTCTTCATTCTTATTTTTCGCCTCGTATAATTACTAACTTTAATGTTTTCCTTTAAAAGTTTTTTTGTCAAGAAACTTTGACTAATCTCCCTTTTAGCTTAGTCAAGATTTCTTGACAAACAATCTTATTCTGGGTTTCATTTTAAAGTCGATTTCGACTTCGTCACCGAGCATGAAGGAAAAAAAGCTATTCAGGAAACGGCAAATAAAATGATCAAAGTATATGCAACTGTTGGAAAACAATCAACAACTATTTGGATGGTGTTGGATAATTTGGATTTGGTGTGTGGTTGAGAAATAATGGAATGTTTAAATTATTATCTGCTGAATTAGCGTTGGTGGGTAACTGTTTGGAGAGTAGAACCAAAAAATTTCATTTCCAAGAAATTGACTGGGTGACCTATTTTCCAAGACATGGAAATAGGGGAACTATCGCGATTATAACGTAACGTTCAGGGATAGGAAAAAAGGTGTAGCGCATCGGGGAAAAAGAATAAAGTTGGGTGAAATATTGGATAAGCCTGAAGTTGACTGAGGTTACCCACATACGGTAGGTTTCTACAAGGTGTCTTCTGGACGAGGAGCGAACTTCAAGCCTCAGTATTTGGAATTCAGGAAAATAGGAACTGTTGAGGACTTATGGTTTTTCTTGAACGCATTAGACACATGACCTCTCGCTCCGTTAAAAGAATGTTTTTATCTGCTTTACGCAATAGCTATTCTTTCAAGGTGCTCTTGGATGGGAAAAGGGTCTGGATATGGAAAAGTAATTCTTTTCGGTGAACACTTCGTCGTCCACGGTGCCCCGGGCATTGTATCAGCAATTGACTCCGCCACAGACGCAGAAGTAACAAAAGCACAAAAAGGACTCAACATTAAAGATGATCGGAAAGGCTCTAAGGGTTATGCGGAAGAGAAACGGCTTCAGCAAATCGAATCCATCGAGCGCATGCTTAAAACCATGGGACTCGACGCTAAAACGCCACTGAGTATTTGGTTGGGTGGGAATCTTCCAGGTTTCAGCGGCTTAGGCGCTTCGGCCGCAAGCAGCGTTGCCATTGCAAGAGCCATCTCCGAGGAATTTAACCTTGGGCTTTCTAACGAGAAAATTAACCAAATTGCGTATGAAGCAGAGAAAGCATACGCAGGCAACCCGTCAGGCATCGATAACACCGCAGCAACCTACGGCGGCTTAATGTGGTTCAAGAAAAACCCTGCTGGCGGACCAGACAACGTTGAACGGCTTCGCGTTCGCAGGCCAGTTGAAATAATCATCGGCAGCACAGGCAAAGTTGCCAACACCAAAGCCATGGTTGAAGGCGTCGCCGAACGCAAAAAGAAAAACCCACAAAAATACGACCCAATCTTCAAACAAGCCGAAAACTTGGCGCTTGCTGGGCGGAAAGCCTTGGAGAATTATGACCTTAAAAAGGTCGGCGAACTCATGAACGAAAACCACCGATTGCTCCAAGAAATCGGTGTATCCAGCAAAGAACTCGACATGCTGGTGGACTTGGCGCGGAAACAGGGCGCGTTTGGCGCTAAACTGACTGGCGGCGGAGGCGGCGGCTGCATGTTCGCTTTAACCCCGACAAAAACCCTGCAGGAAACAGTCGCACAAGCCATCGAGAAAGCAGGCTACGAAGTGCTGCGGACAAAGATTGGGGTTGAAAAGTTATAAGGAAACATGAATCTATACAGAATTAAGGGATGGAGAAAACTTGGGTTTTAGAAGTTTCTTGGAACAACTCACTAAAAACGGCGAACTAACAAGAATAAAGAAGGAAGTTTCAACCGAGTATGAAATGGCTGGGGTTATAGAGGCGCTTGGCGAAAAGCCCGTGTTCTTTGAAAAACCAAAAGAATCCAACATCCCAGTTGTAGCAGGCTTCGTATCTTCAAAAGAACTAATTTCAAGCGCTTTAGGCATAAAGAAAGAACAGTTGCTGCACAAGCTGGCAAGGGCCATACAAAAACCTGTGCCGCCAACTGTTGTGGCGAAAGGCGAATGCCAAGAAGTAATCGAGAAAGATGTGGATTTAACCAAGCTCCCGATTATGCGATATACGGAGAAGGACGGCGGCAAATACATTACATCCGCCGTGGCGATAGTGAAGGACCCTGAATTGGGCAGAAACATGGCTTTCCACAGGCTAATGCTAATCGGCAAGAACAAGTTTGTGGCCAGAATCGTTGAAGACAGGGGCACAGACACTGCGCTTAAGAAGGCAGGCGGAGAACTCGAAGTCGCCTTCTGCATAGGCAACTCGACTCCTGTGCTCCTTGCTGCAGCCACATCTCTGCCAAAAGGCGTTGACGAGCTGGGAATGGCTAACGCCTTGGAAAAAACAGAGTTAGTGAAGTGCAAAACTATCAATCTTGAAGTTCCCAGAGACTGCGAAATTGTGCTGGAAGGAAAAATAACACGAGAAAAAACATCAGAAGGACCCTTTCTAGACACGACAGGAACAATTGATAAGATAAGGCAGCAACCAGTCATCGAAATCAAATGCGTAACCCATAGGGAGAAACCAATTTACCAAACACTGCTGCCTGGAAGGAATGAGCATAAATTCTTAATGGGGATGCCTAAAGAGCCAACAATCTTTACTGAAGTGAACAAAGTCTGCGAATGCAAAGACGTTTACGTCACTCCAGGCGGATGCAGTTGGCTGCATGCAGTGGTGAAGATTAAGAAGAAGAACGCGGATGATGGCAAGAAAGCGATTGCTGCGGCTTTTGAAGGCCACAAGTCACTGAAACACTGCGTGATTGTGGATGATGATATAGACATTTACAACCCTCATGATGTTGAATGGGCAATTGCGACGAGGTTTCAAGCAGACAAAAACACGGTAATCATGCCCCATCAGCCGGGCTCTTCTCTGGATCCCTCTGGAGATTTAACCGAAGGCAAAAAGGCGACTACCTGCAAGATGGGGTTAGATGCCACGGTTCCCTTTGGGAAAACAGACAAAAGCTTCGGGAAAGAGCAATACAGAAAAGTTGACTTGAACAGGTTCCTGTGATTTGCTATGTATCTCCCAGAAAAAGAAAAACGCATGCTAGACGGCGAAGAAGGCTACGCTGTAAAGAAATCTATGGAGATACTTGTTGCCTTAGGCGACATTTACGGCGCAGAACGCCTCATAGCAGTGGGTTCTGTTCAAGTGGCAGGAGTATCCTACCACAACCTTGGCGACGCGGGACTGGAATTCCTGAATGAACTCGCAAAAGACGGAAGAGTAAAAGTGCTTACAACGTTGAATCCAGCAGGAATGGATTTGGAAAACTGGCGAAACCTCGGCATCACCGCGGAATTCGCGGAAAAACAAAACTTGGTAATAGACGCCTTCAGGAAAATGGGCATAATCACCTCCTGCACATGCACACCGTACTTGATAGGCAACCTGCCCCGCTACGGCGAACACGTGGCTTGGTCAGAGTCCTCAGCAGTTACCTTTGCAAATTCAGTTATAGGCGCAAAAACCAACAGGGAAGGCGGACCTTCAGCGCTTGCAGCGGCTTTCGTTGGCAAAACGCCCTGCTACGGGTTGCATTTAGATGAGAACAGAGTGCCTGACGTTCACGTGCACGTGACTGCTGAGCTGAAGAAGCTTTCAGACTGGGGCGCTTTGGGCTATTGCATCGGAAAAAAAGCAGAAAACAAGATACCCTACATTACGGGCGTAAAGGACGCTGATGTGGACGAGTTGAAGTCTTTTTGTGCTTCGGTGGTGACTTATGGCGCTAAACCGCTTTTTTACATGCAGGGCATAACGCCTGGCTCTGTAAAGTGTCCGCCGCCGAAAGACAAAGCCACCGTTGATGCTCGAGATATTGAAGAGGCTTATAGAAACATTAACGATGAAGTCAGTGACATCGATTTTGTGTGTGTAGGGTGCCCGCATTGTTCAATCAAGGAAATCGCTGAAATCGCCGAACTGCTTAAAGGCAGGAAAATTTCGCCTAACACGGAGTTTTGGGTTGCCACTTCACGAACGGCAAAGCAGCTTGCGGACATGCGGGGCTACACTGCAGTTATTGAGAAGGCTGGAGGCAAGTTTGCCTGTGACACGTGTATGGCGGTGGCGCCGCTGAAAGGCAGATTCAAAGCAATCGCGACAACATCCGCAAAAGGCTGCTATTATTCACGGCAAAACAAGATGCTCACAAAAATGGGCGGTTTAGAAGAGTGTATAGAGGCGGCGGTGACTGGAAAATGGAGCTGAAAGGCAGAATAATCTCAAAAGGGAAAGGCGCGGGAGAAGCCTTAGTTACGTCGCAGCCAATCTCGTTCTACGGCGGCGTAGACCCGAACACAGGCGAAATAATTGAGAAGGGGCATGAGTTGCAGGGGAAAAGCGTGAAAGGCAAAGTGCTCGTGTTTCCAACGGGGAAAGGGTCAACCGTTGGCTCTTATACGCTGTATCGGATGAAGAAGAACGGCGCGGCGCCTGCGGGCATAATCAACAAGGAATGCGAGACTGTTGTGGCGGTTGGCGCGATAATCTCTGAAATCCCATGCGTGGACAAAATAGACATTTCACGCATAAAGACGGGTGACCGTGTTCGAATAGAGAACGACATGGTTATAGTTTAAGTAGAAAGGCGCTTAGTAACCTTAACAAGGAAAAGAGTGATTGGAAGTTGAGCGAAGCAAAACCAGTAGTGTTGAAAATCGGCGGTTCCGTAATCACCGACAAAAACGGGGCGCTTGCCGCAAGAACTGAAGTCATAAACCGCTTAGCTGAAGAAATAGCGAAAGCAAACGCTAAAAACCTGATTATAGTGCATGGTGGCGGAAGTTTCGGGCATCCTACAGCCCAAAAATACGGCATCAAAGAAGGCTTGAAAGATGACGCGCAGAAAGTGGGGTTCGCGGAAACCCATCACGTCATGACTGTGCTTAATGGTTTAGTTATGGATGCGCTGGTGTGGCATGAGGTTCCAGCAGTAAGCATCACGCCGTCATCTTGCATGCTGACAGAGAATGGCAGAATAAAACTGTTCGATGACACAGTTTCAAGAATGCTGCTGAAAATGGGTTTCACGCCTGTGCTTTATGGCGACGCAACCTTAGACACGAAGTTAGGTTTCACGGTGCTTTCTGGCGACCAGATTGTTGCGCACTTAGCCAGAAAACTCAATGCAAGCAAAATAGTGCTGGGCGTTGACGTTGACGGGTTATGCGACGCAGACCCTAAAACGGATAAGAACGCCAAAGTGTACCCGCATCTGACACTGCAGGAATTGAAGGCTTTCGAAGGTAAACTGGGCAGGTCCACGGCGTCTGACGTTACAGGCGGCATGCTTGGCAAAGTAACTGAGCTTATCCCCGCCGTAGAACAGGGAATTCCAGTGGCGATCGTGAACGCTGCCAAACCAAACCGCGTTTACCGAGCACTCATAGGTGAAAAAGTAGAAGGCACAATCATAGAGAAGGGGTAGCAGGTTGGCTGAAGAAACTGAGAATCGTAAAGCAGACCACATCCGAATATGCTTAAGCGAGAACTCCCAAGCCCGAGAAACCGCAACAGGTTTCAAAGATGTCAGCTTGGTGCACAGGGCTTTGCCTGAAATTGACAAGCAAAAAATTAGTTTATCCACAACTGTTTTTGGTCACAAGTTCGCTGCGCCCATAATCGTTGGCGCTATAACTGGCGGAACCGCGGAGGCAACGCGGATAAACGCCGCCATAGCTGAAGCCGTGGAGACGCTGCATTTGGGGATGGGTGTTGGAAGCCAACGTGCAGCCATAGAAAACGCGAAACTTGAAAAAACCTTCGCAGTAGCAAGAAAAAAGGCGCCTACCGCTTTTCTTGTCGCCAACGTCGGCGGGATACAGCTTGTTCACGGCTATGGCTTGAAGGAAGTGAAGAAAGCCATAGAAATAATCGATGCAGATGCCGTGGCGATACATTTGAACCCGTTGCAGGAGGCCGTGCAGCCTGAAGGGCAAACAAGCTTCAAAGGCGTTCTCGAGAAAATTGGTGAAATCGCAAGTGCAGTGGATAAACCCGTAATCGTTAAAGAGACTGGGTCAGGTATCTCCGCGGAAGACGCAAAAAAACTGGAAGCGGCAGGCGTTAAAGGGATAGATGTCAGCGGGGCTGGAGGAACAAGTTTTGCAGCGGTTGAGTATTACCGCGCGAAAGGAAAAGAAAACAGTGTTCAGCGCTTTTTAGGTGACGCTTTCTGGGACTGGGGCACTCCAACAGTTGCAAGTCTTATAGAAACTACGCAAACGGTTAAAATTCCCGTGATTGCTTCAGGCGGCGTACGCAGCGGCGTGGACATGGCAAAAGCTTTAGCTTTAGGCGCTAGTCTAGCAAGCCTTTCGCAGCCCGTGCTTCAAGCTGCAGTTAAAGGCGCAAAAGACACGGAAAGTGCACTCGCGTTTTTGATGGAGGAACTGCGGAATGTCATGTTTCTTGTGGGCGCAGGAAAGGTGGAGCAGTTGGCAAAAGTGCCTGTTGTGGTGACGGGCAAAACAGCTGAGTGGCTTAAAACAAGAGGCTTCAACGTCGAGAACTACGCGAGAAGAGGAGCGCGTTAGGGCTGTGAATATTGAGAGGTTTCTTGAAGAAAAAGCACCATTAATAGATAAAGCCATTGAAAAGTACATTCCGAGAAAATTCACAAAAAATGCCGTCCTTTTCAAGGTTAATCCGCCTAGGCACAGTTACAACGTGGAAACTTTAAATAAAGCAATTGCCGAGCCAATCTGGGAGTTTCTGGACAGAGGCGGAAAACGATGGCGTCCAGCACTATTTTTGCTAATCTGCGAAGCCTTAGGCAAGAACTCCGCGGATTACTTGGATTTCGCTATAATTCCAGAAGTCGTCCACAACGGCACCTTAATCATTGACGACATAGAAGACACATCAGAACTGAGAAGAGGTAAACCCTGCACGTACAAGATTTACGGTGTAGACATAGCTGTTAACGCTGGAAACACCATGTATTACTTGCCGCTTTTGCCGCTGATGGAAAAAAGAGACGCGATTCAGCCTGAGAAACTCCGCGACCTCTACGAGGTTTACGTGCAGGAAATGATTAACCTCAGCATGGGGCAAGCCATGGACATCGCGTGGCACAGGGGCATAGCTAATGCGGATAACCTGAGCGAAGAGGATTACTTGCAGATGTGCGCTTACAAAACGGGCACGTTGGCGCGGATGGCAGCCAAACTCGCCGCGGTGCTGGCTGGCGCAAACAAGGAGTTAGTAGAAAAACTCGGGCGTTACGCCGAAAGCATAGGAATTGCCTTCCAAATGCAAGACGACGTGCTGGATTTAACGGGAAAAGAGTTTGCGCAAAAGAAAGGCGGCTTCGGACAGGACATCACCGAAGGAAAAAGAACGTTAATGGTTATTCACACGTTGAAAAAGGCAAGCGTCACTGACAAAAAAAGGTTTATTCAAATTCTTAACATGCACACTTCGGAACAAGCGTTGCGAGACGAGGCAATTGCGATAATGCAAAAATACAAAGCTATAGAACACGTGAAGCTTACAGCCACGCAAATCGTGGAAGAAAGTTGGAGGGAAGCAGAGAAGCTTCTGCAAGCGTCGGAGGCTAAGGAAAAATTAAAAGCCTTCGCGGAATTCTTGATTAAACGAAACATCTAACCAGCACAGAGTGTAAACCCCATTGGCACTAGAAAACAGTGAACTTAGAGAACTTATTCGCAAAGCTGCCTTACTGAACGCGGTTCAGCACGAAGGCAAAGCTCAAGCAGGCCCGATTGTAGGAAAAATTGTCAGCGAAAAGCAAGAACTGAAAACGAAAGTGAAAGAACTCTCAGCCTTAATCAACACGATAGTTGCTGAAGTTAACAGCCTCTCCGCAGAGGAGCAGAAGCGCATAGTTGAGGAAAAGTGGCCTGAAGCCCTCAAAAAAGAAAAAGTGGAAGAAAAGCGCCTGCCAGCTTTGCCAAACGCGGGCAAGTACGCGCAGGTTGTCACGCGTTTCTCGCCGAACCCAGACTGCGTTTTACACTTGGGCTCAGCAAGAGCCATAATCTTAAGCCACGAGTACGCACGCATCTACAAAGGAAAATTCATACTGCGCTTCGAAGACACAGACCCGAAAGCGAAAAAGCCTGCCTTAGAATTCTACGACCGCATAGGAGAAGACTTGCAGTGGCTAGGCTGCAAAGTTGATGAGGAATATATCCAAAGCGACAGGCTCCCCATCTATTATGAGTATACTGAAAAGCTTTTGCGAGAAGGCAACGCTTACGTCTGCACTTGCCAACCCGAACAGTTCAGAAAACAAGCTATAGCCAGCAAACCCTGTGGTTGCCGCAGCTTGCCTGTAGCAGAACAGTTGGAACGATGGCGGCGCATGCTAGAAGGCGGCTACGCGGAAGGCGAAGCCGTAGTCCGCGTTAAAACAGACTTGGACCACCCGAACCCTGCGGTGCGCGATTGGCCTGCGCTTAGAATTATTGACACAGACACGTATCCGCATCCGCGAGTGGGAAACAAATACCGCGTCTGGCCCTTGTACAATTTGGCTGCGGGTTTAGATGATCACCTTTTGGGAATAACGCACATCATCCGCGGCAAAGAGCACCTGACGAATAAGGTTAGGCAAGAGTACATGTACAAGCATTTAGGCTGGGAGTACCCTGAAGCCATACATTACGGCAGATTAAAAATCACGGGCGCTTTCTTGAGCAAGTCGAAGATTGTTCAGGGCATAAGAGATGGCAGCTACAAGGGTTGGGATGATCCGCGTTTGGCAACTTTTGCTGCGTTGCGGAAGCGCGGCATAACGCCTGAAGCTATTAAGAAGATGATAGTTGACGTTGGACCTAAACCGGCAGATGTCACTTTAAGCTGGGAGAACTTGTACGCTTACAACCGCAAGATTCTGGATTCCCAGAGCAACAGGTACTTCTTCGTGGCTGAACCGATTGAGCTAAAAGTTAAAAATGTGCCTAAAGTTTTCACGGCGAAGCTTCCGTTGCATCCTGAGCAGCCTGACCGAGGCTTCAGAGAATACACGGTAACGCCTATAGGCGAAGAGCAAGCGGTTATTTTCTGGATTGCAAAAAAAGACGCTGGAACCGCTGAAGCTGGAAAAGTCATCAGGCTCATGGAGCTTTTCAACGTCAAGATAGAACAGGCGAAATTGTACTCGGTGGACGCCGTGTTTGCAAGCGCCGCTTATGAGGACGCGAGGAAAGCGAAAGCGCGGCTAATCCACTGGATACCCGTGAATGGAGATGTGCCCTGTCAAGTGGTTATGCCTGACGCAACTGTGAACGAGGGCATCGCGGAAAGCGCCTGCGAAAGGTTAAAGCCGAACACCGTGATACAGTTTGAACGCTTCGGCTTCGTGCACATAACTGCAGTCACACCGAAATTAACAGCCTATTACGCTCACAAATAGCAAGGTGAAAAAAGCAAAATGCGTAAACAAGATAGAGCCATAATTTGGCCAGCATACTTCGATCAGGCTAAAACTAGAAAGGAAGGACGACGAGTCCCAAAGAATATAGCAGTGCAGTCCCCGAGGATTGCGGAAATTACAGAAGCCGCAGAAAAGCTCGGTTTGAAACATGAAGTCGCCGCGGAAGCTGGTTATCCTAAAACGCCTTGGGCTAAAACTGGAATGCTACTGGTTGAAAAGCAAGGGTCAAAAGAGCAAGTGATAAAGAAAATTGCAAAACAACTGCTGAAAGTGCGAAGCGAACCCTTAAAACAGAAGTAGCCTTTAGCTTTTTTCTTCTTTGCCGCCGAGGAGAACAGCGTTTATTACGCCATCATTGCCTGGGCGTGAAGTGACTCTTGCCAGTCCTAGAGAAGTTTCGATTTCTGCGCCTCTAGTTATTACGCCTCTTCGGTTATAGTCCACGTTCGCAGCGTTTTTGACTACACGCAGAATATCGGTTTTCTCGGTTTTTCCACTTTTCGGGTCAGTTACAGACGCGTATTTGTCGCTTAAAGCTTTGACTTTGATGTTGCCGCCTTGTCCTCTTGCACACCGCCTTTTTGGTTCTCCAAGAGTGGTTTCCGCTGGGAACGCGCCTTTCTCGTAGTTTCTTTTCACTCGGGAAGCGCGTTTTCTGCCGCCTGTAAGTTTCCTTTTGCGCGAATTGCCATGCCAAACTGACATTTCACATTTCCCTTTTCTAGTTGACTTTTCGAGTGGTGACTATCAACCGTTATTTTACATATATAGCTTCCTGTGGGTCAATATCTTTATTGTACATTTATATCATCGGCTGAGACGTAAAATATTGAAAACTTGGGCTTTTCTTATAGGCAATATTATTATGTTTTTCTTAACAAATTTAAGGTTACGTATCTTGCTTCTTTGGAGCAAAATCGATTGGGCTTTCTAAGGATATATGAGACAACCTTTACTCAAGCTTTGATAGTCGAGATTTTTTGACCTTTACAACGTAGGCGAGCACAAGCACAATCACAGTAGCACCAACCAATCCAGTAACAATTATTATCCATGCAGTTGGGAATGGTGTTGGATGCTCGGGTAAATCGAAATGCGGCAGGTCTTTGATTATTTCAGAGACGTCAGCAGCCCAGTCTGGCAGTTCTACGCTGACATAGGAAATGTTGAAGGGTGCCATAAGCGGATAGCGGTCTTTGCCCTGGTGACTTTCAGCGTAATGGCTGATTGCCTCACTTAGAAAGTAAGGCGAATCACCTATACCGTCAAAATTCCAATCTGCGCCTCCATAGTCGCTCCAGTAGTTGCCTTCTCCGCCATAATCCCAATAATTAGTGCTGAGCCAGTTCCAATCGATAGCTTGCTGAGTGTTGTTGATGAAATTATTGTGGTACACACTGTTGTTATAGGCAGCGGGCCCTTTTTTGCTGCGGCCTATCTTACTTTCATCGTATCCTAGGCGAGCTGCTTCAATGGTGTTTTCAATGTAATTAGCATAAAAGGTGTTGTTGGAACCCCACATCACTTCTATCCCGACATAGCAGTTGGAAATTTTATTTGCAACAATAAGGTTATCATTTCCCCTCTCTACAGAGACACCGGCGCCACCATCTATGCTATTTTTTGCGATTATGTTTGATGCTGCTTCAGCTCTTATCTTTACGCCAAATCCTTGACTCTGCGTTATAGTGTTGCCATAAATCAGGTTAAAGCTATCTACAACATCAATTTGGTTGTCACTTGAGTTAGAAAAGTTATTTCCGATGATCTTGTTATAACGACCGCTGCAATAAATGCTCCCTTGTGGTATCGTGTTTTGCGCGATAGTTTGATTAGAACCCTGTATCTGAAGACCACTGCTTGCAATGAGGTTGCCTATGACTTGGATTTCATCTCCATCACCAATTATGCCTATATAACTATTGGTAGTCCGTAGGTTATTGCCTGTAATTTTGATTTTAGTGCCATTCACAGAAATAATATTGCCAAGCGCTGCTATTGTCAAATTAGAAATTGCAACCTCAGCGTTAATTTTGATTGCGACGTCCCAGTCCCAATGAATATAAGTGAGTATTCGTTTTTCAACGAGTGGCGGGTCCAAGTTTATCGTTGTGTGGTTTAGGTCTTCGCCTGTCAGCGAGATAGTTTTGCTAATAATTAATTGTTTTTCTTGGTATGTTCCTTTCTTCACAAATATTGTATCGCCCTCATTAGCTGCATTAATGGCAGCCTGAATTGTGCCGAAATCGACTGGAACAACAATCGTTCTTGCTTCAGCTTTAACAGGCAAAACACTAACTATTGACGAGACGGTTAAAACGAAAACAAGCAGAAGAGCGATATTTCGGCTCATGCTTAACTAACCATGTTTTTAGGACTATTTGCAGGATATAAGTATTCTTGTAAAGGTTTCTTGACTAAATGCTATGTTTTCTCTGTCAAATCTTCTTGACTAACCAGCCTATTTGGAGCCTAATCGTCAATTAATGCAGAAAGAAGCAGGAAGAAGTGTACCCGCGCAAACACAACCTCACAACCAAAACAACACAAAAACAACGCAAACACCAAACACAAAAAGCCACAGGCTGAATCCGCAGAAGTTGTGCACCGTAAACCGAACACAACAACAAACAGACACAAAATAACCTATTAAAAAGGAAGGAGATAGCAGTTCTGAGCGCTAGAGAACGTGAAAATTATTTCTTCTTTGGTTCACGCATGATTTTCTCAGCTATCGCCAAATCCTTAAGAGTGTTTATGTTCAAGAGAACTTCAATCTCTTCAGTTATGATAGCGTCTGTGTCTATTTTTCCTTCATCTTGGATTCTCGCACCTTTTATGATGTTGACTCCTGAAACCGCGTACCACACGCCCTTGTGCTCATCAGTGGATGAAACAGACAACTCTAACGCTTCACGGGTGTTTATGGGAACAAAAACTGCCAACGCATCCTTCCAGCATTTCTCATAGGCTGTGACAACCTTGTCAAGAAATTTTCCAGTCACCGCTGGCAAATCAGCAGGCATCGTTAAAACAGAACCACGCAGCTTAGCTTCAAGAATGGCTTGCTTCAAGTCATCATGGTAGCTTTTTCCATCAGTTCTTATGACTTTCAACCCGTCTCTCAGGCACTTTCGCTCTGTTTCTACGGCGTTCTTGCTGGTTATAACGTAAAATTCTGAAACTTTCTCCGCGGATTTCACCGCTTCAACAACCCAGTCTATTAGCGGCTTGCCGAGGAAAAGCAACAAGGGTTTTTCAATAGGTAACCCGATTCGTGTGCCTTTTCCGCCAGCCATAATCAACGCGGGAATTCTCATAGCATCAGTACACCTGCCGCGAAAACCAAGGTTGCGGCTCTAACAATCTCGTTTGTTGCGCCTATCGAGTCGCCTGATACTCCCCCGAAAACACTTTTCGAAACCAGTCCCATCAAAACTCCTAAAATAACACTAACAACAATTATCCCTGCACTTATAATTAGCCCGAGAGTTGTGAAGCCAAAAAGCGGAAACACAACTAAAACAGCAATTAAATAAGCTGCAATAGTGCGCTTCCGTTTCGCTTTCTCGAGAAACCGTGAGCCTAATCCCTTATGCGTTGGCTTCCCAAACCACGCGATCGTGACCATCGCTAGCTTAGCAACAACCTCAGCAGCGATCACTGCTTTGAAGGCAAAATCCACATTGAGAAAAAACAAGCCTAAAACTGCCATAAACTCGACAAAAATTGCTAGTACTGCTCCTTTGTAAGTTACCGTCCACGCGTGCGCTACTGCTCTTCTTTCCTCTGCGTTGCCCAAACCCACAGCGTTGCCTAAATCCACAAGCCCGTCAAAATGTTGCAGTCCAGTTAGCACAAGCAGAAAAGCCAGCGTCATCACTGCAGGAACAAGCGCCGACAAGAACTCTACAGGAACATAAGGCAGCACATTGCCAATGAAACCAAGCAAATGCGACACTAAGAAGCTGCACGCCAGAAAATAAGCTGCCCCTAGCAATCCGATGAACGCGCCTATCAACGGGAACAGATATATGGCTTCAGCCGATGTCTCGACGAAATCTTCAGTGTTGCCTAATGGTATTATAGTGAGAAAAGAAAGCAAATCCCTAAAAGTTTTTATAGCTTTCATCTTCGACATATACCCTAGCACTGGATTAAATGAGAATATAGCCTTTATCGTGATCTTCATGGAACAACTCAAAAATAAGAAAATCCTCGTCACAGGCGGTGCGGGTTTCATAGGTTTTCACTTGTGCAAAAAACTGTTGGGTTTCGCTCCTAACTTGACCATATACGATAACCTGTCCAGCGGAAAACTGGAAAACATCAAAGACCTCCCAAAAGCCAAATTCGTAAAAGGCGACATCTTGAACCTCAAAAAGCTCTGCGCCACGGAGAAAGCTGACTTGATTTTTCACTTGGCAGCCCAAGTAGTCGTGCCATACTCAATGGAAAACCCTGCAGAAGACTTTGAAACCAACGCTCGCGGAACATTAAACGTTCTGGAAAAAGCCCGCAAAGACGATGCACGCGTGGTTTTTGCGTCAAGTGCAGCAGTGTATGGGAATCCCACAAAGTTTCCAACGCCGGAAGATTATGGTTTCAACCCGTTTTCTTGCTACGGCTTATCCAAGGTAGTCGGCGAACAATACTGCAAAATGTACATGAACCAGTACGGCTTGGATATCACCATTTTAAGGTTCGCTAATGTTTATGGCTCGCGTTGCCACGGCGTCATACATGACTTTCTAGATAAACTCCAAAAGAACCCTCTGAAACTGGAAATCATCGGAACAGGTTTGCAGTCCAGAGATTTCGTTCACGTCTCCGATGTTGTTGACGCTATAATCTTAGCTGCCGCAAGAGAAAACGCTATTGGACAAACCTTCAACTTAGGTTTCGGCAAAACAACAAAGATAATTGACCTTGCAAAGATGATTCTGAAAATCCTTAACTTATCTGATAAGACGGTTGTGACAACCACTAACGTTTCGTGGCAAGGAGACATTGATACCATCTGGTTTGACATAAGCAGAGCACAAAAAGAGCTTCAGTGGCATCCGCGCGTGCGCCTTGAAGACAATTTAAGAGAAATTATTCGAGAGAGGAACATGCTTTGATGAGCACGCGTATTAGAGGGCTAATTGCGCTTTTGCGCCTTCCATACTGGATGATGTCTGGTGGGCTAGCGTTGCTAACCGCTTTCGCCATCGCCCCTTTGGGAATTCTTGACCTCAAAATTGTTCCGTTAATCTTCTTTTCAATGGCGTTCATAACTTCTGCAGGCTTCGCCGTGAACGATTACTTCGACAGGGAAAGCGACGCTATAATCAAGCCGAAAAGACCTATACCTGCTGGCTCGTTATCTTTGAGGCAGGTTGTAGTTGTTGCGGTCTTTCTTTTCGCCGTTGGTCTAATCCTTGCAGTATTAATCAATCTGCTTAGCTTCGTGATTCTGCTGGTTGACTCTATTCTGCTGCTGTTGTATTCCGCGTTTGTTAAGCGCAAGTCTGGCCTTGCCGCAAACGTTCTTGTCGGATTGTTGGTCGGCACTGCGTTCATATATGGCGGAGCTGCTGTTTTTCAAGCTGTCCCTGTTGCCATCTCTGTTTCGTTAACATTGTATCCCATATGTTTCGGAACAATAGGCGGCAACGTGTTAAGGGACATTCTGAGTCTCGAAGGAGATTCAAAGATTGGGTATCCAACGCTTCCACAGAAAAGGGGCACTAGAAACGCGATAAGAGTTGCAGTCTTTTTCTTTATTACAACCGCTCTGCTTGCGCCTCTTCCTTTCGTTTTCCAATTTTTCGGCATATACTATCTGTTCTTGATATCGTTGTGGAGCGTTCTTCTCTTTTACGCTTCAATTCGCCTATTAACTTCGGCTCCCATTGTTGAAAATGTGAGAAAGTATGAGCGCTTAATTACAATGTCAATGATGCTGCTGTTGTTGTCTCTGATAATCGAGGCGCTCGTATGAAAAAAACAAAAAGCATCTGTCCTGTGTGCCGGAAAAAAATAGATGCAGAATTAACTGAAGTAAATGGTAAAATTTTGATTACTAAAAAATGTAGTGAACATGGAACTTTTTCCGCCACTCACTGGCAAAGCACCAATATCTACAATTACGCCGAGGAATTTGATTTTTTTAAGCATTTAGGAGATTCAAAAAATCCAACAAACCCTGAAGGTTGCCCTTACATCTGTGAATCCTGTAGCAAACATGTTTCAGACACCGTAATAGGAGTTATTGACGTTACAAAACAGTGCAATTTGAAGTGCGCCATATGCTTTTCAACTTTTTCAGAGCACGAAGTTGACTATGAACCCACTAAAGATGAACTTGTAAAAATGTTAACGTTCTTGAGTCAACGTAACCCTAAACCCCCGGCTATCTTGTTTTCAGGAGGCGAACCGTTAGAACGCGATGACATCCACGAAATTATCGATGTGGCGCACAAACTGCGGTTCATGACTATTTTGGCAACCAACGGCGTTCGGCTCGGTGAATCGCCAGAGATTGCCGCCAAGCTGAAAAAAAGCGGCTTAAACATAGTTTACCTTCAATTTGACAGTTTTCGCGATGAATTTTACGAGAAGATACGAGGGCAAAAGTTGCTGAAGGCAAAGTTGAAAGCCATAGAAGTCTGCCGCAAGTATGACGTGGAGGTTATACTGGTTAACACGTTGATGCACAGTTTCAACGATGCGGAAGTTGGCGCTATCATCAGGTTCGCCGCGCAGAACTCTGACATTATACGCGGCTTGATTTTCCAGCCGATTGCGTTTACAGGACGCGCAACCGACAATCCCTTCCGCGAAGCATGGACAGATTGGCGTTTTGTAGAAGAAGTTGAAAATCAAACTCAGGGCGAAATAACAGCAGTTGACTTTTTCCCCTTGTCAGTTATGGTTTCGCCGATAATGATAATGCGGAAATTCATGAAAAAACCATGGCCCCTCTTTTCCTGTAGCCCGCATTGTGGGGTCGTAAACTGGATGTATGTCTCAAGAAACGGAAAGATTATTCCAATTAACCACTTTGTTAATTTCGAAAAATTCTTCAGACTCATCCAGAAAACGGCAAAATCTGTGGAGTCAAAAGGGCGATTCTCGCTTCTTTCGTCGCTGTTTTTGGCAGCTATGCAATCTCTAAATTGGCTTCTAGTCACCAAAGAAATCGGCATTTTTACTCTGATGACAACTATTATGAAAACGCATATTTCTCCAACTTACCAATCGCTCGGAAGTTTGCGGCGGAGAATTTTCCTGCTCGGATGCATGGCTTTCATGGATTCATACACATTGGATGTGAACCGCGTTAGAAGATGCGTGATACACTATGTTACTCCAGACTTGGAAGTCATCCCGTTCTGCGCATACAACAATGTTCACAGGATAGAAACCGAAGAAGAATACGCTTCAAAGCAGAGCTCGCTAAAATAGCCGTTAGATTTAGTTGACGACTTCCACGTTTAGAATGCAGGCGTTTTCCGAGAACTCAAGTGTTCCAACCCCTTCGTCCAACCACAGCTCGAATATCACCGAGTAGTTTCCAGGCTTGTTTATGGTTATGATTGACGGAATTTCCCATGACTCTCCCTTTGCCAGCGTCTTCGTGTAAGTAGCGTTTGCATCAACCGTAAGTGGTAATTTTTGTATCATTTCGTCAGTCACTTTTACTAGTACTGTGCAGCTTTTGCTTTCTTTCATGTGGTTTTCAACTTCCACAAACACGTTAAGTGTGTTGTTTTGGTTGATGACGAGAAGTTCAGGGTAATCTATGGCCCTTTTTTGAGAATCAAGCAAAGAAATTGTCGTAGACTCCATTTCAGGGGGTTTAAACACTGGGTAATATGCTGCAAGTAGAATGGAAACGAATACAAGCGCGATTAAAACGGCAACCACGTAACCCTTGTTATTGTCCAAATTTAGACTTCGGGCACGGTTCTTAAGCGTTTCCAAATGTATTTTCGCTCCATAAATCCTTTAAACATGGTGGTAAATATTTCTACCCCTGACTTAATCTTCCTCAGTTTTGTCTTTCCATATTTTCTTGACTTGTAAACTGAGGGAACTTCCACCATTTTGAAGCCTTCCTTGGCGAACCCCACCAACATTTCAGTTGCAAATGACATGTCATCCTCTTTCCATTTCACTCTTTCAAATGCTGGACGAGATATCGCTCGGAAACCCGACTGCGTATCGCTGAGAAACTGCCCGAAAAGCAGGTCATAAAAAAAAGTCATGACCTTGTTTGCGACAAAATTCATCATACCCATGGCTTTATGTGGATCATACATCCGCGTTGCAAGGACCATCTCTGCGTTGTTCTTAATCATTGTATCCAGTAAGCGATTAATGTGTCTTACTTCATAAGTGCCATCGCCATCAACCATTATTATGACATTGCCTTTTGCGTTTTTGATTCCAGTTCTCAAGGCAATTCCGTAGCCGCGCCTAGGCTCAATGATTAATCTGCAGTTGGCGTCTTTAACAATTTCTTGTGTTCCATCAGTTGAGTTTCCGTCTACAACGATTATCTCTTTTGGATACGTGACTTCCTTCTCGATGGTTGTTAGTGCTTCACGAATATTTCCCGCTTCGTTTAGTGTTGGAATTATCACCGAAACCATTTCTACCTTCGATGTCATCGCCTGAAACTTCCATTTTGAAAGGGTATATAACTTCTGCGGCAACTTAAATAAATTCTTCGTATATCTTGACAAGTCTTTCTACATTCTTGTCCCAACTGAACTTTTGCTCAATCCTTGAGCGCAACCCGTTTTTTAGAGCTGAAAGTTCCCTGTGAGAAAATTCCAAGACTGCTTCAGCCAGAGCGTCAGGATTATCAGGCGGCACTATTTTGCCATAATCTTCCATCATAATCTCGGATATCCCTCCAACTTTTGTGGCTATCACTGGTAGCCCGCAAGCCATAGCTTCCAGAGCAACTAAAGGCAAGCCTTCTCCAGACTTAGAGGGCAAAACGAAAAAGTCTGCAGCGTTATAGTACAATGGCAAGTCTTCATCCGAAACAAAACCCATAAGCCTGAAATTGCTTCCAATTCCCAACTGTTCTATTCTTGCTTTGACTTCAGCAAAATCTGGTCCTTCGCCGACGGCGAGGAAAACTAACCTTGGGTTTTTCTTGATCGCTATTTTTGCGCTGTCAATTAAGGTGTCAACGCCATTCTTGTATACGAGTCTTCTTACGGTTATAACCACAACCGCGTTCTTGGAAATTCCTATCTTCTCTCTAACTGCATCTTTCACTCCAGTTAAAGGTTTAAACCGCTCCAAATCAACGCCATTATACAGCAACTCTATCTTCTCTGGGTCTGCTCCTAAACTCAAAACATACCTCATCGTCGCGTTGCTGACAACAATTATTTTGTCAGCTTCCTTCAAAACAGCCTTCCCAACAGCAAAATCATTCAGGCGTTCAACAGTATCCCAAAAATTCCCATACTTAATGAACGTGTTATGCTGCGTAAGCACGAATGGCTTCGCGTATCTCTTTGCAAGCTTAGCTGCCACAAAAGACGAAAGATATGGATGACCATGTGCATGAATCAAATCACTGGATTTAACTGATTCTAAAAAAGCCTTGTAGCTGGTAACGTTGGGAACAGGATAAGGGATTCCCAGCCTAAACCCAATACTCAGCGAATCGTAACATCTAACTCTTATCCCATCATAACTATACTGCTTAGCTGTGCCAATCCTGTTTGTTAACACCATGAGCTCAAACCGTTTCTGAAGTAACCGCTTGTTCTGCTCGTACACAACTCGCTCTATTCCGCCAACATGAGGCAGAAAAGTATGCGTGACAACGCACAGTTTGGTTGGAACCATGGTGCCCACTGCGTAAACTCCACAATCCAGCAAACTATTATAATCTTATGGTGCTCCAGCTTTTCCAGTTGAAAGCACAGTTTTTATAAGCTACGCTTAATTGTCGTATCCATCTGCTTAAACTCTCAGCAAGCGCCCTATCAGAGGAAGAAAAAATGGACATAATTATTGGCGGCGGAAAATACGGATGCTACGCAATCGAGTACCTGAGGCAGAAGAAAAAAAGCTTCGTGGTGGTGGACACTGACTCTAACTGCCTCGCAATCAAACGGTTTAAACTAAAACCTTCTGAGCACATCGCCGCTGAAGGCGAATACTTCGTTCACGGCGAACTCCCCAAAGCGCTTGAACTGATAGAAGAGTTGAAACCCGAATACGTGTTTCCCACAGCGCCAGTTCACATAGCCGCGGACCTAGCCAAAATCAAATTCAGCCTCGCACCATGGAGCGAAGCCATTAACGCCATACTGCCCAAACTGCCCCAAGTAGTTGTCCTGTGCGCAGGAAGAGGCAAACTCATCGTCAGCTTCAACAGAGACCACGACTGCATAGAAAAATGCACAATGCCCAAAATCTGCCCATCTTCGCAGATAAAGAAACCCTGCACCATGACCGAGCTAATACGGTTCGCCAGCCCCGAAGCCTTCATCCTAATAAGCTATTCAATGGCGCCTGGCATGGGCGCACTTAAAGGCAGTGAACTCTTAGAATTTTTTAACTGGGCAAAAACAAAAGACGCGTTCATCGTTGCCACAGCTTGCGACTGCCACGGAGTTTTAAACGCATACCAAAAACAACGCGGCAAGGCTTAAGAGTAAACTATTTTTTTGCCTGAAAGAATAGCTAGAAAAGCTCAAGTGCCGTGTTTACGAGGTCTTTCAACGTTATGCCTTTTTTTCTCTAGGTAATCCAGTAATGGGGAATTTTCAGAGTTCATGTTCATCAGCATTTTGTTCTATGGCGGGGTTCATTTTAAGTGTCGTGTGTTTTCGGAAAGTATATAAGCTTGTATGGATAAACCATCCAACAGACAAGAGGGTTAAAGAAATGAACACTAAATACGTTATTGCGACCGTTGTTATAATTGCTGTAGTTGCTGTTGCAGCTTTCGTTTATGTTTACTATCAGGGACAGGCTACTACTGCTGCTCAGCTTGAGGCTTTGCATAATTTGGTGGATGACACTGGCTACGTCACGAGTATTGACGCTTTGCCTAACAAGATTGTCTCGCTTGCGCCAAGCACCACAGAAATTGTGTTTGCTTTAGGTTTAGACGAAAAAGTCGTGGCGGTTAGTAACTATTGTGACTATCCTTATAATTTTTCAGCTTGGATTGCCGCTGGTAACATGACAAGCATCGGCGACTTCTCCAATCCAAATATGGAAGTGATTGCTACTCTCGACCCAGACTTGATTATCGCCACCGGAGGAGTGCAAGGAGAAACAGTTGGGACACTGCGAGATTTAGGATACAAGGTTTTAGTGCTAAACCCCGATAGCATTAACGGTGTTCTGAAAAATATAGAACTAGTGGGCAATGCAACAGGCAAAACTACAGAAGCAAAGACTCTGATTGACAACATCAACGGCAGAATCGATACTGTAGTCAACAAAGTAGCGAGCGCTGCATCCAACCCAACAGTTTACTACGAAGTTTGGTATGACCCTACTTCCTTGTGGACTGCAGGTGCGAAAGCGTGGCAAAACGAGCTCTTCGAAAAAGCTGGTGGCGTTAACATTTTCGCTGATCAAGACTTAGAGTATTTCCAGTCAAGCGCTGAAGCCGTTATTGAGCGAAACCCCGATGTAATCTTGCTGCCTGAAGAGGGCATGGGCAAGGGTGAACCGTTTTGGGTAAGTTTAAATGCCGTTAAAGCGCGACCCGGTTGGAGTTCGATCAGCGCTGTGCAAAATGACAGACTGTGTACTGTTGATTCGAATACTATTGCTAGGGCTGGACCAAGAGTTGCAGATATTATCGAGGACTTGGCTGAAGCGTTTCATCCAGAACTCTTTTAAATCCCTCTCACTTTTTTTGTGTGAGTATTATGAGTACCGATGAAGTTGAAAGCACGTACTCTCGGCGTACTTCGCGATGGAAACTCACAGTACTCTTGTTACTTGTAGCCTTATTTGTGGTAGTTTTGGTGTCTTTGAATGTGGGTTACGCTCAGATTCCATTTGGAAACATTCTTGCAATACTGGGTAAGCAGATTCCGTTTTTGAATGGGTTTGTTGATTCTTCGCTGGTTTCGTCTAGTGATTTTGCGATTATTCTTCAAATACGATTGCCGCGAATCATAGCTGGTGTTGTGGTGGGTGCAGCCCTAGCCGCTTCAGGAGTTGTGTACCAAGGCGTATTCAAGAATCCCATGGCGGATTCATACCTGTTAGGTGTGTCGGCTGGAGCAGCGCTCGGCGCTTCCTTATCCATAGTATTCGGAGCTGGCTTAGGCCTTTTACAAGTGGCGGCTTTCCTCGGCGCGTTGTTCGCTATGTTTCTGGTTTACAATATTTCCCGAGTTGGTTCAAGGGTTCCAGTGACAACGTTATTGCTTTGTGGAATAGCCGTTAACTTTTTCCTATATGCGATAGTCGCTCTTTTGCAGGTCATAGCTGGCGACCAGCTTCACTCAATAGTGTTTTGGCTCATTGGGGGCTTTTCAAACGTGCAGTGGTCGCACATATGGTCGGTACTGCCGTTCATAACAATCGGTACTGTAGCAGCGTATTTTTATGCTCGTGACCTAAACCTCCTTGCTCTGGGAGAAGAGACAGCCCAGAATTTAGGTGTAAATGTTGAAAGAGTAAAAATGATACTTCTGGTGTTTGCTTCTATGGTGACGGCGGCAGCTGTTTCAATATGTGGACTTATAGGCTTCGTAGGTTTGATGATTCCACACATAACCAGACTAGTGATAGGGCCTGACCATCGGATTCTCTTTCCAGCTTCCATGATAACGGGCGCGATATTCTTGGTGGTTTGTGATGCTATAGCAAGAGTTATCGCTACTCCGTTTGCTTCGACTCTTGAATTGCCCGTTGGGATAGTTACCATGCTTGCTGGTGCTCCCTTCTTCATCATCTTGTTTAGAAAGAAAAAGCAGAGCTATGCGCTATGAGAAGGTGATGACGGCTGGTATTGTTAAACGTTGACGGCGTCGAATGCCGCTATGGCTCTGCTAAAGTTCTAGAAGATGTGAGCCTTTCAGTGAAGGAAGGCGACTTTGTTGGAATACTCGGACCTAACGGCTCTGGAAAAACCACTCTGCTCAAAAGCATAAGCAGAACTCTTAAACCTCACAGAGGGGCAATCCTGCTCGATAAGGCTGATATATATGCTCTCAAAAGTGCGGAAGTTGCAAAACAATTAGCCGTAGTTCCGCAGGACAGTAACATTGGCTTCAGTTTCGCCGCTTTGGATGTCGTTCTGATGGGACGGAACCCGCATATGTCCCGCTTTCAAATGGAAAGCGGCAAGGACATGGCTATTGCACGGAAAGCTATGATGTTGACGAATACTTGGCAGTTTGCAGAACGCCCCATTAACGAGCTCAGTGGCGGTGAGAAACAGCGTGTAATAATTGCTCGTGCACTAGCGCAGGAACCTAAAATTCTGCTGTTGGATGAGCCTCTGACGCATTTGGACATTATTAACCAGTTGGAAATAATGGATCTTGTGAAAGAGCTTTGCGTGAAAGAGAAACTGATAGTTCTCGCGGTTTTCCACGACTTGAATTTAGCTGCGCGTTACTGCACTTCAGCTATGATGCTTAAGAAGGGCAAAGTATTTGTCGCTGGAAGCATAGTTGAAGTTTTGACGAGTGAAAATATAAGAGGCGTTTTTAATGTTAACGCCATAGTGCAAAGGCATCTGGTCACTAACTCGGTTTTTGTTATTCCGTTATCACCTCAAAAGCCTTCTCAGTCTAGGCAATGCGCTGTTCATTTGATATGCGGAGCTGGCACTGGAACTGCACTTATGAAAATTCTTCTGGACGAAGGCTACAGCGTAACTGCTGGAGTTCTCAACGTGCTTGACACAGACTCTGAAACAGCGCAATTCTTGAAAATCCCCGTGACAACCGAAGCGCCGTTTTCTCCAATAACCGAGAAAGCCCATGAAGCCAACTTAGACATGATCCGCAAAGCAAGCATGGTGGTGTTAACTTCGGTTCCATTTGGCTATGGCAACCTTCAGAATTTGGAGGCGGCAAAAGAGGCGTTGCTGCGGGAAGTGCCAACGTTTGTTATCGAGGAAATACCCATGGAAACTCGAGATTTCACCCAAGGGAAAGCAGCCAAGTTATTATCCGAGTTGAAAAAGATGGGCGCCGTGTCTGTTAAGAACCAGAATGAGCTTTTAGAGCGGCTCCATGTGTCTGAG
>Ga0256868_10000362_pt1 | contig 27112 bp, 21 predicted proteins | sample RVTome_13_FD_187341 | JGI IMG/M metagenome (GOLD analysis project Ga0256868, IMG submission 187341) | Soil microbial communities from uranium-contaminated site in the Upper Colorado River Basin, Wyoming, United States - RVT92D227 HiSeq ...
TACGGCGGCGAGCCCTGGATCCCTGAAGATTTTCAAAGCCAGGAAGGCCGGCAGGAATCCTTTAAGAAGATCGATAAAAGCGACCGGCAGGGCGTATTTCCAGCCTTTGAGCCGAAGGACATTCGTGGCGCCCGTGGCCCCGCTTCCGAGGCTCCGAATGTCTTTTTTTTCGCTGGCCCGAAAGAATAGGTATCCCGAAGGAAAGGCGCCCATGAAGTAAGCCACTGCGGCGAATAGGATCTTCATGAGAGGGGGCTCTCATCAAGGACCGTATATTCGGCGCCGGTAGGTTTAAGCGTGCTTTTGAAAAAAGTGATTCTCTTGACCATCATCTCGCCAAACTCGGCCTCTTTGGCTTTTTCGAACTCGGCGATAATGTCCCCGAGACCGGACGGATTTTTCACCCGCCCGAGCGTCAAATGGGGATGAAAAGGCCTATTTTCCCGGGAAAATCCCAATCCCTCGAGGTGCGACTCGAGCCGCTCTTGAAGCTCAAGGAGGGCCGCTTCGCTGACTATGCCGATCCAGAGAACTCGGGGGGATTTCGAATTCGGGGGGAAGAAACCCGTCCCCTTGAGTTTCAGGGAGAAAGTCTTCGACGACCTTGTCGCGTCCTCGATCAATTCTTTGACTTGGGATGCTTGGGCGTCATCGATTTCCCCAAGGAATTTAAGGGTGAGATGCATCCCTTGCTCTTTAATCCAGCCGATGTTCGACGAGCCCAGCTTTTTCAGCCGGCGTAAAAAGTCAGAGATGGTCTTTTTGATCTCCGGGTCCAGGTCGATCGCAATAAAAGTTCTCATGGCCTTTTCCTTATTATGACATCCGCTCGGTCTTCTGAAGAACGCGGCGAAGCATGTCCAGGACTCTCTGCGAGGACTGAAATTTGACCTGCTCTCTTTGCCCCAAAAAAAGATTCTTCTCGACATCCACGCCGCCGTCCCAGGCGAGGGCCGTGTAAACTAGGCCGACGGGCTTTTCCGGCGTTCCTCCGGTCGGACCGGCGATTCCCGTGACCGCCAGCCCGAAATCCGCCTCCGTTTTAGCCCGGACGCCTTCGGCCATGGCCCGCGCCGCTTCGTAGCTTACAGCCCCATGAGACGTGATCAGTTCCAGGGGAACGTCCAACCTCAGGTTTTTCGCCCGGTTGCTGTAGGTGATGAAGCCTTCTAAAAAATATTCCGAGCTTCCTGGAACATTCGTAATGCGGCCGGCGAGAAGGCCTCCGGTGCAGGATTCGGCGGTCGCGAGCGTTCTCTTTTGCTCGCGCAAGAGCCTGCCGACGACCGCCTCGAGTTCTTCACCCGAAGAGGAAAAGATATGGTCCCCGAGCTGGCGACCGATCTCCAAAGCCAGGGATTCGATCTTCAGCTCCGCTGCGCCCCAGTCTTCTTTGGCAAACGAAGTCAGATGAATTTCGATCTGTCCGGGCGAAGCCAGGATCGTCAGACGAAGATCGCGGCTCGCCGGATAGAGACCGGAAATGCGGCCTTCGACCTCAGATTCGGTCAGTCCGGCAATCTTCAAGGTCTTGCGAACGACCGTTCCTTTCTGCCATTCCTGGAGTTTTGGCCAGATCCCTGCCTCGAACATCGGCTTGAGCTCGCGGGGAGGGCCGGGGAGCAAAACAACGCGCGTCTGTCCATGGACGAGCCATTGCCCGGGAGCGGTGCCGTTTTTGTTCTCAAAAGCCTCGGCTCCCTCGATGATATAGGCTTGTTTCGTGTTGGAGAGAGGCATGTCTTTGCCGCGGCGCTTGAACCGCTCTTCGATCTTTCGCAGGATCTCTTCCCTGAAGACCAGTTTTTTGCCCAGCGCTTCGGCGCAGACGTCTCTGGTGATGTCGTCTCCCGTCGGGCCGAGACCGCCCATGATTAAAAGAAGGTCGGCTTCGGCCAAAGCGGCTTGGATACAGCTCAACAGGTTATCGCGATCGTCGCCGACGACGATCTTTTTTGAGACATCCAAACCCAAATCGTTGAGGCGCTCGGTCAGATAAAGCGAATTCGTGTCGAGAAAAAAAGGCGTGAGGAGCTCGGAGCCGACGGCCATAATCTCGATCTTCATTTTAACCAGAGATAGACGTGGACAAGGATCGCGGAGTAGATCGCGGCCAGGACATCGTCGGCCATGATCCCCCAGCCGCCGGGCAGGTTCTCGAGTTTGCGGATAGGATACAATTTAATGACGTCGAAAACGCGGAAGAGGAAGAAGCCGAGGAGCACATTGGACCATTGGCCCGGCACGAAGACATAGGCGATGAACTGGCCGCAGACCTCATCGATGACGATCTTGCGGGGGTCTTTCTGACCGAGCGCTTTGGAAAAAACGCCGGACGTCATCACGCCCATAAAAAAGATTAGGACGATAAGAGCCGCGTAAAACAGCACATTCAATTGAACCAGGAGGTATTTATAAAGGAGTGCCGCCACCAGGCTGGCGAATGTCCCCGGAGCCACCGGAAAGTATCCTGCTCCGAAGAAGGTCGAAAGGGCTTTCGCTGGGAATCTCATCCGGCCAGTTTTCCGTGTAAATCATATACTTCCGAGTCCGTGATTTCAACCTTTTGGATAGGGCCCAAGGCCGGATTCCCTTGTTCGACCGGCCTGGCGAAAATGACGCCATCCACCTCCGGGGCTTGAAACCGTCCGCGGCCGATGAGAAAACGAGGATCATCTTTCCATACGCCCTCTATAAGGATATCGACCGTCCGGCCGACATAGGCCTTCAATTTTTTCGAGGAAATGCCGGCCTGGATCTCCATGATTTGATCTCTCCGTCGTTGTTTGATGTTTTCTTCGACGGGGTCGCCCAGGGCGTAAGCGTCCGTGCCTTCTTCTTTGGAATACGTGAACACGCCGAGATGATCGAACTCCGCTTCTTTGACGAACGCCCTCAGGTCTTCGAATTCTCGGCGTCCCTCGCCGGGAAAGCCGACAATGATCGAGGTCCGGATGGCGACAGGGGAAAGCTTTTCGCGGATCTTTTCTAGGAGCTCGAGAGCGCGGCGGCCGTTCATGGCCCGCTTCATCTTCTGGATGAGGACGGGATTGGAGTGTTGAAAGGGGATATCAAGATAGGCGCATATCTTCGGCTCCTGCATGACCTCGACGAGTGCGTCCGTGATCTCTTCCGGATAGCCGTAGAGGATGCGGATCCACTCGAGCTCCCGGATCTTTACGAGTTCTTCAAGCAGTCGGGCTAATCCCTCCGGCCTGCCTTTGTCCCTGCCGAAATACGTCGTGTCCTGAGAGATCAGGTTGATCTCCCTGACGCCCCCGGATGCAAGATGCCGGGCTTCTTCAACGATCGATGAAGTTGGACGCGACCGGTACACTCCCTTGATCAGCGGGATCGAGCAGAAGGCACATTGGTGGGAGCACCCTTCGGAGATCTTGAGATAAGCCCAGGAAGCGGGGGTCGATATCGCCCGGGGAGAATTATGGCTGTAGAGATACGTCCGGTCGGACGCCGAAAAACCTTTGCCTTCCACGACCTTGACGATCTTATCGAAGTCCTTAACGCCCAGCCAAGCGTCGATGTCAGGATATTTCTCCCTTAAAACCGGTTCATACCGTTCGGAATAGCAGCCTGCAACGACGATCCGTTGGGAGCCGCTCTTTTTTTTGAGGCAGAGAGCATCTTGAATGGCATCCTCGGCTTCATCCTTCGAAGGCTGGATGAAGCCGCACGTGTTCAGGATGATGATATCGGCATTTTTGGGATCCTCGACGAACTCGAACCCTGCTCGGCCAAGATAGCCGGCCATGACTTCGCTGTCGACGAGATTCTTGGCGCAGCCGAACGTGAGGAGGGCGACTTTTTTCATTTATTTCGGGCCCGCTTATCGAATTTCACATATCTCAAAGCCGTCAGGGGGGTGTTGATATCATTCCCATTCGATATGGGGAATCCAATCTAGGGATAAATTTTGTAAAGCAGGCGGGGGAAGGGGATGGTTTCCCGGATGTGCTTGATCCCGCACATCCAGGACACGGTCCGTTCCACACCCATGCCGAAGCCCGCGTGCGGGCAGGAGCCGTACTTGCGGAGGTCGAGATACCATTCGTAGGCTTCGCGCGGCAAGTTGTACTCCCGGATTCTCTGTTCAAGAAGTTCTAAATCATGGATGCGCTGTCCGCCGCCGATGATCTCGCCGTAACTTTCGGGGGCCATGAAATCAACGCCCAAGGCTAGGTCGGGCCGCGTTGCATCAGGCTGCATATAAAAGGCTTTGATTTTAGCCGGAAAGTGGGTGATACAGACGGGATTCGGAGAGAGTTCGGATATGAGTGTCTCTTCGGGCGCGCCAAGATCATCGCCGTACTTCATCAGAGAACCCTTGGACTGGAGCTTGGGCACCGCCTCGTCGTAGGTCATGCGGGGGAAGGGTTTTGTGATCCGCTCCAACGGCTTGGGATCCCGTTCGAGCTCTTCAAGGTCGGCCCGGCAATCCCCCAGAACCTGCTCGATGATGAACAGGATGAGGTCCGTGCCCAGATCAATGGTGTCGTCAAGTGTGGCGAAGGCGACTTCTGGTTCGACCATCCAAAACTCGATGAGGTGACGCCTTGTTTTGGATTTTTCGGCGCGGAATGTCGGCCCGAAGCAATAAACTTTGCCGAATGCGGCGGCCGTGGCTTCGTTATAAAGCTGGCCGCTTTGGCTTAAATAGGCCATTTGATCGAAGTATTTCGTCTCGAAAAGAGTCGTCGTCCCTTCGCAAGCGCTGGGCGTGAGGATGGGCGTATCCATGAGGCGGAAACCGCGGCCGTCAAAGAAGTCTCGGATGGCCTTAATGACCTCAGCACGCACCTGAAGGACAGCGTGCTGTTTTCGTGAACGGAGCCACAAGTGGCGGTGTTCCATAAGGAAGGGCGTCGTGTGCTCTTTGGGCGTGATCGGATAGTCCCTGGCGATTTGGAGAATGTCGATGTCCTGAACGGTGAGCTCGAATCCCCCGGGCGCCCTTTTATCTTCGCGGACCCGGCCTCGGACGACGAGCGACGATTCCTGGGTCAGTTCGTCGAATTTCTTGAAGAGGGGATGGCTCTCATCCGCGCTGAAGACCGTGGTCTGGAGAATGCCCGTGCCGTCGCGGACAAGGATAAAGCGGACCTTGCCGCTCGAGCGCTTGTTATAGACCCAGCCGCGGACCTCGACGTCCTTGTCCTTGTAAGCTGCGATGTCTTCAACATAAACCCATTTCATGGCCTCAAAATTATAAGGGAGAACTGGGGGAAGGTCAATGAAGAAAAACGATCGGACCTTAGCTCTGGATGGGACGCAGTTCCCCTTTTTATTATATAATAACAAGAAATGGCTGAAATTAGGTCCTTTCATCCTGTCAAACTCATCTCCGGGATCATCTCGTCCAAAGATGAATATTTCCAGAGGGCGGAGGAGCGGCTTGCTGAGCTGTACGGGCCCCTGGACAGCCGCAGCCCCAGGTTCGAATTCGATGTAACGAACTATTATGAGGACCAGATGGGCCAGGGATTGAAAAGGGAGTTTCTCAGCTTCGAGCGGCTTATCGACCCCGTCCTATTGAGCGAGATCAAGCACCGGACAAATGCGCTCGAGAAAGAGATTGCCCGAGAATTCCAAGAGAATTATCGTATCGTGAACCTGGATCCCGGCTATATTACCCAGGCCGCACTGATCATGGCGACGGCCAAGGATTTTTCGCATCGCGTGCCGCTTCAAAACGGAATCTATGCCCATCTCGAATTTTTATTCGGAAAGACAGAGCTTCGCCGCCTTGATTGGACCTATCCAGATTTCGCCAAAGAAGGCTATCAGAAATATTTTTTGGAAATAAGGCGGGCCTACCTCAACCAGATAAAAAATTATTGACGGCTTTTGGACCGCCTTTTAGGGCTTGATCTTTTTTAAAGTTTCTGAAGCGCGCCGGATGTATTCGGGGGTCGTCCCGCAGCATCCGCCGATGACATTGGCCCCGCTTTCGATCATCTTCGGCATATCTCGGACAAACTCTTCGATCCCTTGGGAATAGACGACTTCCAGGGCCCCCGTCAGCTCCGGCTTTCCGGCATTGGGCTGGGCGATGAGCGGCCGAGACGTATGTTTTCTCATTTCGCCTATGCACTCAGCCAAGTCCGAGCTCGTGAGCGTGCAGTTGGCGCCGAACACGGGAATATCCAGTTTTTCGAAGGCCTCAACGCACTGCGCCACGCTGTTGCCCATGAGAGTGAAAAAGCCGCGGGGGGTTCGATTGAAGGTCATGGTCACAAAAATGGGGATGAACGCGGCGCTTCGGGCGCCTCGCACGGCGCAGAGAGCTTCCCGCAGGTCGAACATCGTTTCGATGAGCAGGAAATCCACTTGTCCCATGGCCAGGGCTTTGGCCTGAACGGCGAAAGCTTGTTCGAACTGTTCCTCGGAATATTCGCCCTGGGGCCTCAAAAATTTTCCCGTTGGTCCTAAGCCTCCGCCGGCGAACTTCCCTTGGGGTTTGATCTCGGCCACTAACTTGGCGGCCGCGGCGTTGAGCTCAGGGCATCGGTCTTCGAGACCGTAGGCGATGAGCTTGATCCTGTTCCCGCCAAAGGAATTGGTCACGACGGCGTCCGACCCGGCATCATAATAACTCCGGTGGATATCTTTGACCGCCTCCGGATTGCTCACATTCCAGAGCTCGGGACACATTCCTTGGGGCAGGCCGCGTTTCATGAGCTCGGTACCCAGAGCACCGTCAAAAAGCACTGTTCGTTTAGCCAAAAGGTCTAAGATCGTAAAAGCCGACATTGGAATTCCCCTTTAGATATCCTCGGGATTGAACGCCGAGATCTTCCGGAGTTTTTCGATAATATCGGGAAGTTCTCTGAGGACGATATCGATGTCGTCCTCGGTGTTGAAACGTCCGAGTGAGAGGCGGACCGTGGAGCGGGCGATCTCTGGCCGGAGGCCGATCGCGAGCAGCACGTGGGATACTTCTTCCAATTCTTCGCTGCAGGCCGATCCGGTTGAAACGTAGATCTCCTTAGTGGCGAGGGCCAGAAGAATGGCCTCGGCTTCAAGCCCAAGGAAGGAGAAATTCAGCGTGCTTTTGATCCTCTGCTCAGGATGGCCGTTGAACCGGACCTTCGGGATCTTCTCTTCAATTCCTGCCTTCAATCGCGCGGCCAATCGTTCGATACGGGCCCTATCGGATTCGAACTTCTCCGGAAGCATCCGCGCCGCTTCGCCGAAGCCGATGATGCCGATGGTGTTTTCGGTCCCCGCCCGCAGGCCGCGCTCCTGGTGGCCGCCGTGGAGAAAAGGCAGGATAGATGTTCCTCTCCTGACGAAGAGAGCTCCGACGCCCTTAGGTCCGTAGATCTTGTGAGAGGACACGGAGAGGAGGTCAACGCCCAGCTTCTCCACCTGGACATCGATCTTGCCGAACGCCTGCACGGCGTCGGTGTGAACGAGAGCGCCGTTCTCCTTGGCGATGCGCACGACATCTTCGATCGGCTGGATCGTGCCGATCTCATTATTTCCATACATGATCGAGACGAGGCCGGTCCGGGGCGTCACAGCACTCCGGAAAAAATCCAGGTCGATGAGACCATAGCGGTCCACAGGAACATACGTGACCTTATACCCCTTTTTTTCAAGATAGATCGCCGTTTGCTGCACGGCCGGATGCTCGACCGCGGACGTGATGAACTCCTTCTTGTCGGGATACGCCTCGAGGACGCCCAAAATAGCATGGTTATCGGATTCGGTGCCCGATCCGGTGAAATAAACCTCGGACTTGAAGGCACCGAGCGCTTTGGCCACGTGTTCGCGGGCTTCGTTGATCATTTCCTTGACCTGGCGGCCAATAGGGTAGAGGGAAGAGGGATTGCCGAAATGTTCTTTTAGGAACCAGGACATCTTTTCCGCGACGGCAGGGTCGAGCGGGGTCGTGGCGTTGTTATCGAGATAAACCATATCACTGCTCCTTGATCTCCCGGCCTAAAGTCCGAGGAGTTATTGTATAAAAAAACGCAGAAAAATACTACTAAATCTATCGGCTTGTATGTTTTAAGGATGATGGGAAAGGCAATAATTCGGGGAGACGTACCAAGGACGTGTCCCCGAATTTATCAGGCCAGTTTTTCTTTCAGGATCTTGACGACCTCGAGGCCGGCCCGTTTCTGGCCTTCCTCGGCTTGGGCGCCGATGTGGGGCGCGGCTAAAACGTTCGGGTGGTCGACGAGCGTCCAGTCCTCGAGCGGTTCTTTGGCGAAGACATCGATAGCGGCCGCTTTGACCTTGCCGGAATTCAAAGCGTCCAAAAGCGCTTTTTCATCCACGACCCCGCCGCGCGCGGCATTGACAAGGATGACCCCGTTCTTCATCTTTTGGAATTCGGCCGGACCTAAGATCGGCCCCCCCGTCTTCGGAACGTGGAGCGAGATGATATCGGCCTTGGCCAAGAGCTCATCAAGCGTGACCTGTTTTAGGGGAAGGGCGGTTCGGACAGGAATAACATCATAGCCGATGACATTCATCCCGAAAGCGATGGCCCTCTCGGCGACGGCCAGCCCGATCCGGCCGCAGCCGATGAGCCCGAGCGTCTTTTGATAGAGCTCCGTGCCGTGGAGGGCCTTCTTTTCCCACTTGTGCTGTTTCATGGTGGTGTTGGCCAGACCGTGCTGACGGACCGCGCCCAGCATGAGGCCGAACGCGTGTTCGGCCACGGAGATTGTCGTCGCTGCCGGAGTATTGGCAACCGTGATGCCCTTGGCCTTAGCCGCCGCTGCGTCCACGTTATCCAGACCGATGCCGGCGCGGACAATGATCTCAAGGTTGGTCGAAGCGTTCACAACGGGCTTGGTTACCTTTGTTGCGCTGCGGACGACGATGGCCTTGAATCCGGGAATGGTCTTGACGAGCTCCCCTTCGTCCATACCGGTTTTCACCGTTACCTCGAAGCCCGGAACAGCCTTGAGGAGTTCCATGGCCTCTTTATCCAAAGAATCCGCGACCAAGATCTTGTTCATAACCAGCCCTCCCTCAAAACAGGCTCGGCCGCTTTGACCGACGCGCCCAGCTCGAATTTATAACTCAGATCGCTCAGAGTCATTTCGAGCGCGGTCAGGGCTGTGATGATATCAAACCCGCCCATGTAGCCCAAATGAGCGATCCGGAAGAATTTGCCTTTATGGGGGTCCTGGGCGCCCGCGATGTAGGCCATATATTTGCCCTGCATCGTTTTCACGATCTTGGAGCCTTCAATGCCGGCGGGCGTTTTCACCGCGGTCAGGATGTTGCCCGGTTTTTTGGCCAGAAGCTCGAGCCCGAGGGCCTTCACGCCCGCTCTCGTCGCATCGCCCAGGATGCGATGATGGGCGAAAAGTTTCTCGAGTCCCATGGCCATGATGATATCCAGGGACTTTTTCTGCTGGATGATTAGAGAAATGCCCGGCGTCCAGGGCGTAGTCTTATCCGCCAGATTCTTTTTGGCTTTTTTGACGTCGAAATAGAATTTTGGGCACTTGGCCGTCTCGACAAGCTTCCAGGCTTTCTGGCTGAAGGCGATATAGGCCAGTCCCGGAGGAATCATGAAGGACTTCTGGGAGCCGGACAAGAAAATATCAACTTTCCAGTCGTCCATGGGACAAGGCATGACGCCTGCACCCGAGATGCCGTCCACGACGAGAATGGCGTTCGTCTTGGATACGACTTCGCCATAGCCTTGGATGTCGAAAATGGCGCCTGTGGATGTCTCCGAAAGCTGGCAGAAAATGGCTTTGAGGTCGGGGTTGGCCTTGAGCTCAGCTTCAAGCTCGTCTTTGGTGTAATCCTGGCCCCATTCCAGGATAATCTCCTTATGCTGAATGCCGTAGGCCTTACAGATGTTGCCCCACCGCTCGCCGAATTTCCCGCCGTTGATCGTGATAGCCTTGTCGCCTGGGGAAAGGGTGTTCACGACCGCGGCCTCCATCGCGCCCGTGCCGGATGAGGTGAGGATATACACATCCTCCTTCGTGCCGAAGACGTATTTCAAGCTTTCGGTCACCTCCATGAAGATCTTGGAAAACTCAGGCGTCCGGTGGTGGATGATCGGCTCGGCCGCCGCGGCCAGGACGTTCTCCGGAACGGGAGTGGGACCGGGAGAGAGAAGATAATATTTTTTAATCACGAATCCTCCTTTGAGATATGAAATATTATCGGATTATGAATGATCTCAACCTTTATCCTATATCCTATAGGAAAAAATAACTCAATAAAATGAATATTGTCAAGTCCGTCACAGCTGGCGGAGGAGCTCGACGAGGAGGGCCGCCCTTTGAATGAGCGAAGGCAGGATTAAATGCTCGTGGTTGGCGTGGATGCCATCGCCGTCCGGGCCGAGGCCGTCGAGCGTCGCGACGCCGACGCCGGCCGCTATGGATGCATCGGATCCGCCCCCGGTCTTTCCGCCTTCAAGAGCGATGCCCAGGCCTCCGGCAATCTTCTTGGCCTCGAGAAAGAGGTCGGTGGAAGCCCTGGTCTTTTCCATGGGCGGCGTCAGGCTCTCCACAGAAAATTTGATCCTCGCTCCACGGAGCCGCGGGACCAACTTCTTGAAAAAGCCGATGATCTTATCTTTCTGGACTGTATTCCAGAACCGGACGTCGCAGATAGCCCAGGCCTTATCGGGCACGACGTTGGCTTTTTCACCGCCTCCGATGAGGCCGATATTGACCGAGATATCCTTGGACTTGATCGTCTGGACGCGGCGGAGCTGGGCGATGAGCTCTTCGACAGCGTTCACGCCTTTTTCCGGCGTCCCGCCGTGGGCCGATTTTCCGAAGGCATCCAAGCGAATGACAAGCCGTCCTTTTCTCTGGACCTTGAGTCCGCCACCCGGCAGGGCCGGCTCAAGGCAAAGGACGGAGTCAGACTTCCTGGCCAGCTTTCTGATGATGTCATGGGCTTCGTCGTTTCCTGTCTCTTCAGCGGAATTGATGAAAATGGCGATCTTCTTTTGCGGCCGGATGTTGAGTTCGTTCAGGGTCTTGAGGGCGAAATAGGATAGGACGAGGCCTGCCTTCATGTCCAGAACGCCCGGCCCTAAGACTTTCTCGCCGGAGACATAGAGCGGCATCTTCTTGATCTTTCCCACGGGCCAGACCGTATCGATGTGGGTCAGGACGAGGATCTGTCCTTCGAGGCTCTTGTCTTCTTTAGCCGGATACTCGACAAGATGAAAATCGCCGACCTCTTTCTGAGGAAACTTTCTGGTCTTGACCCCGATCTTCTTAAATTGCTCGATGAGATACGAAGAGCAGGCGTCAACGGCTTTTTTGTCCGAGGTCGGAGATTCACGCTGGACGAGCTCTTTGAGCAGGCTGATCATCTCGCCCTGCCGGGATTTAAAATATTGGTTGAAGTTCATGCCACCTCCTCTTCAGGATAATTCAATTTATCACAGCTCGGGCCGAATTTCATCAAGAACATTGACATCACCATTCGATTCAAAGAAGATGTTAGCCGCCATGCGCCGTTTCCGCTGGATGGTCTGGATCGCATTTCTCGCCATCCTTTCTTCGCCCGCGGCGTTCGCCCAGTTCAGGCGTCGGGCCATCCAAGCCCATGGCGGGTATGCCTTCCATGAAGAGAACAATCTCCGCGGAGGGTTCGAATCAGGCTTCGGCTTTTCCTATCCGCTCGGGAAACGATTCTCCCTGTCCTTCGAATTTTCCTATTGGCCGGCGACGTCCAAGGAGTCTTTCCGCAAACTCCATAACGGGAGGATCACGGTCTCGCCGATCCTGATCTGTCTCCAATTTGAATTCCTTCAGAATAAATTCTTCTTCCCGTACGCATTCGGCGGGGGCGCCTTTGTCTTCGCCAGGTTCAAGATAGGGTCATACGCGTCCATTCCGGAGGTCAAGATCGAACAGAAGATCGAGGACGGGCCGGGCTTGTATTTCGGCCTCGGCGGGCGGATCGTATTCAGCCCTGCCCTAAGCTTTTTCAGTGAGGTCTCCTATCTGCGGAGGCTGGCCCCGGCTAAGACGATCATCAGGGACATGAACCTGGGGACCTCAACCGAGGAGATCGTAGCGAACCTCCGGACGGTATTTCTCAAATTCGGATTGAAACTTTTCTTTTAAAAAGAGAAACAAGCAATGGTGGGTCAAAAAATATAAGCGTCAGCCCGCCTCGCGGGCGTCGTGGTTTTTGGCCTTCTCCAATTGGGGCTGTCGCCAACCAGGCTGGCGGAGCTGGCCGATAGAACCAAGGTTTCCGTGACGCCACTCCGGCTCCCCGACAGCGTCCGGGCGATCCGCGTGATGCCGAGCGTTTATACGACGCTCGAGAGCTTGATGTGTTCATCGAACGCGTCACCTATTTCGTGAAGAACGGCCTGCCGAAATAGAGAGGCGCAACCTGCCCGTTGATTTTGGGCCGGTTTTATCTTACAGTACCAAATGGGAAAAACGACCGGTTTCTAAAATGTTCGGGCCGATGAAGAAAGCATGTCTCTTTTTGATTTCGGGCCTTGTCATCTGTGTTGCGCTTTTCTTTACTCTTCACGCCGAGATCTATTATCCCTGGAAGGATGTCTACATCGGGTCTTTGGATGGCATGAGCTGGTGCGGCCTCGTCCTGGCCCCCCAAAAGGACAGCGCCTTCGCTTTTCGCTTTAAAGTCGAGAAAGACGGGAAGACCGCCGACGGAAACGACCTTTTTTATATGGTCTCCGAAGTCGGGCCGAACCCTCCCGACGGCCATTATGCCCGGGTCAAGTTCGACCTGGGCCTTCCCATCCTTCCGGCCGCTGAAAAAGATGAAACGCCCATTTTGATTAAGCCTTCGGCCAAATCCGACACCCTGACGCTCGAATGGTCCCGCCAGGACGAGCGCTCGGTGATCGGGCGCATTCGGGGGCCGAAAGATGTTCATATCCATCTGAGCCAATATTTTCCCTGGGACTTCAAAGGTCGTTACCGGCTTCTTCCGGACGGCCAGGTCCAGGGTGAATCTCAGGCCGCTAAACCTTTCTACAGCATTTTGTGGACCCACCGAAAAGGAGAGGTTGCCTCGACGAGCGAAGGGGAAGAGATCACGCTTGTCTTCTCCCAGAACGACGAGCGGAGCATCTACTTCGTCGCCGGAGTCGGCGAAGACCCCGAAACGTTGAAAAAGCTCATCTATCGATACAAGAACACGAAGACCATCGATTCAATCCTCGAAGAGGAACAGGCTCGGTATCTCAGGAAACGGGTAACAACTGACGGCCTGTATGAAGGTGTCCCTGAGGCCATCACCAATAATCTGTTCTGGATGGTCCTTTACCAGCCGGGCAGCCATCGCCTGTACACACCCGCCGGCCGACGCTGGATATTTAATCGGGCTGACGGTTCTCCCGATCACTGGCAGATCTTCGCCTGGGATTCATTCTTCAGCGCCCTCGAGCTTTCTCTGGAAAGCACGAAACTTGCCGCGGACACGGTGAAGGCCGTCCTCGAAACGCAATACCCGAACGGGAACATCCCGAATTGGCGGAGCCGCTTCGGCGGAACGGCGGACCGCTCCCAGCCGCCGGTCGGGGCTTATGTCGTGCTCAAGCTCTTTCAAAAGACGGGCGACATGGAGCTGCTGAATTTTTCCTATCCGTTCCTGAGGAAGTGGCATGGGTTTTGGAAGGCCAGAAAGGCGAACGGACAGGCCCGCCGCGACGGCAACGGCGACGGGCTTCTCGAATGGGGCTCTGACAGGGAGCTTCTCGCTGATAAAGTTCCAGCCTGGGAGGTCAACGCCTCTGGCGAGCAGAGAGCGAAATGGGAATCCGGCCAGGACGACCTGCCCAACTGGGACAACGTACCGTTTAATACCCAGACCGGCACGCTGACCATGAACTGCCTCGACCTTAGCTGCCTTTATGCGCTTGACGCCTACTGCCTCGCCGAAATGGCTAATATTCTCAACAGGCCCGAGGAATACGAAAGCTACCAGGAAGAATACACAAAGATGAAGGAACTCATCAACACCAACCTCTGGAACCAACGCGAGGGATTCTACTTCGACCGCTATTGGGACGGCCGTTTCTCGACACGGAAAGCGGCCTCCAATTTCTATCCGCTCCTGGCCCGTATCCCCGACGAGCGCCAGGCCCAGCTCATGCTCAGACATCTTCGCAATCCAAAGGAATTCTGGGGGGATTATGTCATTCCGTCGATCTCGCGGGACGACCCGGCCTTCAACGATCCAAAGAATTCGGACCGTCAGTACTGGCGCGGAACGATCTGGCCGCCGACAAATTACCTGATCTACCAGGGGCTCAAAGCCTATGGGTTTGACGCCATCGCTTCTGAGTTCGCCAAGAAAAGCTCGTCGCTCTTCATGCGGGCGTGGTCCAACTTCCAGCTCTGCCCGGAGAACTTTCATCCTCTGACCGGGGAAGCTGCCGGCCAGAGATACCAAAGCTGGGGTCCGCTGTTCGCCCTCATCGCGGTCGAGGAATATCTGGATTTCACGCCGTTCGAAGGATTCCGCTTCGGCATGATCCAGCCGGAAAGGAAAGGCAAGCTCTCCCGGGTGGCGATCCAGGGCCGGAGCTATGACGTCGAGGCGTCCACGGGCAAGATCCTGCTCCGCGAGGAAGGGAAGGAGATCGTCACGGTCGACGGGAGCGCCGTAGTCCGCCGCTTCCTCTATTCGGAAAATGAGGTCTCGTTCGAGATCAAGACCATCGCCAAGCGAGAGGTGGAAATCCGATTTTTAAAGAAAGGCAAATACCAGCTTCTAATCGATAACCAGCCCAAGCGGATCTTCAAGGGACGTTCTGTCAAGTTCGATGTAGCGGATGGGGACCACGCCGTCGAGATCCAGCTTCTTGAAGCGCTGGATTGAAAGCCCCTTTTATTTACGGCTGTCCAAATAGGCTTTTTTCAGAGTATCGCCGCGGACGCCCTGCCGCAGGGCTTCAAGGGCCAGGATCTCCTCGGCGGCGATATTCCCAAGGTTGACGTTCAGTCCGAAGCGCATGATCAGGTCCTGCTGCTGGTTCTTGAGGGGAGCCTCCCAGATCAAGACATCCGGGTTCGCAACACCGGCGATGATGTTTTCCATCTCGTCTTTCCGGGTCCGGCCATCCTGGTCGAAGATGCCGACGCCCCTGCCCGCCTCCCGCGCTTCAATGATGACCTTGAAAGCCCCGTGCTCGATGTCCTCGGTGATCAGTTGGTGGACGAGAGCGATGGGCATGATATCCTTGGGGTCCTTTTTCCCGACCTCTGTGATTACCCGAAAGCCGCGGTCGAGGCACTTTTTGATGACATCGGCCCGGATCTTGGGGCCGATCTCGATCGTTCCGTCCGAGACTTCGATGGCGGAAAAGCCTAGGTCTTTGGCCCGGCCCAGGTACTCATCCACGACGCCCTGCCAGACCGCGACCTCGAGGAACGTTCCACCGGGCATGATCTCGATCCCGCGGTCCGAGATCTCTTTGTTCTTTTCCTTGAGCAGCTTCCGGTCGTAGAACGCCGAGGTTCCGAATGTCAGCTTGATCACGTCGATATAGTCGGCGGCGATGTCGAGCAGGTCGTCAAGCTGGTGAAGGCCGATCCCTTTGTCAATGACCATGGTCAGGCCGGTCGTCCGAGGCTTTTGGCTCCGTCCACCGAGAGGCATGAAGATGACTCCTTCCCAAGCTTTCGGATGGACATCCTTTTTATTTTTCTTGCTCATGATGGGAACTCCTTTATCCGCCTTCTAAAAGATCTCCCCAGCATCGGGCCGGATTGGACAGGACAGAGGCGACGAGGCCGATGGATCCGTGTTCAACAAGACGGAATGACGCTTTGAGACGTGCCTCGGCGAGAGCGGCGTCATCCAGACCGGGGAGAGGCAGACGATCATAAAGGACCACGGATTCGGCGATCTTTTGGGACAGGTTATCAAAGACGGCCTTGGCTGCTTTTCTTTTGTCTTCTATGCGCTGGGCGGCGAATTCCGCACGGCCTTCCTCGATACGGGGAAAGACCAAGATCAGGCGGGGTTGGATGATCCGGTCTTCTTCGCTTTGATGGACGGCTAAATCGAGGGCGATCTTCTTTTGCCACACTTCGCCTCCGGACATGGCAGCGATCTCGGGAGAACAGAATTGGGGAAAGTCATGGATCAAGGTGCCCAGCCGGATGTTGTCGACAAGTGATCCCTTGAACCAGGTCAGACCGTTCTTTTCAAAACGAAAATGAACGGTCTCCGTTGAAAAGAGCTTCAATCCCTTGGCGATGCCGCTCAGAAGATAGACGGTCTTGCCGCTTCCAGCACCCCCCGCCACGACGAACAAGACGTGATTCCGCTTGTCATAAAGGCCGGCCGCATGGAAGCTGAAGATGGCGTGGCGCCATTCCAGAAGATAGAGGATGAACCTGTAGAGAAAGCCCTGGTTTCCCCAAAGGCTGTAGCGGCTGTCTGAGGCGTTCTTCTCGAGCTTGAGCAGGGGGCCGCGGAAAACGGCCTTCCTTCCTGAACAGGAATATTCCGTTCGCCTTGAACGGGTGTTTTCCAAAACAAGGCAGCCGTCCAACGCTCGGCCAAAGGGAATTTCGACCATGTCCCTGAAATCCGTGAGGAGCGATGGAACCTCGATTTTAGGAGGAAAACGGGGAAACAGAGCGCGTGTATTGGCCTCAACGCCGACCGTCGCTTCCAGGATCCGAACTCCCGTTTGATAGGTCATGGCCCGATCCTTTTTCAATGAAGGGCTATGATACACAAATCATCCTTAGGGAACAACGAACAAATCATTTTTATAATAATACCAGGCCAGACAGAGGAGGGCGGAGCTGAAAGATCAATCATCAAAATGACCCCCTGTCGAAATAAGAGATTTAGTCTGAATTAGCAAAAAATTACGTTATCTCTCCCGGTCGTGGATTTGCAGACGGGCGCTGAATTCGGGGACATGACCCAAATTCTCCGGAATTTGGGATCGTGTCCCCCTCGTCTTGAATTCGGCGCCATCTGCGAATTCTCTTCTCGAGAAAACGACCCAATTTATGAATAATTCAGGTTAGCTTCAGGGACGGGCATGTGCTTCTCTCTTCAAAAAAGATCGCCCTGAAAAAAATTGTATATCTTCACGAACAAATGTACAATGAGGAGCGATTTTCGCGAAACCCCAAGATTTCTGTAACTCTTTTGGGTTGTCCGTCGTATTTACCAATGAGGATCTGATCTGGAGGTAACAGGGAGAATTCTAGGCACAAAACTTGCAGCTAACTTTTTTGCCTGGCAAGCGATATACTTTATATGGGGAATGGGTTCTCGCTTGAAAAATTTTTTTACGCTCAATGTAAATTTTACGAGGAGTCATGGATGAAAAACATGATGCGTCTGAGTCTTTTCGTGAGCCTTGCCGTCTTTATGGTTTACGGGCCGGCGGCTTTTGCCCAAACATCCCAAACAGACATTGAAACCCTGAAAAAGAGCGCGCCCAAGGTCTATATCGACTGCGGCATATGCGACATCGAATACATCAAGACCGAGATCACGTTTGTGAACTATGTCCGGGACCGCAAGGAAGCCGAAGTCCACATCCTGATTACGACCCAAAGCACCGGAGGCGGCGGGAGGGAATATACGCTGTCCTTTTCCGGCCAGAACGAATTTTTAGGAGTGAATGATACGGTCAGGTATTTTTCCAATCAAACGGACACCGAAGATGAAGTCCGGAAAGGGCTTGTGAAAACAATCAAAATGGGACTGATGACCTATGTGGCCAAGAGGCCGATCTCGAGCCGGATCGCTGTATCCTATGCCGACGAGAAAAAATCCCAGGCCGTTATCGACAAATGGAAATCCTGGGTCTTCAGCCTCAGCGCCCACGGCTATTTCAACGGCGAAAAATCCTATGAATACCAATCGTTCGGCGGGAGTTTCTCGGCCAACCGTGTCACTCCGGACATTAAAATCCGGCTGGGCCTATCGGCGAGCTACTATAACAATATCTATAGATATAGCGGACAGTCTATTGAAAGCAACCAGCAAAGCTATTATTTCGACGGTCTCGTAGTCAAAAGCATCGACGAACACTGGTCGGTCGGCGGATACTTAAATGCCTCGTCCTCGACTTATTCAAATATCCGGTTTAATCTCAGCCCGGCGCCGGCCATCGAGTACAATTTTTTTCCCTATTCCCAGTCGACGCGGAGACAGCTTCGCTTCCTTTATAAAATAGGATTCAACATGGTCCGCTACAGGGATGAGACGATTTACCTCAAAACCAAAGAGAATCTGTGGAAAGAATCCGTGTCGGTGTCCCTGGATGTTAGGGAGAAGTGGGGAACCATCTCTGCCTCACTCTCCGGCTCACATTATTTTCATGATTTCAGCAAGAACAACCTGGATGCCTTCGGCGTCGTCCAACTCAATCTTTTTAAAGGGCTGAACGCCTATGTCCTGGGCGGCGGCTCACGGATCCATGACCAGCTGGCGCTTGTCAAAGGCGAAGCCTCTCTTGAAGAGATCATCCTTCAGAGGCGGCAGCTTGAAACCACCTATAGCTATTTCTTTATGTTCGGCCTGAGCTATACCTTCGGCTCGATCTACACTAACGTCGTGAACCCGCGCTTCGGTAGCACGGGCGGCGGCGGCACGTCGATCACCATTTACTAAGGGAGCACCGTCGTGCGAACGATAATAATGAAAATCGAAACGGCTTCCCAAAAAACAATAGGAGCGAGCGTCATGAGCTCACAAACGATAATCCAGGGAAAACCTAAAGAGGCTAGCATGAAATTCAAAAAAATAGTTGTTCTCTTAATGCTTTTTGGCTTCTTATCAGCGGCCTTTATTCCCACGGGTTTGGCCCAAACCTCTGGACAGGCTGGGAGCGAAGATTTGAAAAAAAACGCCCCGAACGTCTTTTTGAAATCAAGCCTGGATCCCGCCTATTTTCAGAAAGAGATCGCCTTCGTTAATTACGTCCAGAACGAAGCCGAAGCGCAGGTCCTCGTCGAAATCACGTCTCAAAAGACAGAACGCGGCGAAGAATTCACGGCCTCTTTTACCGGCCAGAAGGAATTCATCGGAGTCAACGATGTTCTGAAATATACCGCTGATATGTCAAAAAAACCGGAAGAAGCCAAACAAGAACTGGCCCGCATCCTGAAGCTCGGCCTCATGCGTTACGTATCCAAAACGCCGATCGCCAGCCGGGTCAATGTCGCCTTTATGGACCAGGTCAAACCAACAGCCGTCATCGATAAATGGAATTTCTGGGTATTCAGCCTCAGCGTCAATTCTTACCTCAGTGGCCAGAAATCCTATAAAATGGATGAGATATTTGGCAGCTTCTCCGCGAGCCGCGTCACCGAGGAATGGAAGATCCGGCTCTCACTAAGCGGATCAGACTATAAAAATACGTATTCGGTCGAGGACTATAACTACGAAAGCTCCATGGACAGCCGGAGTTTCGGCGGACTGGTCGTCCGGAGCATTTCCGATCACTGGTCTGTCGGGGCGTATATGGGGGTCTCTTCCTCCACATACAACAACACAAAGTTGAGCATCAGCCCGGCGCCGGCCATCGAATATGACCTTTTTCCCTATTCCCAGTCGACAAAGAAGCAGCTGCGTTTCCTATACAGGCTTGGGTTCAATAGCATCCGTTATCATGAGGAAACGATTTACAATAAAACGAAAGAAAATCTATGGAACGGATCTCTCTCCGCGACCCTGGAGCTAAAGCAGCCGTGGGGAACGCTCAGCGCCTCGCTTCAAGGCTCCCATTATTTTCATAACATCAAATATTACCGCCTCACGCTCTACGGCGATCTTTCGCTCCGGATTTTCAAGGGATTGAATATCAACATTTACGGCCGCGGCTCCCGGATCCACGACCAGCTGGCGCTGGAAAAGGGAGAAGCAACGCTCGAAGAAGTCCTGTTGCAGCGGAGGCAGCTTGAGACGACCTATAATTATTACTTCTCGATCGGCATCAGCTACACCTTCGGCTCGATCTTAAGCAAAGTCGTCAACCCGCGCTTCGGATCGGGCAGCGGGACGTCGATCAGCATCAGCATGTAAGGGGCTCCGGAAGACTCGCTCATAGGCGTCCGCGACAGCGGAGAACAAATCCACAAAGGGCTGGGTCAATTTTCCTTTTGACTTCTCCGCCGGATTGTATAATATAAATTTCTTATCCGCCCTCTAAGGGCAAAACCGGTTCGACGCATGGATATCCTTCCTTCCGAGCTTTCAAAAGGGAATCTTTCATTTTCATAATTCATCTTGGGGAAAGGAGGCGCATGAACGTCCGCCAACATCTTCATCTTTTCATGGTGATCCTATGTCTATTCGCCTTCGCTTTAGCCGGGGCGGCCGATGTCGGCCCGACCTACGCGATTCGCAAGGCGAAGATCGTTCCGGTCTCAGGCCCGGTGATCGAAAAGGGGAGCATTATCATTCGAGATGGCCTGATCGAGGCCGTTGGCCCGGTTGATAAAGTCACGATCCCGGAAGACGCCGAAGTCATCGAGGCCGAAGGACTGATCGCCTATCCCGGGCTCATTTCGGCCCACACGAACCTCTTCCTTGAGGAACCGACGCCGGCCCGGACGGCCGAGACTCCGCCCGGCCCGGCCGAACTCATAATGGGCGGCGCTGTCCAGGCCCAGCCAGCCCAAACCGCCGACCTCATGATCTTCAAACAGCTCAAGCCCAAGAAAACGACCCTCGACGGTTTCCTCAAGATCGGTTTCACGACGGTGCTCGTCGCCCCGAACAGGGGGATTTTCCAGGGCCAGAGCGTTGTCGTGAACCTCAACGGCGAGAAGGCAGAGACCATGGTCGTGAAAAATCCTCTGGCGCTCCACATCAATTTCACCACCACTCGGGGCGGTTATCCGTCAAGCCTCATGGGGACGATCGCGTATATCCGCCAGTCGTTCCTCGACGCCGATCACTATGCCAATGCCCAGACCCTTTACGCCAAGAACTCCAAGGGCATGAAGCGGCCCGAGTTCGATCCCTTTCTCGAAACTCTCTTGCCTTATCTCCGGGACAAAAAGTCGGTCATTTTCCAGTGCAATGATCTCGAGGACATCAAGCGCGCCCTGAAAATCATCGACGAATTCAAACTCAAGGCCATGCTCACCCACGCCAACGAGGCCTGGCGGGCCGCGGCGGTCTTGAAAAAGACGCCCATACCGCTTCTCGTGACTCTGGACTTCCGGCCGCCGAACGGCAGCATGTACGTCAACCAGGGCGAGGACCTGAAGAAAAAAGCGGAGACGGAGATCTACCCGGCCAACGCGGCGAACCTCGTCAAGGAAGGCCTCAGGTTCGCCCTGACGACGTTCGGGCTGAACGACGGCTCTACGGCCCTCAAGAACATCCAGTCGGCCATCAAGGCCGGCCTCCCCAAAGAGGAAGCGTTGAAAGCGCTGACGATCCAGCCGGCCCAGTATTTGGGCCTCGCCCAACAGCTCGGCAGCCTCGAGCCCGGAAAGATCGCCAACGTCATCCTGACCAAAGGCGAGCTCTTCGACGAGAAGACCCAGGTCGAGAAGGTCTTCGTCGATGGAATCCTTTGGAAATTCTGAGGAGAAATGCCGATGAACAAGACGATTAGAATTCTTCTGACATCAGCCGTCGTCCTTGCTCTCGCCGCGCTCCCCGTTTTTTCGTCCGGAGGTAACCTTCTCATCAAGAACGGGACCATCCTGACTGTGACCAAAGGCATAATCGCGAAAGGGGACATCCTTGTCCTCAACGGCATCATCAAGCAGGTCGGCCAGGACATCCAGGCCCCTGCGGGAGTTCAGGTCATTGATGCCACGGGCAAGTATGTCATACCCGGGATCATCGACTCTCATACCCATATCGCTCTGGACGGCACCAACGAAGGCTCGGAAGCCATCACGCCTGAAGCCGACGTCGGCGAAGTCGTCAACGCCGACGATACGGCCATCTTGACAGCCCTGAGCGGCGGCGTGACCATGGTCCACACCATGCACGGCAGCGCGAATCCGATCGGCGGCCCCAACGTCGTTTTGAAAATGAAATGGGGGAGGCCTTCGGAAGAGCTCATCGTCCACGAGGCCTTGCGGACACTGAAGTTCGCCCTGGGCGAAAATGTCAAGCAGTCCAGCCGGACGATTACGGTCGGCGGCCCTCCTCCCCGGTATCCCCAGACGCGCATGGGCACAAACGCCATCATCCGGCGTGAACTGCTCAAAGCGAAAGTCTATATGGAGGAATGGGACCGCTACAACAAATTGAAAGCCTCTAAGACGCCGCCCAAGAACCTGCTTCCGCCGGGCAAAGACCTCCGGATGGAAGTTTTATCCGACCTGCTCCGGGGCAGAATGGTTGCCCGCTGCCACGATTACCAGGCCACGGAAGCGCTCGAGTTTATGGGCCTGGCCAAGGAATTCGGCTTCAAGGTCCAGGCGTTCGAGCACGCCTGGGAAGCTTATAAGATCGCCGCCGAGCTGGCCGCAGCGAAGATCGGAATCTCAGTTTTCGCCGACAGCTGGGCATATAAAATGGAAGCCGCGGAAGGCATCGCCTACGACGCCGGGTACTGCGCGAAAAAAGGGGTGCTTGTTTCGATCAATTCGGACAGCGGCGAGCGAATCCGGCGCCTGTTCAACGAGGCGAGCAAGACGATGAAATACGGCGGGCTCAATGAGACCGAGGCTCTGAGCCTTGTCACAATCAACCCGGCCATCCAGCTCGGAGTGGATCGGATCGTCGGGAGCCTCGAAGTCGGCAAGCAGGCCGACATCGCCATATTCAACGAGCACCCGATGAGCTCCTACACCCGGTGCGATATGACCATTATTGACGGCGACGTGTATTTCGACCGGGGCCAGTATCTCAAGGAGAGAGAGGAAGCGGCAAAACAGGCCCAAGCTTCCAAAAAAGGAGGCCGGCCATGACGAAACGCATTTTCATTCTCTGTTTGATCGTCGGCTGGACGGCTGGTCTTTTCTTCGCCCAGACTAAACCGGCCAAGGTCATCGCCATCAAGGGCGCGAAGATCGTTCCGGTCGTCGGGGATGACATCGAGAACGGCACGATCCTGATCAAGGACGGCAAGATCGAATCGATCGGCAAGGATGTCGCTATTCCGAACGGCGCCGAAGTCGTAGAGGCCAAAGGCCTCTCCGCCTATCCGGGGATGATCGACAGCTACTCAATCCTCGGCCTCCAGGAGATCAGCGGCGTTTCGGCCACGGTCGACAACCGGGAAACCGGACGACTGAATCCTCAGGTCTTTGCCATCGAGGCGTTGCGCTACGACTCGATGCACATCCCGATCGCGCGCTCGAACGGCATCACGGCGGCCATTGTCGCGCCCTCGGGAGGCGTCATCGCCGGCCAGAGCGTCCTCATCAAGCTCGACGGCTGGACCAACCGCGAGATGGTCATCAAGAATCCGGCAGCCATGCAGATTGAATTTCCGGGCATCCGCGGCGGGCGGGGTGGATTCGGCGGCGGCATGGGCAGGGGAGGCGCGGCCGCGGTCGACGCGACCCGCCTGATCGCTGAGCTGAAGGAGGTGTTCAATAAGGCCCGCTATTATGAGAAAAGAAAGAATTTTGCGTCGAAGAATCCCTCGCTTCCCGTCCCCGAGCTCGACGAATTGCTGGAGTTCATCCTTCCTATACTCAAAGGCGAGCTTCAAGTCATGATCTCGGTCCATTCGGACAAGGACATCAAAGCGGCCATCCAGTTCGTCAAGGACGAGAACCTCAAAGCCGTTTTCTTCGGCGTTGAGCAGGGATGGAAGGTCGCGGACGACATCAAAAAAGCCAATATTCCGGTCATCATCGGCTCACTTTACGACATGCCGCCGGTCTGGGACGACGGATATGATTCGCTCTTTAGGAATCCCGACATCCTCAACAGGGCGGGTGTCAAGATCGCTTTCTCTTCCGTGAGCGCGAGCGTAGCCAAGGACCTTCCATATCACGCGGCCAAAGCCGCGGCATTCGGGCTGGATAAAAAAGAAGCGCTCAAGGCCGTGACGATCTACCCGGCCGAGATCTTCGGCGTCGATAAGCTGATGGGCAGCCTGGAAAAGGGCAAAACAGCCAACGTCGTCCTCTCCGACGGCGACATCCTGGAAACGAGGACGAACATCAAGAAGGTTTATATCGACGGGAAGGAATGCGACCTTTCGAACAAGTACACGGAGCTGCTCGAGAAGTTCAAGAAGAGAGGATAGAGAGGACAGAAAGGGAGACAAGATTTTCAGGGGACTTCTCCGGCAGGGAGAAGGCATTTTCAATTTTTTGGATAGGAGGAAAAAGATGCGAATAACTCGTCATATTTTATTCGGATTATTAGCCGTTAGCTGGATGGTCGCGGGGAATTCCGCATTTGCCCCGGATCAAGGCGCTGTTGAATACGACATCCTCATCAAAAACGGACTTGTCTATGACGGGTCGCTGGCGCCGCCGGCGAGCGTCGATATCGCCATCAAGGGCGAGACCATCGTCAAGGTCGCGAAATCGATCGACGGGACGGCCGCGCGCATCATCAACGCCAAGGGGCTGATCGTGACACCCGGATTCATCGACCTCCATACCCATGTCGATGAGGGGATGTATTTCCCGGAAAACAGAGCCTGCCTGAACTACCTGACCCAGGGCGTGACCACGGTCGTTGTAGGCCAGTGCGGCTCGAGCGCCTGGCCGATCTTCGAGAAGGCTGAGGACCTGATCAAGATGTGGACGAAGGAAGGGCTCGGGCCGAACGCGGCGGTCTTCGTCGGGCATGGGACCGTCCGGAACATCGTCCTTGGCATGGAAAACCGTGAACCGACGCCGGAGGAGCTCGAAAAGATGAAAGCCCTGGTCAAGGAAGCCATGGACCAGGGCGCCTCCGGGCTCTCGACGGGGCTGATCTATCTCCCAGGCGCCTATGCCAAAACGAACGAAATCATCGAGCTGGCCAAGGTCGTCGCGCCATACGGCGGCATCTACCACACCCACATCCGGAACGAACGAAACTTGCTTCTGACCGCTGTCCGGGAAGCGATCGAAATCTCGGAAAAAGCCGGCTTGCCCGCCCATATCTCCCATTTCAAAGTCATGGGCCGGGCGAATTGGGGGTTGGTCAAGGAAGCCTGCGCAGTCATCGAAGACGCCCGGGCCAAAGGAACGAAGATCACAGCCGACCAATATCCTTATCCCTTCACGAACGGCTATCCCTATCGACCTTTGATTCCGAGAGCGACATGGGTCGGACGGGAGAATGTCGACCGCCTGACGTCCGCCGACGTCACGAGGATCTTCGACCATCTCGGCGATACGGAGCTCCTTGAGCTCTATAAGAAGGTGACCCCGTATTATCCGTTGTCCGAGCGGCAGCTTCAATTCCTCGGCGGCTTGCCCCGGAAAAGGCTGGTGGATTTCACCGCTTCGTATCTTTTCGATATCGATAATTTCCAGGGGCCGGAGAATATGCGCGAACGGATGCTTTTCTTAAAGCGGATGGCTGACCCGGCAGAGGTCAAGAAGATCCGCCAGGAGGTCCGCGCCTATATCGAAAATACTCTCGGTCCCGAGAACTACATCGTCGGCATTTGTGTCGAAAAGAACCTCGAAGGGAAGTCCCTCAAGGACGTTGCAGCCATCAAAGGGACGACCATCGAGGACGCCGCCATTGAACTCGACTTGATGGGAGCCAAGTGCATTCCTTTCCAGATGAGCGAGCCCGACATCGAGTCCATCATGAAAAAGGATTGGGTTGGAACGGGAAGCGATGGGACGGCTCCGTCTTACGGGATCGGGCTGACCCACATCCGCTCCTACTCGACGTTTTTGCGCAAGATCAAAAATTACGCTCTCGAGAAACCGGTCATCTCTCTCTCTCAGGCGATCCGCGCCCAGACGACACTTCCGGCCCAGATCATGAAATGGGACGATCGCGGCTGGATCAAAGAAGGATACAAAGCGGATATCGCCGTCATCGACCTCAAGAACCTCATGACCCCGACGTCCATTTCAAACCCCCACCAATACAGCCAGGGGGTCGATTATCTTCTGATTAATGGTAATTTGGTCCTCGACAAAGGAACATGGACCGGGACACTTCCGGGCCAGGTGCTCAAACTTAAGAAATCATAGAGATCGTACAAGTTTGTCCTCATCGCCCTGACCGTATATCACTTTCAAATGCAAGGGGGACACGATACCCTGTCCCTGTCCAGTCGGTAGCGCCCCAAAGGATGATACCGTTGAAAACCGCCAGAGACAGGGAATCATGTCCCCGAAAGTAATATACGGTCAGCTCATCGCCCGATTGCTAAATTTTCACGATTGAATTAATGTTAAAGGGAAATTTGAGAGACTTCTGAGGAGAACCAATGAGCCAAAAATATTCCCGCCGAGATTTCATTAAAACAGGCGCGGCCATGGGGACCGCATCGCTCATGGGGCAGGGAAGGGACCTTCTGGCCGGCATCCCGCAGGCCGCGGCCGCGTCCATCGGCATAATGCGGGTCGTATCATCCGGTAACGGCATCCGGGCCGTGGACAGGGCGATGGAAATCCTCAAAAATAACGGCGACCCGCTTGACGCCGTGATCGCCGGCGTGAACATTGTCGAAGACGACCCCAACGACATGTCTGTCGGCTACGGCGGGCTTCCCAACGAAGAAGGTGAGGTCGAGCTTGATGCCTCGGTCATGTATGGCCCGACCCATACGTCGGGCGCCGTCGCTGCGATTAAAAACATCAAAAATCCCTCCAAGGTGGCGAAGCTCGTAATGGACCGAACCCACCATTGTTTGCTCGTCGGCGAAGGCGCGCTCAAGTTCGCCCTTGCCCACGGCTTAAAAAAAGAGAACATTCTGACTGACAAAGCCCGGGAAGCCTGGCTGCGCTGGAAAGAAACGTTGTCCGACAGAGATAACTGGCTTCCCGCGCAGATCAAAAAGCTGCCCGAGGATCTGCAGCTTGCGATGATGACCCACGGCACAATCAACTGCATCGCCGTCGACGCCCAAGGCCGTCTGGCCGGCGTCACAACGACAAGCGGCCTGTCATGGAAGCTTCCTGGCCGGGTCGGGGATTCGCCCATTATTGGGGCCGGACTCTATGTCGACAATGCCATCGGCGCTGCGGGATCGACCGGCCTCGGAGAGGCCAACATCCGGACC
>Ga0256868_10000363_pt1 | contig 27079 bp, 24 predicted proteins | sample RVTome_13_FD_187341 | JGI IMG/M metagenome (GOLD analysis project Ga0256868, IMG submission 187341) | Soil microbial communities from uranium-contaminated site in the Upper Colorado River Basin, Wyoming, United States - RVT92D227 HiSeq ...
CCCGGTGTGCCATTACTCTTCAGGTAATTTTCCACGGCTCTGGCGCGTGATAAGGAAAGCATCAGATTATAGTTTTCTGAACCCTTTGAATCTGCGTATCCGTTTATCTGTAAACTTAAATCGGGATATTTCAATAAGCAGGTGAGTATTTCATTCAGATAAAGTTGATATCTATCCTCGAGCAAGCTTTTGCCGAAGGCAAAACGGATATCTTTAATAATAGCTGTATCGTGGATAATCCGGGATGGAATGATGATATCTGTATTTAACAATATCAGTTCGTTATGGGGAAAGTTATCAGGAATATTAAAATCTTTGGTTATGAGTGAACCGGCTTCATTGCTGAAATCAAGCCTGTAGGCACCACCGGGAAGTTTCTGCGAAAAGGTTCCGTTGTCCTGTATACGCCTATGTGCCACGGTATCAAGTAAGTCCTTGTTAATAAAGGCGACGGAAATCTTACCAGGACTATAAGAAGAATCCGCAGTCAGGCTGATTTTACCTTTCACCGTGAATCGGGCAGGATTGCCCAGTGAGGTTATGCTGTAGCGCAAAATGTCTTGCTGCGCGGTATTGGCAGAGTAACGCGACTGATACGCAATTCTGCCATCGCCGATGGGGAAAAAGAAGAGATCATCATCGGTTGTATTTATCGGGTATCCCAGGTTTAGCGGAGGTTGCCAGTTTCCGTCATTATCCATTTCAGAAGTAAACACATCATATCCACCCATGTTATAATGGCCTTGTGAACTAAAGAACAGTTGCCGGTTGTCGGATGAAACAAAAGGTGATTCCTCATTATAAGGTGTATTAATAAGAGGCCCCAGGCTCACAGGAATTCCATACTCACCTGAAGGGGTTATGGCTGAGCGATAAATATCAAGTCCTCCGTACCCGCCTTTCCGGTCACTTGTAAAATAAAGAAATTGTCCGTCAGGCGAGGGTGATGCATGTGTCTCGTTAAAGATTGTATTAATATTATTGTTTAGCTTGTGCAATTCACTCCATCTCCCATTTCTGAACGTTGTTGTATAGATTTCTCCGTTAAGGTATGGATCAGCAAATGTTAGATAGAGCCGGGAGCCGTCATTCGATAAGCCAGTAAGATAATGATCCCCGTCGGATTTGATTTTTGGTGTTAGGTTTTCCGGTTCCTGCCAAACTTTATCTGTCTGAACAGTACGCATGACTGCATCATAAAACTTAAGCTGATTCATATAATACAACGTCCCTTCGCCAGCAGAAACGAGGGGATTACTATTGGAAATAAGTGAATTGATTTGTTCAGAAAGCGTGTCGGTTTTGAATTTTGCCGGGGTTGCCATCAGGTCACGGGCATTTTCACACCTTTCGATATGATACATGGCCAGCGACCTGTTTTCTTTATCCACATCATCAACAGAATTCAAGTAGGTATTGAAAAAAACCAGGGCATTATCCAGGTCGTTATTCAGCCGGTAGGCAATCCCCAGATACAGGAGGGACTTTACCGGAGCAAATTCCTCATCTATTGTATTCCCTGTGTAGGAAGAGGAGATTTTCTGACCGGCCTCTTTCAGATAAGGAATAGCTTTTGTTTTTAGTCCCTGCATGTTTAAATAGCACTCGCCGATTTTATAGCTGATATTGGCCGTATTGTATCCTTTTTCCTGTAAGTTTAACAGAATTGGGAGAGCTTCCGCATAGTCACCGGCATACATATATTCAAGAACATCAGAATACAAATCGCTGGCAGTGGGGACAATTTTTTGCCCGGCCCCGGGAAAAGATGCCGTAAGAATCAGAAAAACAACAAATATTGATCTATTCATTCTTACGTTTTTTACGTAATATAAATATAATCAGGAGTATAACTATGATTGCATTAACCACTATCAGAGAAGTCACGAGGGCAGGCTTATCCAGGCCGGAGAACCAGTTTTTCCGGGTATCAACCTCACCTGCATCCGGGCCTTTTCTGAGCAACATTTTCAGCAAAACCCGAAGCAGGTCGCGTTCGGTATAATTATATTCATCAGCAACAGTCAGCAGGTACTGCACAACCTCGAGCGGTTTGGAAAACTGGTCCACGTTTGTTGCATGAATAGCCTGCGTGATCCTTTCATCTCCGAACCGGATCAGCATATCAATGAACTCTTTGATGTTCTTGGGATCGATGATATCAAGCAACAACTGATATACCATTTCACGGTTAAAGTCACGGAATCTTGACTGGTTAAGCAGGTAATTCACCAATTCTTCAAAAGTGTTTATCTTCAGATTCCGTATGTCAATTTCCTGTAGGAATTCCTTAAGGCTCCCGGAGGCTTTCTCTGCCAGCATCTTTCGGAAGAGGTCGACATAATAATAAGGATCCCTGCGTAATTTTTCAATATTTTCCAGTAATTCCCGTCTGGAATAGCCCCGCAAATCAGCAGCGCCCAATAAGTAAGAAATCAACTCAACCGAATTCCTGATCTGCTCTTTCTCCAGATTGAGGTTGAGCACGGTTTGTTTCAGGCTGTCTGATGATATATAAAGCAGCCCCTGGGATAGGAAATGCATATCCAGATCCATGGCTGCTCTTTTCAGAGCTTCTTCAAGCTCAGCAATCGGAAACTTCTTTTCCTCTGCTCCTGTAAGAATATGGTCAGCAACTGCCCGGGTGGTGGCAAACTCTTTCCAATTCTGTTTCATTTGGTTCATAAAAGCGGAAAGTTCGCCTGTGGAAAACGACTCCAGGAGTTCGATGAGTGCCTTGGGATCATGGTTGAGTGCCGCTATCCTGTAAAGCGTTTCGCGTAGTTCCTTGCGGTCATAGTTGCTGGTGGGCGCCTGGTTATACAGGTATTCTACCAGAGATTCGGAAGAAAAGATATCTTTTGAGGCCGGATCAAGGTTCTGCAAGGTCTTTTTCAGACTATCCGTGGAATGATCGAGAAGTTCTTGATAAAACATGTTGATATCCTTTTGTGCCAGGAATCTGGCTATCAATCTGTCGACATCCACAGCCGTATACCCATGTTCAGTAGCATTCTTCAGCAGATATTCATACAGGTCAGCCACTGATTTAAACTGTTTATCGCGTAAATCAATACTTTCCAGGAATTGTCTGAGATTCCCTTCTGCCATCTTAACCATTCCCACATATCGGTTGGTATCGGAGAGTACCGATTTCTGAAGCGGCATCTGCAATTCCGATGCTTCTGCCGATGGTACGTACAACACGGTCACTTCACGGATAGTGCTGTTACCCCTGGCATCGGTAAGTGTAAAACGAAGCAGATTGGTGCCAGGCTCAGGGGTTAGCATATAAACAAACCGGCGGCGTTTGATACTAAAATCTTCTGTTTTTTTCAGCTCATCATTTAGCCATGTTTCTACCTTCAAAGTGGTATTCCTTTCAAGATCGAGCTTTATGGGTATCGATTCATTGGTAGTTACCTGATAACTGGTTATAGGTATTGAAATCTCAGGCCCCTGAACCTGGTCGGCAATAGCAGCAGTCACCTGCCGCAGGGTTGTATCTGTGGAGGATGATGCCGTGAGCAAGGAGGAATGTGCAACAATATTGGAAGGATTATCCAGCGGGATAGATAACTTCTCAATTTTATCCAGGATATCCCTACCTTTTATTTGCAGTTCTAATTCTCCGGAAAGGGCATCCAATGTATAGGTGCCGTCGGGATTAAACCTTGACTGATCGATGATCTGACCGGTTCTTGAATTAATGATTGTGGCTGTGATTCCTGAATAATCAGGTTTGATCTGACCCTCTATCCGGGTAACACCCTTAAGAATAAATTTCCTCGGGTGAAGCTCAGTAAATACCTCCAGTTTGTATAAATCCATCATCCCGTAGGAATCTGAAGGATCATACTTGGCATAAAAGGCATAGGCCCCATCACGAAAGGGAACAAAGAATAAATCGTCCCTGGTTGTATTTAAAGGATATCCCGCGTTCAGAGGTTTTGCCCATTGTCCGTTATCGAGCCTGGTACTGTAAAAGATATCATAACCACCCATGTTATAATGGCCCATCGAGCTAAAATACAGCGTATTACCATCGTCGGTAACAAAAGGTGCATCCTCGTTATACTTTGAGTTGATTACCGGTCCGAGATTTATTGCCTGGCCCCAGTCCCCTCCGCGTGTGCGTTCCGATCTGTAAATATCAAGCCCTCCATATCCTCCATCACGGTTGCTGGTGAAGTAAAGTGTTCTTCCATCCTTTGACAGAGAAGCATGTGATTCCCAAAATTTTGTATTAATGTTTCCGCTAAGTTTTTCCAGTTTTGACCATTTGCCGCTGCGGAATTTACTTACATACAGGTTGCCGTCGAAATTATCGCTCCGATAAACATATACCTCATCGCCATTATAAGACAAGCCCGTACAATACGAATTACCATCCACACTAAATGAAGGTGTAAGATTCTGGGGCTCTGACCATTTTCCATTTACTTTCTGGCTGTAAAAAACTGCATCATAAAACTGCAACCTCCTGGTAAATATAAATACCTTTTCATCACCTGACATGAGCGGATTAATCTCCTCAAATCTGTCATTTATTCCTTCACCCATGTTTACAGATATGAAATACATTGGATTCTTCTGTTGTGCAATTGCTATTTTGCATGATGTTATCTGCTCCTCAACCAGTACAGCATCGTAAACTACAGGATCAAGAATTAGCTTGAATTGCTCATATGCCTCAATGGCTTCATCCATCCTGTTATTCTCGCGATATGCATTGCCTAAATAATACAAAGCCTCGGGCGGAGAACGTTTTTCTTTGTAACTGTTAGTTTTGCATTCCGGATTGATCCCATTTACGGCTTTTTCAAGGTAACTCACGGATTTACTTACCTGGTAAATATCATTTAAGTAACAGAGACCAATTTTATAGTTAATGTTGAAGTTCTCAGGATCGGTTTGTAAGATTTTCTGATATAAAGGAAGTGCATCCTTATATTCCTCAAACAATAGAAATGATTCTGCTTCAAGAAATAATTCCTTGTGTTTTTCCTCACCCTGACCAGTAACTTTGTCAGCATGGAGATAAAGGAATATTAAAACGAGCAGGCAAGGCAGAAAAGCTGTTTTGGATCTCATGGTTTTACATCTATCATAACAAATTTATACAATAAAAAACAATTTATAATAACTATCAATAAGTTATGACCTGCTATTTATTAACCATTTATTAAGAAATCTTTATTTTCAGGGGATTGCGGAGTTAATTCAGGATTCAAAGTTTTCCAGATACCAGGCAACACGGTTAAGGAAACTTCCACCCAGCGCACCATCTATCACACGGTGATCATAAGTTAACGATAACATGGTAATATCTCTAACGGCTATTCCCCAATTTCCGGCAGCTTTTACCGCCCAGGGTTTCTTGATTATTGTACCAACTGCCAGTATGGCTGATTCAGGCTGGTTAATTATGGGTGTTCCTGTAAGATTATTATACTGACCAATATTGGTTATTGTAAAAGTACCTCCTTTGATCTCAGCAGGAAGAAGGGCATTGTCTCTTGCCCGGCCAGCCATATCACTGATTTTTCGGGCCAGGGAGCCGAGACTTTCATGATCTGCATTTCTGATCACCGGGACGATCAGATTACCATCAGGTAAAGCAGTAGCAAATCCAATGTTAATATTTCTGCGGATAATAAGAGAGTCACCCGATATAGAAACGTTAATACGTGGAAAGTCTTTCAAGGCCCGGCAAACAGCTTTAATAACAATTGGTGTAAAGGTCAGTCTGGCTTCTTCGCGATTAAGAAACTCATCCTTATGCATTTCGCGCCAAGCAACCAAATGGGTTATATCAGCCTCAAGAAATGAAGTTACATGCGCAGCAACTCTCATGGATCGCATCATGTTATCCGCTATGAGTTTCCGCAGACGGCCCATTTCAATCACCTCATCTCCCGGATCCGCAACAGGATCGGGATCAGATTGGCTATTTATCCTGATACTTCCGGCGTTGCCGGATGCAGGATCAGGTGAAAGCGACCCCGGCCGGCCTGATAAAATGTAATTATTGATATCAAGCTTTGTAATACGGCCATTCAATCCGGTAGCCTGAATATTATTCAGTTCATCTGCAGATAATCCCCGTTGCCTGGCCAGCAGGCGTACCAACGGAGATATAAACTGATTACCATTCTGCAACTCAGATGTCCGAATGCGCCGTTTCTCACGTTCCGGTGATCCCTGATGAAATGGCTTGCCAGGATCAGTCACGGACACAACCATTTCTTTTACAGGCCTCTGGCCGGTAACCGGTTGATCCGTTTCAATCAACGCAATTACTTCTCCTACTTTTGGAATCTCCCCTTCATGGTATACCAGTTTGACAATCCTTCCATCCACCGGTGATGGTATTTCTGAATCTACTTTATCTGTAGCAACCTCAACAATCGGTTGATCTGCTTTTACAAATTGACCGCTAGTTACCAGCCACTTGGTGATGGCTGCCTCAATTATCCCTTCGCCCATGGCAGGCAATTTCACTTCAACTTTGTCCATATTCAGTCATACCAATTCATGAATCAATGCCTGAAACAATGGCGGATTTGCGGCCAATGTGCCTGAATCCTTTAAGAATTATCCGTATATCACGGACAATCCGATAGTCTTTGGCATACATCAGGTTTATCTGTTCTATTTCATCTTCCTGCCCGCATGGTCTGTTATACAAATCATGAGGTGTGAGGATCCCAGGCCTAATCCTGGGTAAACCCGGATGATGGCCGCCGGTGGATTTATAATAGCCAACCCAGGATGTTGATCCTATCAGTACATGCAGGATATTACGGAACATTCCGGCAGGATTCCAGACCACGAAAATCAAAACCGGGAAGAAAATAAGAAACACGAAAGACATCAGGATATCCAGTAACCGCTTCTTCCGTCGGTTGAGGAGCCGTGACAGAGTATTAAAATGTAAAACATAAAGCTCCCCGGCTGTATCATTTGAATTACTGCCAATAACCGAAAGGCTCTCGGGCGGAGCTATCTTGAATTCGATTCCGGAATCGGTAAAATGAAGCATGGTTCTGATGATCTCCTGAGAGGATATATTAGCCGCACAGAATATCAGTTCATCAACCTGATTGATCCTGACTATATCTTCAATTTGTTCTAGATTTCCGATAAAACCTGTCCGTAGCTGTTCATTGTCCGGATCAACAAATCCAACCAGCTCCGGAACCAAGTGTGTTTGTCTGACTATTGTATGCACGCGCTGACCTTCCTGTAATTCACCTATAATTAATATACGCTTCTTTTTCTTCAGGTATTCAATTGAACTTTCCTTAAAAATAATATGTAACAAATAGCGGATAGAAATTGTTGAAAATAATGTCCAGCAGGTTCCAATCAAAATCAGTGCACGGGAAAAACGCAAATTTTCGGGTAATAATGCATATATAAGCAAAATAATCAAGGAACCCGTTAATACACCCCTTACAACGTCGGTTAATTTAACTTTTTTTTCGTAGCCGGTTATCAGAAAAACGGAACCCATCCAGATGACAATATATGCAGGGACAACAATATCCAGGTAAGCCGCAGGATAACTTCCGGTACTTCCGAAATGATGTTTCTCCCAAACCGGCAAAAAGGCAATATAGCCAGAGTATATAAGCAGCGCATCCAGTAAAGGTGTTATAATCCCTTTTATAAAACGCCCCAGGATCGATAACCCGGCCCTGAAATAAATGGCCAGCTGAATCAGATTTGAATAATACCGGTATGAATCCTTACTAAAGTGCTTTCCGGCAAAAATGATCATGGCACGGTAGAAAACCACCACATAATTGATACTGCTTTTCCTGGTGCTCTCCCCTTTATAGTGAATAATGGTTGTCAATGGAAAGTAAATGTTGCGAAATCCGGCCAGTTTAAACCGGTATGACAAATCAATATCCTCACCATACATAAAAAAATCCTCATCCAGTAAACCTGTTTTTACAAGAGCTGTTTTCCGGATAAACATATAGGCACCTGAAATGACGTCTACTTCGTGAATTTCTTCCTCACTCAGATATCCCAGATGATACTGTCCAAATCGCCTCGACCTTGGAAATAAGGTTGACAGACCGAAGATCCTGTAAAAAGCTACTGGCGGAGTTGGCAGTGCACGCTTTGATTCAGGCAGGTACCGGCCTTTACCATCGATCATTTTAACGCCAAGGCAGCCAACATCATCATGATTGTTCATAAACGACAAACACTTAACGAAGGTATCCTCCTGCACTAAGGTATCAGGATTTAACAAAAGGATATATTTCCCGGATGCCCGCTTTATCGCCTGGTTATTGGCCTTGGCAAAACCCGGATTTTCGGCATTGGCAATCAGCAAAACCTGGGGAAACTTTTCTGCAATCATGCGGGCCGATCCGTCAGCCGAATTGTTATCAACGACAATTACTTCAGCATTGATTTTTTGTGTGGCCCTGTAAACAGCATGCAGACATTGTTCAAGGAAATACTTAACATTGTAACTTACTATGATGACTGACAGCTCCATGTTAGGGAATCACCGGAATTGCCTTGGCACATTCCATCAATGTCATCCGGCAGGCATTGGTATTGCCCAACGTACATGATTTATGAAAATAAGGACAGGCTTTATCTTTTTCATCGAGCCGGTAATATGACATTCCGAGGTTAAAATACAATGCCGAATTGCCTTCTGAATGATCCATGGCTTTCAAAAAATCCTTGACAGCAGCGGCATAATCGCGGAGCTCATAATTCACAAGAGCACGACTGTGATATGAACTGGCTACGGTATCATTCTGTTCTATCGAAGTAGTGAAATCGGCCAATGCCTGATCATATTCCATAAGATTCAAATGACTGACCCCTCTGCCCAGGTAATATCTGTAAAGGTTATCCAAAGGTTGAAGATTAATGGCCTGATTAAAATCATCCACTGCCTTAATATACTTTTCCCTGGAATTGTTGATTATTCCCCTCAGGTAATAGAACTCAGCAACATCCGGATATCTTCGTATCGCCTCATCCACATAACGAACCGATTCTTTTTCGCTATTCATCAGAAACAGGATATTAATCCGCTTTTGAAGGGCATGCAGACTGGAAGGGGCAATATCGATCGCATCCTGTGTTATTGCCAGGGCCTCCGTAAGCTTTTTCTGAGCTATAAAACCATCCGCCTCGGCAAGCAAAGCATTTATTCTCACATTATCCTGCGCCAATAAGGAACATGCAGGTAAAAGGCAAATAACTATAGTAACCAGCGTCTTCATTGAACTGTATAGTGTGAATTATTTACAGCCTTAAAATACTAATTATTTGGCATTGCTGCAATAAATCAGCGATCAGATTTGGCCAGATTTTTAAAATCCGATTCAAGAAAGCCATCAGGATTCTTATCACTGATTTTATGATAATCGAAGTAGTAGAAGTTGGCATCTGCTGCCCCAATGATAACTTTGTATGACCGAGCATTAAGCTTGGTGCCTTCAGGTCCAACCTTATGCAGGAAAACAACATCAGGATCACGGTTGGTTATGGCTTTCTCAATATCATCCATGGTGACCAGTTTGAATTTATACGGATATATTTTACTGATACGGGATGTGGTATTAACTGAAGGGGCTAATTCATCCTCCAGCAGATACAGTGTTTTGGCCCGAATATCCTTTATATTATCATTGTAATGCTTGAATACGTTGGCTGAAATAATTTCAGGATGCTCTTTGAGAAGTTTTGCATGATGCTGTATGAACCTTACGAGAATTGCCAGTTTATAAGCATATCTTTCTTCCTCAACATTAAAATATGCTAAAGGAACCGAGGCAATATCAGGCATCTCGTTTAACCGGAAATAGTCGCCTCCCATCGACAGATGCAGGAAGCGGTAGGAAGCGTCCGTCTTATCTGCTTCAAAAGTAACATGTGACATATACAGGAAAGAGTATTGGGCATCCATTCTTTTTTCCTCAAAGTCTTTGCTTGCAATGAAATCATATTCAGTAATATTCCATTCCTGTTGCATTACCTTCTTGATGATATCGTTATATTCCATTAGCGGATTATCTTCAAGAACTACCAGAGTCCTGGTAGTAAAGAAAGCCATCACATCTTCCCGTGAAGGAACATATGATTGTGTACGGGCCAGGATGTCCAATACCAGGAGCATCATTAAAAAACTAGTTCTTCTCATAGCCATTTCAGAATTATTTATTGGGAAAGTACAGTGGATTTCTTTCATTGAACTTTCTGATATACAGGAACTTCATCTGTTTCTGTTTTTTATTGCTCAGGGTCGCAAATTCATCATGCAATTCAGGATCAGTCATAAGCAGCATTTCAACACTGGTAACATTGTATTCCAACACGTTGCCGTTTTTAAAATCCAGCAAATATTGCTTCATTTCTGAACTTGATGTATTGGCATAGGGCGAATAATAAGGACTGTACGGATAATAACCTGAGTACGGGTAACCATATGAATAATTGGGATGATAGGCGTAGTTGGGATTATGGTATGTAGTGAGGCTGGCGACGAAATGGCAAATGCTTCCGATAATGGTAATCCGGTAATTCCCTTCATTCAGATTGATATATAATACACCGTTTCTCGAGAATCCCCATAGGTTCCTGACCGGTACTTCCTGCCTCGATCCCAGGTTATCAAAGACCTGTATTTTCTTTTCATTGAGAACACGTTCAAAAAAATCGGGATCATCATAAGCAACAGTAGTGATTATGCTGGATTTAGGCACAGGATTATTCAACCTTACCTGCTCAAAATTAAGAAATATACCCTCCTTGAACTTGAATTCAGGTGTATACTTGATCAATTTAGATGAATCAGGCTGCATGGCAGCCGAAGTGAATACGGTCGCAAAGAAAACCAGCAATGCGCCCTTCATGTAATTACAGAGAAACATTTGCTTTTTCATAATTGATTTACAAAAATAGGCTTAATTTCTCACCCAATGTTAATACCTGATGATAAAATCAGTTTTCAAAAATCAGACCATTTCTGAGTGGTTAATAGTTTCATGGTTATCTCTAAACCATTTATTCAAATAATTATTATATTTATATCTGTGATTAAGTTAACTGGGGAAGTTTTACTTTAAACCAACAATTTCGGGATGAATCCACTTTACATTTTCCTGGTACGTTTGACTAAAAAGCTTCAGCAACAGGCCGATCTGGATGTTATTAATAAAATGCTGGTAATATATTTTATTAACATTACCGGAATTATCTTTGTATCTGGTTATGCCATTCTGGCTCTTTTGGCACGAAATCATTCCCTGACATGGTTCCTTTTTTCAACTGCCCTGATACTTATTTTAACGCTGGTTTTTAATTACCTCACCAACAGGCAAAAAATTACAAAAATACTTCTTACCCTGGTTTTCTCCATAGTTTCATTTTATCTGCTGATTACCGGAGGTACCGGAGGTTCTGGACATTTATGGCTATTGATTTTCCCCGTTTTTTCCATTCCGCTATTTGGCTTGAGCCGTGGAAACCTGATTTCATTCCTGTTCTTTTTACTGGTTGTCTTTTACCTCATATTTCACCATAAGTTCCAGTTAGCCCAGGTTTATTCCATAGGATATGGTGTCAGACTCATGGGTGCCTATACCATAATTCATTTGCTGGTTTACCTTAATGAATATCTGAAATCCCATAATTATAATATTATGGAACAAGCCATCATTGAATCAAAGAATGAAACCCGGCAAAAAGATGATTTTCTTTCAAAACTTTCGCACCAGATCAGAACACCCCTGAACAACCTGACGGTAATTTCTAACCTGGTAAATAAATCCAAACTCGATGCCGAACACCGTGATCTTTTTGATACCATACTGGCTTCCACTATTAACCTGATTAATGTTGTTAACAATATTGTCAAGGTTTCAGAGGTTAAGATTGAAAAAGAACTCAGCGGCCAGGTAAATTTCAACCTTTCTTCGTCTGTTGGTAATACATTAAAGCTGTTTAGAGACCAGCATAAAGACCGGCTGGAGATTAATTTGCGGGTATCACGAAATATCAAAACCAATTACATTGGCGATCCCATCCGGATAAAACAGATATTCCTGAATATCATTGAGAATATCATCAAAGCGATTCCTTCTGGTAAACTTATGGTAGACCTTGATATTGAACTAATTAATGATATGGAGCAGGAATCGGAACTAAGTTTTCAAATACGTTGCCCGCAGCTTCAGCTTGAATCGGATGACTTTGGAAATTTTTACAGCAAGCCAGGGATCGATCTGATTAAAGAAGGTACCTCCCAGCCTGATGATTACCTCATCGATTTCACTATAGCAAAAAAGATTATTGAGTATTACGGTGGAGAGCTAAATATTACCTCATCAGGAGATCTAACCCTGCTTCAATTTGGTTTTGTACTGAAAAAGGGTACAGCTGGCACCCATAAGCCGGAACTGGATAAGGAAACCGCACAGCTTCTGATGGTTAGGGAAAAGGTTGAACTGAGTAACGCCAACATTCTGCTGGTTGAAGATAATGCGATTAACCAGAAGATAATAATTCTCAGCCTCAAGAACCATGTCCGGAACATAGATATTGCCAACAATGGGAAAGATGCTCTCGACAAGTTCGGAACAACCAAGTACGATTTAATCCTGATGGATATCCAAATGCCCGTAATTAACGGTATTGCTGCCACAAAAAAAATCCGGGAGCTGGAATCAACCTCCAATACCCAGACTCCCATAATAGCCATCACAGCCAATGCCCTATCGGGAGATAAGGAAACCTGCCTTGCTGCAGGAATGAATGATTATATCAGCAAACCCTTCCAGGTTGAGGTGCTGGTAAATAAAATGAAGGTATTGCTTGAATCGTGATTAAAAGTCTATCTTAATCGCAATAACCAAAATATCATCCACCTGATCCTGTTCTCCCCTCCACTCAATGACATTGTTCTCCAGTATTTCATGCTGCTTTTCCATAGGAAGCTGGTGCAGGGTCAGCAACAGGTGTCTGAAACGCCTGTATTTGTATTTCTTGCCGTCGGGACCTCCGAACTGGTCAGCAAAACCATCAGAAAATATATAAATAATGTCCCCCTTCTGAATGGGGATAATATGATTTTTAAAGGTCTGGTCCATGAAATTGGTTTCATCTAGTCCGATTGCAAAACGGTCACCTTTGATTTCCAAAATCTTGTTATCCCTGATCAGGTAGAGCGGATTAAAGGCGCCGGCGAATTCCAGTATCATGTCCTTTTTGTCAATTGAACAAAAAGCAACATCCATACCATCGCGAAGTACAACATTCTCAACATCTTTGAAAATCACATGAAAGTCTTCGTTGAGCCTGTTCAAAATATCAGAAGGCCTCGATAAGCCTTCAATATTTGTTATTTTTCTGAAAAGCTCGAATCCTATAATCGACATAAAGGCACCCGGTACTCCGTGTCCGGTACAATCAACCGCAGCGATGAAAATTTTATTGTAAAGCTTGTTGATCCAGTAAAAATCACCGCTGACAATATCCTTGGGCATGAACAAAATGAATGATGAAGGAAAAACTGACTTGAAAAGCTTGTAAGGCGGTAACATTGCAGTTTGAATGCGTTTGGCATAATTGATACTGTCCGTAATACTTTTATTCTTTAAGGCCAGCTCCTCTTTTTGTTCCATAATCTGCTTGCCATACATTTCCCTTTCCTGGTTTTCACGACTCAGATTAAAGAACTGCCTGATCCAAAACCGGACAAAAACAAAAACCACAAAGGCTCCGAACACTATATAAATAAACAGACTTATCGTGGAACGCCAAAAAGGTGCCTTAACAATGATTACCAGGTTTTTAGGTTCAGAATGCCATAACATATCTGCGTTGCTGCCGTTGACGCTAAAAATGTACTTTCCGGGAGCCAGATGATCAAGTAATATATAATTCTGTGTCCCGATCGGATACCAAAACTGATCTTTACCTGCCTTCCCGAAGCTATATCGGAAATGGTTTAATTCAGGCCTGGATAAATCCATGACAGCAAAATCAATCCGGATCGGCTTCCGGTTCCAGGGTAGGTTAATTGTGTCTGAAAGTTGGTAAAAGATGGTTTCTTCTGACGGTTTCTTTTCAATAAATTGGAATCCGGTTATCATCACGGAATGAACCCGTGCCATCGGTCTGGGGTCAGTCAGCGTGATTACGGATAAGCCTTGCTCACCTCCCAGAACGACACTGCTGTCATTCCCCTTGCTGATCGCTGTATAAATATGACTATACAGTCCCTCTGATGCATCATAATACATCAACTGATCAATATCCTGGCGGTAGTTGTACAATCCCCTTTCAGTGGCAATCCATAGGTTATTATGAAGGTCAACGGCCATTGCTGTTACAGGCATAGTCAAGACTTCAGGATAATCGCCAATAGCTGTAAATTCACGTTTTCTTAGATCAAACATTAAAGGTCCGCCCGATGTACCAATCCATATAATTCCGGATGTTCCGGGAACCAGGGAATAAACCTCCTTACGCTCAGTATTCATGAGGTTTTTATCATACGGTGTAAATCTGCTGAAACTGCCTTTCCGGGGATCGTAAAACAGTAACCCGTTTTGAGTACCCAGCCAGAGATTTCCCGAAAGATCCTGCTCAATGTCAAAAACTTGTCCGACATCTATTTTCTGGTTTTCATAATTCAGGATCTGCCGTGTCACATGAGTCGCAGAATCAAACCTGATATGCTGAAAACCATGGGAAGTGCCCACCCACATATTGCTATTGCCATCATAAAACAGACAATTCAGTGTTGCTTGCTGCAAAAGTTCTTTCCTGATAAAGGAATATACCTGATGAAGATTTCTCTGATCATCTTCAGATGGACCGAAAACCTCAATGTCATGTTCTGTAAGCGCTAAAAGCTGGTTTTTCCGGAAGGAGTAAAAATTGATAACTTTGCCGTTGCCAAGGGTTTTATATTTCCTGGTTGTCCTGGTTTTCAGGTTGACTTTATCATAGTTGCCCCCTTCATAACCAATATACAGGTCGTCAGGCATACCGGGGGCCAAAGCAGTAATCCGGTTACCGGAAAGCTTAATCTTACTGCTTTGTGCGTTATAATTACTTACCAATAGTCTTGATTTACGAATTTTTAATATGCCAAGTGATGTACCACCCCATATATTTCCTGAAGAATCGATGGCAACGGCAGTAACAGGGGTATCAGTTGAATAATATACAGGGGTAAAGGACTGGGAAGTCATGTTGAATTTCATGATACCTGAGCCGGTGGCAAGGATTAAGGTACCCTTTCCATCACTGGTTTGACCGATGATATTATTTTCCGGCAGCACATCAGAAGAACCTCCCGGATAGTATTGAGTGAAGCTGAAATCCACCGGATCAAGCCGGTTAAGCCCATTCTTTGTTCCAATCCACAGAAAATTATCCCGATCGAGATACAGGCATTGTACCTGGTTGTCACTAAGTAACCCTTGTTGTGATTTCTGGACAATGAGTTCCTTAAAAACCTCCTGTCGCAAATTAAAGATTATCAATCCGCTCGTTGTACCGATCCATATATTACCATTGACATCAGCTAATAAGCAGGTTGGTACAGCATTGTTTTTCAGCTGCTCTTCCGGTATGGAAAAAGATCTGCTAACCTTTCCGGGCGTGAACATGGTAAGTGATTTACTGGTCAGAATCCATATCACTCCGTTTGCTCCCGGGTATATATCTTTAAAGTTCGGCTCGAGCGGAAAAACTGAATCAAACGATGCCGCAGGATACCTTGTAATAGTACCTGTATTTATATCGAACTGGTTAATCCCTGCCTGATTAACAATCCAGAGATTACCGGAAGGATCACTTTTAACGGCATTTATGATCTGGCTGGCTGATGATTCATCTCCGGTTGCAGCTGTAAAAAAATGCCTGAAACGATAACCATCGAAACGGTTCAATCCATAATTGGTGCCAATCCACAGGTAACCGTTTTTATCAAATGTCAGGCTGTTAATTTGTTTTGATGACAGACCGTTTTCAACGGAGAGTATGTCGGGCTGCAAATATTGCTGTGCATGTAAATGATTGGATATTAAAACAATGAGTATAATAATATAATCATGGTATGCGCGCATGGATCACTTGGTTTTGACTCATTAAAATAACTAAATTATTTAACAATACAAAACCATTAAGCCTGACAATTCAACAAGTAGCATTATTCAAGCTCAGTGACTTCACCGCTGGCTAATCTTTCCAGCATGTCGGTGGTGACTGATTTAGGACGCTCGAGCGGGTAACCCAGTGCTCTGTCCCATATGATGTTTGCACAAATTCCGATGGCTCTTCCGATGCCAAACAGTACGGTATAAAAGTCATATTCTTTGACACCGTAATGCCATTGGATAACGCCTGAATGGGCGTCCACATTGGGCCAGGGATTTTTAGCCTTACCCTGTTCCATGAGGATGGGCGGAACCACCTTATACAGGATATCAACGTACTGAAAAGCAGGATCATCGCTCATGTATTTTTGTGCAAATTCACGTTGTATCATATACCTCGGATCGGTTATCCGTAATACGGCGTGTCCGAAGCCGGGGACAACCTGACCGGCATTCAGCAGGTCCCAGACGAACTGTTTCATTTCTGTTTCTGTCGGAACCTTGCCTCCCATTTTTTCCATAATGTCCTGCAACCATCTCAGCACTTCCTGGTTTGCCAATCCATGCAATGGTCCGGCCAGACCATTTATCATGGAAGATATGGAAAGATAGATATCCGACAATGAGCTGGCGACGAGATGCCCCGTATGCGCACTAACATTACCGCTTTCATGATCGCTATGAAGAATAAAATGCATGCGGGAGACATCATCATAGGGCTTTCCGATACCGATCATATGTGCAAAATTGGCTCCCATATCGAGGTTCGGATCTGAGTATTCCCTTCTTCCTTCCTTATACAGCCGGTGATAAATGCAGGCGGCGATCTCCGGTAATTTGGCCAGCAGATTAAGAGAATCTTCAAAAGTGGGTTCCCAGTAATCTGATTTGTTAATACCGGCATCGTATTTCCTTGAAAAAAAGGATTCCCTGTGCATTGCCAGAATTGCAGCAGAGAAAATGGTCATGGGGTGTGTTCCTTTTGGAAAAGCATCAATTAATTCAAGAATATACCTGGGTATAATACGCCTCTTTTTCAGTTCATCCAGCACTTCATTGATATTTTCTTCAGTAGGCAGATCACCTGTGAGTAACAGGTATATCACACCTTCCACATAAGGTATTTCACCTCCTTTTGGTTTGGGAAGCTTTTTAAACAGTTCCAAAAGGGTATAATTCCTGTACCGGATACCCTCATTGGGATCGAGATAGGAAATGTCGGTCACCAGACATTTCAGATCACGCATGCCGCCAATTAATTTACTGATGGTAACGGTATCAACAACTATCTCACCATGCTCATCGAGCAGCTTTTTAATCCTTGGCCTCCAGGCCAGAATTTTTTCATACAGAGTATCTTTTAATCCGGGCATAAGGAGAATTATGAATTATGAATTATGAATTATGAATTATGAATTATGGATTATGAATTATGAATTATGAATTATGAATTATGAGTGTTTAAGCAATTATCACAATAAGTAACACAAAATGGATAACCTTGTTTAAAGCTTTACCAAATTACAAAAAAAATAGCTGTCTGAATACCAGATAGCTATTTTATTTCACCTATAAAATATCCTTATTTTATGTAGCCGTAAATAGCAAGGGAACCTAGTTCCTCCTCGATACGCAGAAGCTGGTTGTATTTTGCCATACGGTCGGAACGGCTTAATGATCCGGTCTTAATCTGTCCCGAATTGGTTGCCACTGCTATATCTGCAATCGTGGTATCTTCGGTTTCCCCTGATCGATGTGAGGTTACGGTTGTAAAGCCTGCCCGGTGCGCCATTTCAATAGCATCAAGCGTTTCAGTAAGGGTGCCAATCTGGTTTACCTTAATCAGTATTGAATTTGTGCAACCCATGTCAATTCCTTTTTTCAGAAACTCCACATTGGTTACAAAAAGATCATCTCCAACCAGCTGACATCGCTTCCCGAGTTTGTCGGTCAGCAATTTCCATCCATCCCAGTCGTGTTCCGACATACCATCTTCAATAGAATCTATCGGGTATTTATTGATAAGCTGTTCGAGGTAAGCAACTTGCTCGGCTGATGTACGGATAGCACCGTTTTTGCCTTCGAATTTGGCATAATTGTATTTGCCGTTCTCATAGAATTCCGAAGCTGCACAGTCAAGGGCAATGGAAACATCACCGCCATCTTCAGCACGTCCGGCTTTGTAACCTGCAGCTGTAATGGCTTTTATGACAGTGTCAAGAGCATCTTCGGTGCCATTCATAACAGGCGCAAATCCGCCTTCATCTCCTACAGCTGTGCTGAGCCCGCGTTCCTTTAATACCTTTTTCAGGGAGTGAAACACTTCGGCACCCATCCGAAGGCCTTCGCGAAAACTTGATGCACCGATAGGGCGAATCATGAATTCCTGAAATGCAATGGGAGCATCGCTGTGTGAACCACCATTAATGATATTCATCATTGGAACAGGCAGTACCTTGGCATTTGTTCCACCTATATACCTGTAGAGCGGCATATCATGATACATGGCAGCCGCTTTGGCAACTGCAAGTGAAATCCCCAGAATGGCATTTGCACCGAGTTTACTTTTGGTTTTGGTACCATCTAACTCCAGCATTTTTTTATCGATGGCAACCTGATCGAGTGCATTCATGCCAATAATTTCCTTGGCAATTTTGGTATTAACATTCTCAACCGCTTTGAGAACACCTTTACCAAGATATCTTTTCTTATCTCCATCCCTCAATTCCAGGGCTTCATTTTCACCTGTGGATGCTCCCGAAGGAACTGCAGCACGGCCAACAAAGCCGCTTTCGAGAATTACTTCAACTTCAATAGTGGGATTTCCCCTTGAATCAAGAATTTCACGTGCATGAACGTGTGCAATTTGTCCCATGGTTAATATGTTTAAAATTATTGCTAGGCATCTTTTTCTTTTGTTATATTTCCACCGGCCGGTTCGTCAGCTCCCTGAACACTTTTGGCCTTAGCCTTTGCAGTTGTTCTGGCCGTTGCTGGTTTTTTGGCTTTCTTTTCAGCAGAAGCTCCGGGTTTAGCTTCTTTTTCAGGTGCAGCACTTTCCGTTTTCTTTTTTGAGCCCCTGCGGCTGCGGCGCGCTGTTTTTGCCTCAGCTGCAACCCTGGTACCCAGCATTGTCTCATTAAAATCAACCAGTTCGATATAACACATTTCAGCAGCATCACCAACCCGGGTTCCAATTTTCAAAATACGTGTATAACCTCCCGGACGATCGGAAATTTTAGGCGAAACCTCCCTGAACAAAGTAGACACTGCAACCTTATCCTGGAGGTACGTAAATGCAAGTCTTCTGGAATGTGTTGAATCCTCCTTCGACTTGGTAAGGATGGGCTCGATAAACACACGTAATGCCTTGGCCTTTGCTATGGTTGTTTTAATACGTTTATGCAAGATCAATGAAGATCCCATGTTTGCAAGCATGGCCTTACGGTGAGCACTTTTACGTCCTAAGTTATTGTTTGTATTGTTATGTCGCATGGTAATCCGTAATTAATCAATGGATATCTCTTTCGATGCTTTTATGTTAATTAGTCCTTGTCGAGTTTGTATTTCACTATATCCATGCCAAAGGAAAGATTCATGGTCTCGAGAAGCTCATCGAGCTCAGTGAGTGACTTTTTACCAAAATTCCGGAATTTCAACAGATCATTCTTGTTGAATTTCACCAGATCGCCCAGTGTTTCGACCTCAGCAGCCTTCAGACAATTGAGAGCCCTGACTGAAAGATCAAGGTCGACTAATTTTGTCTTCAGCAACTGACGCATATGCAGGACCTCTTCATCGAATTCCTCATTTGCAGCTCTTTCTTCTGAGTCGAGTGTAATTTTCTCGTCGGAGAACAACATGAAATGATAGATGAGAATTTTTGCAGCCTCTTTCAAAGCATCTTTTGGATGAACAGATCCATCTGTAAGAATTTCAATAAGTAGTTTTTCATAATCCGTTTTTTGTTCAACACGATAATTTTCAACCGAGAATTTTACATTCTTAATGGGGGTAAAGATGGAATCAATCGAGATTAGTCCGAATTCAGCATCGAAAGGTTTATTTTCCTCTGCCGGTACATATCCCCTGCCCTTGTTGATATGGATTTCTATATGTAACTCAACATCTTTCTCCATATGGCAGATGATCAAGTCGGGATTAAGAACTTCAAAGCTGGTAAGGAACCTGTTCAGATCACCGGCTTTACAGGTGGTCTGATCGGATAAGGTAACAACAATCTTCTCATCGTTAACTTCATCCACCAGTTTCTTAAACCGAATCTGCTTAAGGTTCAGGATAATTTCAACCACATCTTCTATGATGCCTGTAATTGAGGCAAATTCATGTTCAACACCATCGATTTTGATAGCTGTTATTGCATGACCTTCAAGAGATGAAAGCAGGATCCTGCGCAGCGAATTACCAATAGTAATACCATAACCAGGTTCGAGGGGACGAAATTCAAACTTACCAAATTTGTCGTCCGATTCGATCATGATCACCTTATCGGGCTTCTGAAAAGCTAATATGGCCATAAGTTAAAAATTACATTTATTTTGAGTACAATTCGACTATCAATTGTTCCTTGATGGTTTCAGGTATCTGATCACGCTCGGGTCGGTTAATGAGTTTTCCAGCTAAGGTTGACGAATCCCATTCCAACCAGGAAACATTCACCCTGCGTGAACCTAAAGAGTTCTGTATAACTTCGAGTGATTTTGATTTTTCACGAACGCCGACGATATCACCGGGTTTTACCGTAAAAGAAGGTATGTTTACAACATGTCCATTAATCGTGATATGCCGGTGAGTTACTAGCTGACGGGCTCCGGAGCGTGAAGGTGAAATACCCAGCCGGTATACCAGGTTGTCCAGCCGCGATTCAAGCAGCTGCAGCAAAACTTCCCCTGTCACTCCTTTGCTTCTCTGAGCCTTGTCGAATAAATTAGCGAATTGCCTTTCAAGAATACCGTATGTATATTTAGCCTTTTGCTTCTCGCGAAGCTGAATTCCATACTCAGATGATTTTTTTCGCTTTTTGTTAATGCCATGCTGTCCGGGGGGATAATTCTTCTTATCGAAACTTTTATCCGGGCCGTAAATCGGATCACCGAACTTTCTGGCTATTTTAGTTTTTGGTCCAATGTATCTTGCCATTTCTGATGAATATTAATAAATCTCAATAATTTGCCACTTCTGTTAAACGCGTCTTCTGCCGGGTGCCCTGCAACCGTTATGGGGAAGTGGAGTAACATCAACAATTTCTGTGACTTCTATGCCAGAAGTATGGATGGTTCTGATGGCCGATTCTCTGCCTGCACCAGGACCCTTAACAAAGGCTTTGACCTTTCGAAGACCAAGTTCGAAAGCAGTTTTGGCACAATCAGCAGCAGCTACCTGGGCAGCATAGGGCGTATTCTTTTTCGAACCTTTAAAGCCCATCTTTCCTGCAGATGCCCATGATATAACCTGTCCCTGGCTATTTGTTAACGAAATGATGATGTTGTTGAACGAGGCATGCACATGTGCCTGACCTACAGGATCAACCTTCACAACTTTTTTCTTGGTTATTCCAGCTTTTTTTGCCATAATTTACTCCTTATTTGGTAGCCTTCTTTTTATTTGCAACTGTTTTGCGTCGACCTTTACGGGTACGGGCATTGTTTTTGGTGCTCTGACCACGGACGGGCAAACCCAGGCGATGACGTACACCGCGGTAACTGCCTATATCCATAAGACGCTTAATGTTAAGCTGAACATGTGACCGAAGCTCACCTTCAACCTTGAAGTTTTCGTTAATCACCTTTCTGATAAGATTTACCTGTTCATCAGTCCAGTCTTTGACCTTGACATTCTTGTCAACCCCGGCTTTTTCAAGAATTTTCTGAGCTGAACTTCTTCCTAACCCGAAAATGTAGGTCAGGCCTATTTCACCCCGCTTATTTTTTGGTAAATCGACTCCTACGATTCTAGCCATATATTTAATGATTAATAGTTTTAAATGTCAATCAGCCCTGACGCTGTTTGTACTTGGGATTCTTTTTGTTGATCACGTACAAACGTCCTTTCCTGCGAACTATTTTGCAATCGGCTGTACGTTTTTTAATAGATGTTTTTACTTTCATGTTGATCCGTTCAATTATTTATACCTGAATGTTATTCTTCCTTTGGTTAAGTCATACGGTGACATTTCAACCCTCACTTTGTCGCCCGGGAGGATTTTGATATAATGCATCCTCATTTTCCCGGATATATGTGCTGTAATAATATGCCCGTTTTGCAGTTCCACGCGGAACATGGCATTTGACAGAGCTTCTTTAATCACGCCATCTTGCTCAATAGACGGTTGTTTTGACATATATGAACTTATCAATTTGGTTCAATACTTATAGACCTCTTCAATAAAATTAAAAGTCGAAAGAACATCAGCACCATTTTTGCCAATGGCAATGCAGTGCTCAAAATGCGCCGATGGTAATTTATCGGCCGTGTGAATGGTCCAGCCATCCGGATCCTGTGTAATCTCTTTCCTGCCCATGTTAATCATGGGCTCAATACACAGCACCATACCTTTCTGCAGTTTCACTCCTTGGCCGCGCCTTCCGTAATTCGGCACTTCGGGGGCTTCATGCAATCCTTTGCCAATCCCATGTCCAACCATTTCACGTACTACAGAGAAGCGCTCCCGCTCACAATGGCCCTGGATTGAACTGCTGATATCGCCAATCCTCTTTCCGTCCTTTGCGTGCTCGATACCTTTATACAGCGACTCTTTTGTTATTTTCAGCAAATGTTTTACCCTTTCCTGGATTTCGCCCACTGCAAAAGTATAGGCCGAATCACCATAATACCCCTGAAACAGAACACCGCAATCCACGGAAACGATATCTCCTTCTTTGAGCCGGTAATCAGACGGTATCCCGTGAACGACCTGTTGATTGACAGACGTGCAAAGCGTTTTAGGGTATCCTTTATAGCCCAGGAAAGCAGGAAGTGCCGCGTGATCCCGAATAAATTCCTCCGCAATATCATCGAGTTTCAGTGTTGTCACATCTGGTGCGATACATCTGGCAACTTCTGCAAGAGTTCTGGAAACCAGTAAATTGCTTGCTCTCAGCAATTCAATTTCTTCCGTTGTCTTAATATTAATCATCAAAGAACGTCGAAACCGGGTTAAATAGAGGAGGCATAACCGCCTGCCCTCCCTTTAACCCTGCCGGATTTCATCAGACCATCGTAATGCCGCATCAGCAAATGACTTTCTATTTGCTGCAACGTATCAAGGACCACCCCAACCAAAATCAACAGGGATGTTCCGCCAAAGAACTGGGCAAAACTTTGCTGAATACCCAGTAAACCTGCAAATGCCGGCAGAATAGCGATGATCGCAAGAAACATTGATCCTGGCAATGTAATTCTTGACATTACATTGTCAATAAACTCGCTGGTTTTCTTTCCGGGTTTAACTCCCGGAATAAAACCACCGTTTTTCTTCATATCCTCAGCCATTTGTGTAGGATTCATAATAATGGCCGTGTAAAAATAGGTAAAAACAATGATTAACAACGCAAAAATTACATTGTACCAAATACTTGTATATCGTGAAAAAGAAGATACAAACTTTGACATGATTTCACCACCTGTACCATACCTGGCAAAGGAAAGAGGCAGAAACATAATAGCCTGCGCAAAAATGATGGGCATAACTCCAGCGGCATTTACTTTGAGGGGAATATATTGCCTGACACCACCATATTGCTTGTTTCCGATAATTCGTTTTGCATACTGAACAGGAATTCTGCGTGTTCCCTGCACCAATAATATACTTACGGCTATTACCAACAGCAGGAAGATAATCTCAACGAGGAAGGCAACCAGTCCGCCCTCACCGTTTAACCTGTCAGTGAGTTCACTGAAAACAGCAAAGGGCAACCTGGCTACTATACCGATCATTATAATCAAAGAAATCCCGTTGCCAATACCTTTATCAGTTATTTTTTCCCCGAGCCACATAACAAAAATGGTGCCTGCCGTCAGAATGATGATGGATGATACCTGGAACATAAAGGGTGCCATAATTCTGGCTTCAACTGGTATCTGGGTGAGATAAGCGGGAGCCTGCAGGACCAGTACCAGCACTGTCAAATACCGGGTGATCTGATTCATTTTTCTTCGGCCGCTTTCACCCTCTTTCTGCATACGCTGAAAATAAGGAACCGCAATAGTTAATAACTGGATAATAATAGATGCTGAGATATACGGCATAATTCCCAGGGCAAAAATGGAGGCACTGGAAAACGCCCCGCCTGAAAACATATCGAGTAAACCAAGAACTCCCTGAGAAGCACGCTGGCTGAATGCCTCAAGCTGATCAGGATCAACACCTGGTAAAACAACCTTGGAACCCAGCCGGTAGATGAGAATGATAAACAGGGTAAAAGAGATCCTCGATCTGAGCTCCTCGATCTTGAAGATATTTTTTAAAGTCTGAATGAATGATTTCATGCGGATTTCAGATTATGGTTGCCGTTCCCTGTAATGCTTCGATCGCGGCCCTGGCCGATTTTGAAAAGGCGTGGGCAGTTACATTGAGTTTTTTGGTAAGCTTGCCATTTCCCAGGATCTTAACCAGGTCGTTTTTGGAAACCAAACCTGCATCGGACAGCGCCTGAAAATCGATGGTTGTTAGTTTCCTGGCCTCGGCCAGTGTTTGCAGGGTAGAGATGTTAATGGCCTTAAATTCTTTACGGCTGATGTTACTGAAGCCGAATTTCGGCACCCTTCGCTGCAAAGGCATTTGTCCTCCCTCGAAACCAATTTTACGGGAATAACCTGCCCTTGACTGACCACCCTTATGTCCTTTGGTAGAAGTACCTCCTTTACCGGATCCCTGACCTCTTCCAATACGTTTTCCTTTTTTAACTGCCCCTTTAGCCGGTTTTAAGTTGCTCAGATCCATAATTATAAAATGTCTTTAAGAATTAAATTTCCGTTACTTTCAGCAAATGCTTTACCTTGTTCACCATGCCCAATATCTGGGGTGTGGCTTCCTGCTCAACTGATGCGTTTAGCTTTCTCAGTCCAAGGGCATCCAGGTTGAGTTTCTGCCTTTTGGTACAGTGTATTCTGCTCTTTATCTGTGTAATTCTGATTTTAGCCATGGGTATAGTATATACTAACATTAACCATTAAAAACCTTTTCCATTTTCACCCCGCGATGCTGGGCGATGGTATAAGCATCACGCAGAAGCAGCAGTGCATTAAACGTAGCTTTTACCAGGTTGTGCGGGTTTGAAGAACCTTTTGATTTAGCCAGCACATCATGCACGCCTACGCTCTCCAGCACGGCGCGCATAGCGCCACCTGCCTTTACTCCCGTACCGCTAGACGCAGGCTTGAGAAATACTTTTGCACCACCGTATTTTGCCACTTGTTCGTGCGGGATAGTGCCTTTGTATACCGGCACCTTTATCAGGTTTTTCTTGGCATCTTCCACTCCCTTGGCAATTGCGGTGGTCACTTCATTGGCTTTGCCCAATCCGTACCCCACAATACCATCTTCATTGCCAACCACAACAATTGCTGAGAAACTGAAGGTCCGACCACCTTTGGTAACCTTGGTTACCCGTTGAATACTAACAAGACGGTCTTTAAGATCAAGGTCTGTAGTCTTTACTCTTCGAATACTTACGTTTGACATAATTTGTTAAAATTTAAGTCCACCTTCTCTGGCAGCTTCCGCCAGTGCTTTTACTCTTCCGTGATACTGGTAACCACTGCGGTCAAAGACAACGTTTACAATACCGTTCTCTTTTGACTTTTCGGCAGCAAGCTTACCTACCATCTTGGCTTGCTCGGTCTTTGTTATCCCTGCTTTACCGGCAATTTCCTTCACACGCGAGGAAACTGATAATAAGGTTTTTCCTTCAGCATCGTCAATAAACTGAACGTAGATCTGTTTATTGCTCCTGTAAACCGATAGACGGGGTTTATCTTTAGTTCCGTAGATCTCTTTACGGATCCGCATTTTAATTCTGCTTCTGCTTTCTAATTTTGTTAAAGCCATAATTCAATTCATTTATGGTATTATTTGGCTGTTGCCGATTTACCGGCTTTCTTTCTCAATTCTTCACCCACGAATTTAATACCCTTGCCCTTATAGGGCTCCGGTTTGCGGAATGAACGTATCTTGGCAGCAATCTGTCCTATCAGCTGCTTATCATAACTGGTAAGGGTAATCACAGGATTACTTCTTCTTTCCGTACGGGCTTCCACCTTTACTTCACCGGGCAGCTCAAAATGTATATCATGTGAATAACCCAGACTAAGTTCGAGAATCTGTCCCTTTGCATCAGCTTTATAACCAACACCCACTACTTCCATCTCAATTTTATACCCCGTTGACACTCCATGCACCATATTGTTGATCAGTGCCCGGTATAAACCATGGAGGGCCTTATGACGCTTCTGTTCTGTGGGACGGGTAATGATTACCTCACCATTGCTTATTTCAACCTTGATATCGGGGTCAATGGCCTGGTTGAGTTCACCTTTGGGACCTTTAACAGTCACCGAATTATCAGGTTTTACTGTCAGGGTAACACCCTGGGGCAGTTTAATCGGCAGTTTTCCTATTCGTGACATTAATTTATCCTCCGTTAATAAACATAACACAAAATTTCTCCGCCCACGTTGAGATTCCTGGCTTCCTTATCCGTCATAACACCCCGGGAGGTGGAGATAATAGCGATACCAAGGCCGTTCAGTACTCTTGGTAGTTCTTCTGACCCGACATATTTTCTAAGGCCGGGCGAACTGACTCTTTTGAGGCTGCGGATGGCAGGCTGTTTTGTCTCAACATGATATTTCAGGGCAATTTTAATACTGCCAGGTATTTTGTCATCGACAAATTTATAATT
>Ga0256868_10000364_pt1 | contig 27040 bp, 14 predicted proteins | sample RVTome_13_FD_187341 | JGI IMG/M metagenome (GOLD analysis project Ga0256868, IMG submission 187341) | Soil microbial communities from uranium-contaminated site in the Upper Colorado River Basin, Wyoming, United States - RVT92D227 HiSeq ...
AACAATTACAGAATACCCATACACCTGGGTTATAGACCAAAAAATGACAGGTAAACATACTATAGAGACAATAGCATATACAAATATTAACGAAACCATTTCAGATGAAATAACAGCAATTTTACTAATAATATAAAAAAATACTAAACCAACTATTATAACTAAAAAACCAAGCTCTAACTATTTTTCCTCTTTTTTTATCCAAATATTCTATCCTAAAATCTATATCATCCTGTAATTTCCTGCAAATAATAAATAATCCCGCTAAAACATAGTTTTTCTTTTGTATTAAAAAGTTACGTAATAATTATTTATTAGTATACTCTTTACTAGGAAAAGTTTTATATTAACTTATAGCATATTAATTATAATGGGGGTAATTATGAAGAAATTAAAATATAAATTTTTATCGATTATAGTTGTATTAATATTTTTAATTAGTTTAAATACTGCTATAACTGCTACTGATAGTCAAAAGTTAACCGAAGATAGTAATAATTGTAGTTCTTGTGGTATAAATACTGATTTGTTAGAAGAGGATCAGGGTAATTATAGGTTGTTAAATGGTAAGTATGCGGTTATGACTGATCGTGATATTAAACCAAAAACATTCATACCTGATGAGGATCCAATGCCAACAGGTTCATTTGATAATTTACCATCGCAGTTCAGCTGGAAAGAATATGGTGGTGATTGGATGACTCCAGTAAAAGATCAGGGTAACTGTGGTAGTTGTTGGGATTTCAGTGCTCTTGGAACTATGGAGGCAGCTATAAATCTTGCTTCAGGTTATCCTGATACAGATATTGATCTATCAGAACAATATGTGCTTTCATGTTTACCGTATGGTGGAAGTTGTAATGGCGGATGGACAGATGATGCATTTGAAGCAATTATTAATCCCTCTGTTGGTAATGGTATAAATGGTGTACCTCTTGAATCCTGTATGCCTTATCAAGCTAACGATAATATTCCTTGTGATGATAAATGTGATAATTGGGATTATTATACCACTCCGCCTGCAGCAGATAACGTGTTGTGGCAGTTAGAAGATTGGGGTGCAAATCATAATTTTAATAATAATGATCCAAATGATCGTGATATAGTTAAAAGCTGGCTTTTGGATAAGGGTCCTTTATCTGTTTCTATGTATGCAAGTAGTTCTTTTTCTAGTTATTGGGATTCGCATCATGACCCAAATGATTGGTTTTACGAAGGTAATTATGGTTCTACTAATCATGCGGTGGTGTTAGTCGGATGGGTAGATGATCCTGATGTCACTAATGGTGGTTACTGGATTGTAAAAAACAGTTGGGGAACCAGTTGGGGATATGGAGGTTATTTCAATGCTGCATATGGTGGACAAGATATAGCTAGAATCGTTCGATGGTGTAAAACTTTCGATTGGCCACAGAGTTCGAGTGGTCCTGGTCCAGTAGATTATAATCTGGCAGTTTTTTCAAATTTTAATTATATATCAGAATATCCTCATCCTGGTGATGAAGTAGAATTTTCAGATATATCAGATGGAGATGTAGCTTTAAGAGAATGGGATTTTGATGGTGATGGAATAATTGATTCAACTCAAAAAAATCCAACTCATATATATTATGAAGAAGGTGAATATGAAGTAACCCTGACTGTAATAAACGCATGGGGATTAAATAGCGACAGGACTAAAATAATAAAGGTATTGGAGTTTTGGCCTCCTAAAGCAGTAATTAATTATGATACCTTCATTTTGCATGATACACTTATTTGTGATGATTTTGATGCTCGTTTTTCTTATGATAGAGATGGTGGATCGATAACTAGTTATCATTGGGATTTTGGAGACGGGGCTACAGCTGAAGGAAGTAGTCCAGATCATGTATTCCCTGAACCTGATAAGATATATAATGTAACACTTACTGTTACTGATAATGATGGTGCATCAGAATCGGCCTCTTGTCAAGTAAAAATTGATGATACTATTCCACCTGAGACAGAGATTTTACATCGAGGATATTTTGAATTAGAAGAATGGTATAGTGATACTCAACGTATTTATTTTTTATCTACAGATTGGACATCGGTATCAGATACATTTTATAGAATTGATAATGGAACCTGGAATAAATATGAACCAGAGAAGCTAGAATTTATACTAGTAGGATCTGAGGGTGAACATATAATTGAATGTTACTCTGTTGATTATTGGCAAAACCAAGAAACAATAGTATCTGAAACCTTCTTTATAGATAAGACAGAGCCTACGCTTGATGTAACAATCACTGGAGGAGAACAAATAAACGCCTGGTATACAGTCCCTGTAACAGTTGAATTAACAGGTGAAGATGAACTATCAGGTCTATACAAGATAATGTATAGTTTAGATTATGGTGCATGGCAAGATTATAAAAACCCAATTACAATAGGCGAAGGAAACCATTATATATGTGCTTTTGCGGTTGATAATGCAGGGAATGCAAACGGACAATGCATAAAACAAATAAAAGTTGATTTAGATATCCCTGAAACCACATGCTTTTTTTATGGACAAGGTACAGATAATAGATATTATAAAAATGTGGAAATAAGAGTCGTTGGATCTGATAAAGGCTCAGGTGTTAAGGGTACATACTATAATTTAGATAACGAAGGATACAAAACATACTACCAACCAATATTTATTGATACATTAGGAGAGCATACCATAGAATACTACTCGATCGACAATATAGGGAACCAAGAACAAACAAAAACCATAGACTTTAAAATATCAAATGTTAACTTTGACTTAGAAATCACCAGTCCAACAAATGGATTATACTTCTTTGGGATAAGACTATTACCAATACAAAAAACAATACTTATAGGGACCGCAGAAATAGATGTAGAAATAACACCATTTACACAAGAAACCGCGAACATAGACCATGTAGACTTCCTATTAGATGGAGATATACAAAAAACAATTACAGAATACCCATACACCTGGGTTATAGACCAAAAAATGACAGGTAAACATACTATAGAGACAATAGCATATACAAATATTAACGAAACCATTTCAGATGAAATAACAGCAATTTTACTACTATTCTAAAAAAACACCAACTTCTCTATTTCTTTATAATACAATCTAACATAATTACAGTAAAAGAAATGAAAAAACAATATTAATGTTATTCTATTAGTAAAGTTTTTATACTTTTAGGATAATATAATTATATATTTAAATTAAAAGTTGGGGGTTAAAATTGTTCAAAAAGATGTCTGTATTAATTATAGTAATATTTATCTTATCTGTTTTTAATATTACAGTAGTTTCTGAAGACGGAGACAATAACAGTACAAAAAATAATTTCAATATATCTCTAAATTTTAATTTTGGTACACCTACTTATTCTACATTTAATATCAATAATGAAGAATATTTTAAAATACAACTTGATGATCTTCCAGTTTCTGAGAAATTAGGTGAACCAAAACTACCTGTAAAACCTTTAAGAATATTATTGCCGTATTCCACAGATGTTGAAAAAATATCTGTAACAACCTCAGAAGAAAAAATAATACAAGATATCGTTTTTTCAGATATAGAACTTGGTGGCATGTCACGTTCTTTTGGTTCTTCATTATATGATAATGAGATAACTCCTCAATATGAAAAGGATTATATATATCCAAAACAGCTGTATAATAACCTTGGAATTCAATGTTTAAATGGATATTTAATTTTATTTATTAATCTGTATCCAGTGAGATACCTAGGACAAACAAATACAATATATTATTATGATAACATCTCCCTTTCTATTCAGACTACAGAATATACATATAAAAATATTTTACAGAAGTTTGATGATAAAGAAAAAATTTTAGATATGGTTGAAAATCCTCAGATGATATCTAGCTATCCTGATGAAGATTTTAGTGATAATCAAGGATCATCAAACTATGAATATGTTATTATTACAACAGAAGATTTAAAAAACGCATCTGGTAACTATACTTTTTATGATTTAATAGACAAACGTATCAATGATGGTTTAACATGTACAATTAAAACTGTTGAAAATATATATCAAGAATATGAAGGGAGAGACGAAAAAGAAAAAATTCGTAATTTCATAAAAGATGCATATATAAATTGGGATACAAAATGGGTTTTAATCGGTGGAGATGTTGAAAAAGTTCCAATCAGATATCTATATGATATCGATGGAGTTGAAGAAGATGAAGAAAGAATTACATCTGATTTATATTATCAATGTCTAGATGGTGACTATAATTATGATGGAGATGGAAATTGGGGTGAAGAATTTGATGGAGTAAATGGTAAAAGAATAGATCTTCTTGCAGAAGTATATATCGGTCGTGCTCCAGTTGATGACGGAGCAGATATTTCTGCGTTTGTTGAAAAAACTCTATCTTATGAAAATAGTGACTGGTATGAAGATTCATATCTTCGAAATGTTTTATCCGCTGGGGAAAACCTATGGACAGGTACTGGTGGAGATGGATCTGGATATGTTGAAAGATGTATTGATTACTGTACAGATTACAATCAAAATACTTATGGTATACCTTCAAACCGTTTTACAATAACAAAACTTTATGAAAGTTATGAATCATGGACTGATGAAGATGCAATAAATATTATAAATAATGGTGTAAGTATAATAAACCATGTTGGTCATGGTACAGTTGTTGCAGCAATGAAGTTCACTGTATCTGAGCTTGATGAACTTAGCAATACAGATAAATATTGTCTTTTCTACTCTCAAGCATGTCATTCGGGACAGTTAGAAAAAGTTGATGAATGTTTTGCTGAAAGATGGGTTAATATTCCTAAAAAAGGTGGATTCGCGGCGATTATGGATACAGGATACGGTTATGGTAGTACAAATAACTATGATGGAGCTGATAATAGATATGCAAGAGAATTTTTTGACGCAATATTTTCACCAGATGAAAAGATTTCAAGGATAGGGGAAGCAAATCAAGATTCAAAAGAGGATAATATCTGGCATATAGATGAAAGAAACATGTATCATGTATATTATAATAAAATACTTCTTGGAGATCCTTATGTATCATTAAAAGGTGCCGAGGAAGCTAACGCAAGATTTACATTTGATCCTTTATATCCAAAAACAAATGAAATCATATATTTTTATGATAGATCACTTGGAATGATTACATATAGGTCATGGAGTTTTGGTGATGGACAAACTTCAAGTACTAAAAATCCCACTCATGTATATGGTTCAGAATATATTTATCAAGTTACGTTGACTGTTCAGGATAATCAGGGGTATAGTTCTACAATTACGAAATCTGTTGATGTTAGAAACCAATGGGTACCAATTGCTAAGATTTTGCCATCAAGTTATAATGGAGTGAATTTTAAAATTGATTTTTCAGCTGCTGAATCATGGGATCCTGATGGAACAATAACTCTATATGAATGGGATTTTGATGATGGTGCTACTTCTAATTTAATCGAACCAGTTCATATATATGATGAAGAAGGAATTTATCATGTATCTTTAACTGTTGAGGATAACGATGGAAATGTTGGTAGAGAATTTGCTACAATTGTACTATCTATGCAATATCCTCCTAATATACCTGTTTTTATAGATGGGACAAATGCAAGCTTTACCGGAGATAAATCAAATTTTATAGTTGTTTCCAATGACCCTGAAAATAATTTAATACAATATGGTTGGGATTTTGGGGATGGAAGTGAAGTCAAATGGTCTAAATGGTATTCTTCTGGTGAATATTGTACTTTTTATTATGAATATCCAAAAGCTGGAAGCTTTAAAGTAAAAGTAAAGGCAAGAGATGAAAACTATGCGGAAAGCAATTGGTCTGAAGAATATACTATATTAGTTACTGATGAAAAAGAACCTTTCTTAGAAGTTATAAAACCTTTAAAAGGCATATATGTATCAAATGAAAAAAGACGATCCTTTTTAACAACAATGATTTTCGGTAAAATCGACGTTATAGTAAATGCAACAGATGCTAGTGGGATAGAAAAAGTATTGTTTTATATTGATAATCAAAACAATCCTACTGCAGAGGCTTTATCTCCACCATATATGTTTGTCTGGCAAGAAAAAATGTTTTTCAAACATACTATAAGAATAGTAGCAATAGATAACACAGGAAGAGAAACCTCTTTAGAGATAAAGGTTTGGAAGTTTTTTTAATTACAAAAAACTTTTTAAAATACCTAAGAAAATTTTAAAAGTATAAAAAATTAGATAACTAAATATATTTTTTACTTAAACTTAAATAAATACCTTACGTTAACAAAAACTAGTTGGAAGATATGAAAACCTTTGTATTAATAATATTTATTATGATCTTCTTCTCTATTATATCTCCTGTGGATATTAACGCAGTAGATGCTTCTGAAAACATTCATTATGTAGGTGGAAATAAAGATGGTAATTATACAAGTATCCAAGAGGCGATAAATAATGCTTCGACAGGAGATACTATTTTTGTTTATAAAGGGATTTATTCCGAGTCAATAGTTATTTACAAAAAAATTAATCTTATAGCAGAAAAAGGTGTTGTTTTAGATTTTAATAAAACAGATGATATTGTTTCAATAAATGCCGATGGTTCAAGGATTAAAGGTTTTATAATTAGGAAATGTATTGGTGGAGTTTATTTTGGTATAAAAATAGAAAAAAGTAATAATATAGTTTTAGAAAACAATGTTTTTGTGAACAATTCGGGTAATAGTATCTATCTTTATTATTCATCAAATATTAAAATATTAAATAACACTTTTTATGATGATGGTATATTTATCGTTGGTGAAAAATCAGATTGGGATAGTCATACAATTCTAAATAACTCAGTAGATAATCTACCAATATTTTATTATAAAAACAAAACTAATTTAAACTTATCAAAACTTGATTGTGGGCAAATAATTTTAGCAAACTGTACTAGATCTATTATTAAAAATAATAATGTTTCTAAAAGTAATATTGGAATTTTTCTTGGTTTTTCTAATAATAATTCTATTATAAAAAATAATATAATAAATACTAGTTATGGTATAAGGTTACAATATTCAGATGACAATAGTATAGAAAATAATAGTATTAAGGAAAATGATTATGGGGTTTTTATTCAACATTCACAAAGAAATACAATCAAAGAAAATAATATATCATATAGCAAGGTAGATGGATGTCATTTTTGTTGTGATTCAAAGAATAACATTATTTTTATGAATAATTTCTTTTTCAATAATGAAAATGCATATGATATATTAGGAAATATTTGGTATAAAAAGGATTTAGGTAATTATTGGGATGATTATTCAGGTTTTGATAAAAATAGTGATCTTATTGGTGATTTAGCGTATAATATTTCTAATACATCAAGGGATTTATATCCTTTGATAATTCCATTTCAGGATTATTTAGAAAAAATTATTAATGACGATAAAGAGGTAAACGGCATAATAAATGATAATTTAATTATATTGGTAATATTTTGCGTTGCGGTAGTAGTAATTCTAATTTTATTATTTATTTTTTTTAAGGTAAAAAAATAATAAAAAATAAATATGTATATTATTTTTCATACTTTTTTTTTTCTCCTGTTTATATAGAATGAATAATTGCTTAGAACTATGTTTTATGCACGTTAACCCCTATGTTATATGGGTAAAACATGCTTTCTAAACAACTTTAATAAGGATAAAACTATTTTTTACTGTTGAAAATCATACTTTAAGACATAAAGTATTTATATTATGGGTATGTTAATATTTAATAGGGGTTGTTTTTTTATGAATAAAAAGAAGGAGATAATAGGTTTATTAATATGTCTATTGTTAGCAAGTAACATAACTGCCGCTATAAACAGCCAAATAGATATAACCAAAGAAAAAAAGGTTTTAAATGATGATGATGAAATTAAAGACTATATAGAAATTACAAAACCTATGAAAGGACATATATGTATTTTTGGTGATTGTTTTCCTTTAATTTTTCTAGACGTTGTAGGACGGGGTATAGTTATTGATAACGAATTAAATGTTGAAACAAACGCATCAGAAACACTTGATTATGTGATATTTACTTTAACATTTAGAGAATCTAGTGTTATAAAAAATTATAAAATAAATGTCACAAGATATCCTTTTAGTTGTTGTTTTAAAAATATACCTACAAGGTTTAACTATATAATTAATGCTACAGCATATAAAAATTCAACAATGATTGCATGGGATGAGATATCTCCTATTGTTTATATTAAAATCTTACCTTATATTACCCCATAAAAAAGGTTAAAATGTTTAAAAAAAGGGTTTATTTGATAATATTTGTAACAGTACTATTATCAAGTATAAATTCAAATTTTAATGGATATAAAGGGGGTAGTATTGATAATTTTATTTATAATTCTATAGATGTTAATGATTCAGGTTTTAATTGCGAACTTTTTGTTAAAAACGAATCCAATTGGGTAAAAAATATTACAAAACCTGTTGGAACGGAGCTAGAATTTAGATTAGAGGTTGATGGTGCTACAGGTCTATATTTAACTGTTACTGCAGTTTTACCTGGTTTATTAAGGTACTCTAACATTTCAGATCCTCCTCCTCACATTGTATCACCAAATAAATATGGTGGTGATACCCTTATTTGGTATTATGAAAATGGTGGAGGTACAAGATCTTTTTATTTTAATGCTAAAATAATCAGAAAAGGGATAAATAATACTATAGCTGCTGGTGTTTTACTTTTTCCTCCTCTTTCTAATTCAAGTAGTGTTAAATTAAATGCTACAATAAAAGATTTTTTACCTATCAGTAATCCAGGTGGCCCCTATTTTGGATCTCCAGGGTTTGAAATCGAGTTTAATGCAACAAAAAGCCGGGATGTGGATGAAGACGGATGTTGTATCACTAGATTTGACTGGAAATATTCAAAATATGGTTCATGGTATAATGACACTGGTCCAATATCCTACTATACTTATGGAATGCAAGGTAACTATAGTGTATTTCTAAGAGTTTATGATAATGAAAATAACATGGTGATAAATAGTACCTATGTAGATATATCTGATGTACCTGTAGCTAATGCAAATGGTCCATATCAAGGGAAAACAGGTGAATCTATACAGTTTAAGGGTGCTGTATATGGTGGAATTCCACCGTATAGTTTCAGTTGGGATTTTGATGATAGTGATGGAATTCAACAAGACAGTTTAGAACAAAACCCAACCTATGTATATGAAACACCGGGTATATATTCTGTGACTCTAATTGTTTCAGATTATAAAGGAATAAAAGATACAGATACAACTATAGCTATGATAGAAGAACAATATCCTGATGATACTATTCCACCAAGTGTTGAAATTATTAAACCAGTTAACGGTTTATATATCAGTAATAATAAAATTTTTTGGCTATTTATACCGTTTATAATTGGTGGTATTGATGTAGAAGTTTACGCAATAGATGATGGGTCAGGTGTAGATAAGGTAGAGTTCTATATTGATGATATTTTAGAAGAAACTGTTGAGTCTTCTCAATATATATGGACTTGGGATAATAGTGCTTTTTTTAAACACACTATAAAAGTTATCGCTTATGACAATGCAGGAAATAGTAACTCTGTTGAATTGAAAGTATGGAAGTTTTTCTAAATAAACTATTGTAAATAATTTATTATTTAAAAAGAAAAATAAAATATATTTTTTTTCTTTTTTTCACTTTTTTTTAAAAACTGAGATTTAAAAAATTGATTTTTAGAGATAATTTTTTTAACTAAACATTTATTTGCATTTTAATCTTTTTAGGGAAAGAAGATAAAATATGCAAAAGAAAAAAAGATTACTAAGTATATTTACAATGATATTTTTAATAATTTTGATTTTAACTTGTGTTGAAAATATTAATGCGAGTAAAAAAACTATATATGTGGACGATACAGGATCAGGGGATTATAATACTATTCAAGATGCTATAGATGCAGCAAACCAGGGGGATACCATATATGTAAAAAATGGTATCTATCAGGAAAATTTAGTTATTGATAAAGAAATTTATCTAGTTGGAGAAGATAGGAATAATACTATAATAGATGGTAATAAAAAAGATGATGTTATTTATATTATATCTGATAATGTTACAATAACATCTTTTAGTATTAAAAACGGTGGTAATAGAACTTACCAAGATTTAGATGCTGGTATTGATATTAGATCAAAAAATACCTTTTTAAAAAATCTAAATATCATTCAGAATTATAATCTTGGTATTTATATGAATAAAGCTAATTATGGCAAAATTGAAAACTGTAGTATAGAAAACAATGGATTTCGAGGTATTTATATAGAAGAAGGTGAGGGATACACAATTGCTTTTAATAACATAAAAAATCACACCTTTGGTATTTATCTCTTTGATGTAGAACATTCAATTATTATTTCAAATTCTATTTCTAAATCTAATCAAAGTGGTTTATATCTTAGATCTGGATGTTATAAAAACAATATTACTAGTAATATCTTTACAAATAATAAGAAGGCGACTCATGTACAGGGGTCAACAGAAAATATTTTTGTAAATAATTTATATATGAACAATGAACGTGGTATATATTTTTGTTGTCAGGGAGAAGATAACCTTGTTTATTCAAATTTTTTTATGGAAAATGATGAACATGTATATGGATATCTAATAAACAAGTTTGATAATGGAACTATAGGAAATTTTTGGGATGATTATAGTGGATTTGACAACGATGGTGATGGAATAGGTGATATAGCTTATGTTGTTACAGAAGGATATGGTATTGAAAACATTGATAGATATCCAATTTTTAATGAAAATATAGATTCAGATATTGATGATGATGGTTTAAATAATTATATTGAAAATAAAATTGGATCAGATCCTTATATAAAAAATAATTATACCACTTTTTTGATTAATAACTCAGAGTATTATCTTGTGAATACAGATAATGATACTATATATGATGTACTTTACAATTCAATTAATGAAAATATTGGAAAAACGCAAAAACAAAACCTGGATTATTTAATAGATTATAATTCTGATGGAAAATGGGATTATATTTGGAGTAATGATGACAATCTAAAACCTTATGAAGAAAAAAAAGATGTTGATATCCCTGGTTTTGAATTTATAATAGTTATTTTAGTTTTTATAATTTTAATCATAACATTTAGAATAAAAAAACGTGGTATTTGATTAAGTATTTAACATAAAAATTCTAATATAAAACAGTGATAAAATGGTTTTTTATATGTTTTTTTATTATTTTTTATTATCCAAAGATTTTTAAACCGATATTTATTATTAAATAACGACTGTTAATTAAAATAGGAAAAAAAATTTTAGCGGGGGTTAAAAATAAATATGAAAAGAAATAAGGTAGTTTTAAGCATAACAATAATGTTTTTTTTGATGCTATTAATACCAGCCCAAAATATTTATCTTGCTGGTGAAACAAATGTGGGGAATTATTTAGATTCTCATACTGTTCTTGCAGAAGAATCAACTGCAACATGGTGTCAATATTGTCCTAGTGCTAGTTACTGGTTATATCAAACCTATCAAATGGGTTTAAATTTTTATATTGTTACACTTGTTGGGGATATGAACACTTATGCTAATGGTAGAATTAGTGAATTAGGTGTAACTGGCTATCCAACTGTTGACTTCGATGGAGGATACATAGCTGTTGTAGGAGGCCAATCTGGTACAACTAACTATGTAAATGCAGTTAATTCTTGTCATGCTAGAACAGTGGAGAATATTGGTTTAACTATTACTGCATCTTGGCTGGGAGGAGGGCAAATTCAAGTATCTGCTACTGTACATAATTATGAAGGTACTTCTTTTAGTGGTCATCTACATGTATATGTAACTGAGATTACTTCTCGTTGGAATGATTACAGTGGAGTACCTTATCATTTTGCTATGGTTGGTAATTATGCGATAAATCAAGCTGTTACAATCTCTGCTGGAGATGAAGAAACAATTTCAAGTACATATTCTGGACCAACTGATATAACTATGAATAATATCAAGGTAATTGGCTCTATTTTCAAATCCTCAAATATGTTTACAGTTGAAACATATGCAACAAATCCTCAAGCAGGAAATAATGACCCGCCAACAACTTCAAGTCAACCATCTGGTCCAACTAATGGCTTTATTGGAATTGAATACACATACACTACAAGCTCAACTGAACCAAATGGTGATACTATAAAATATGGCTGGGATTGGGATGGAGACAACAATGTTGATGAATGGACTGATTATTACGGATCAGGCCAAACAGCAACAGCAACTCATGCTTGGAATAGTGTTGGTACATATAATGTCAAAGTAAAAGCAAAGGACATATTTGGTGATGAAAGCGTTTTTTCACCTGCGACACAGGTTACTATCACTGTTGGTAATCCACCTAATAAACCAACAACACCAACTGGTAATACACAAGGATTACATAAAAAATCCTATTCATATAGTACTTCTACAACTGATCCAAATCCTGGAGATAAAATCTATTATAAATTTGAATGGGATGATCTTAGCCCTACTTATTGGATAGGACCATTTGACTCTGGTGAAAGTGCATCAGCATCTCATACATGGGATGAGCCAGGTACATATGATGTAAAAGTAAAAGCAAAGGATTTAGCTGGGTCTGAATCAGAATGGTCCAATACTATAACAGTTGAAATGGGAAATACAGCCCCTGATGAACCTGATAAACCATCTGGTCCCTCATCTGGAATGATCGGAGTCTCATATATGTATACAACAATTACTGAAGATCCTGAAAAGGATTATCTTGAATACTACTTTGATTGGGGAGACTCTAAAAATAGTGGATGGGTAAAAGTTCCATCTGCATACCATACATGGCTAAATTCAGGAGAATACGATGTTAGAGTAAAAGCACGGGATAAATGGGCTGAGTCTGGTTGGTCACCATCTAGAATGGTAACAATAGAAGAAGGATCATTAAATGTAGAAATACAAATAGAGCCAGATTCTCCAAAGGTAGGTGATGAGGTACAATTCAATGCAATACCCAAAGGTGGAACAGCACCATATACCTTTAACTGGGATTTTGGTGATGGAAATACCTCCACTCTGCAAAATCCAACCCATATTTATGGCGCTATAGGACAGTATACTGTAACTGTTTCTATGCAAGATGAAGCAGGAGCTTATGGTTCAAATTATACAACTATTGATATTATACTAACTAATCCCCCAGAGCGTCCCGTGATTAACAGTGGTCCAAATCAAATTATAGTTGGACAAGAATCTGAATACAAATTCTCTGCAATAGACCCTGACAGTGATGCTGTATATATTATGGTTGATTGGGGTGATAACTCTGAAAGTATTTGGCATGGATCTTATGCATCAGGCCAAGAAGTATCTTTGAAACATAAATGGGAAAATGATGGCAGCTACAACATAAAAGCCAAGTCAAAAGATATCTATGAATATGAAAGTGATTGGTCACAAAGCTATCAAGTAAATGCCATATGGAACCAAGCATTTTTATTTGGGAAACACGAAATAATCAACCAAACACAGGATAAAATACAATTTAAAGCATTATCAATTAAATATATTAGTTCAGATCCATTCAGAATAAAGATTTATAATGATGAAGAAATAATAACAGTTTCAACAGATAGCACTGGATTTATTGGTAAAACTTTTGTCTTTGGAAAATTTTTAGTTGCTTATATACCCGACTAAAAATTTTCAAAATCTATTTATAACATAAAAAAAATTCAAAAATAATTCATACTTAACTTGTGCTATATATAAATGGGGGTTAAATGTTATACAACAGATACAAGAAAAAAATTATTATAATAAAATCCTTTATAACTCTAGGTTTATTAATCTTATCTACAACTAACATTATTGTTTCTTCATATACAAAATATGAAAAAAACTGTTCTGATTTTGGTGAAGGTTATACAGATATAAATGTTACACAGGCATATGGTTTATTAAATACTACTGATGACGGTATACAAATACCAATAGACGTTAGAACTGATTCTGAATGGTTTAGTGAGCGTATAAACACTTTTTTTCCTGAAGACCCAAGACACCATTGTTTATATGACTGGTTTGAAGATCCTCTGATACTTCAAGAATTTATAGATCAATATCAAGGAGAAGAGATAATACTATATTGTTATGGTGGATCAAGAAGTTCTCAAGCAGCACAGATTCTAGTTGAAAATAATTTTGATGGGATAATCTATAATATGCAAGGTGGTATTTCTCAATGGATAAGTAGTGGTTTTCCAACTAAAAAAGGGAACACTATTCCAGATACACCTAATATATTTGGTTCAACTAAATGCATAATTGGAAATTTTTATACATATAATGCAAAAGCTGTAGATTCTGATTTAGATGCAGTTAGATATGGATGGGATTTTAACGGTGATGAATCTGTAGATGAATGGTCAGATTTTAATATCTCAGGTACTCTAAAAAATATAACTCATGTATGGTATGAAACTGGTTCATATACTATTTCTGTTATTGCAGAGGATAGAGTAGGGAATCAGAGTAGCTCCTGGGCTAGTCTTACAGTATCAGTTATAATTAACGATCAGACTAAACCTTTTGTAGATATCATTAAACCTAGTAAATATCTATATTTGAACAATAAACAAGTTTTACCTTTTTTTAATGCATTTGTAATTGGAAATATCGACATTACTATAGATTCAGGTGATAATCAATCAGGTTTAGACTATGTTGAACTATATATTAACAATGAAAAAGTATATAATTCAACAGAAGAGGAATTTATATTTAACTGGGATGAATCAGTGTTTGGTAGATTTACAATCAAAGCTATTGCCTATGATAAAGCTGGGAACACTGCACAGGATACTATAGGTATATGGAAATTCTTCTAAACAATATATTTTAAATAAAAAATAGTTTATTACCTAAAAATAGTTGTAATATAGTTTAACCTAGGTGAAAAAACAATATGATGAAAAAAACATTAACAATAGTTTTAGTTATTTTTTTAAACTTAGTTATCCTAAATGGTTGTATTGAGCAATCAGATAATAACTCTGATATTGGGATTTCTCTAGATAAATTAAGGTTAAATCTAGATGATTTATATGAAGAAGGTTATGTTGAGTTTGATGAAATACATGAAACATCAGAATATATTGCCCCAAATGGTACTATATTTGAAGGATGGTTAATTAAAGAGAAATATAATTTAGGTTTTCAAAAAAATCTTTCAAGTTTTTTAATTCAAACCCTTGGTAGACTTTCATCTGAAGAAAAAGCTGATGATTTTATAGATAATATAAAAACAATAAATCTTCCTTATAACTATACAGAAGTCTTATCAGAAACTATAGGTGAAAAATCATATTTAGGAAAAAATACTACAATAATTCTTGGTGATAAAGTACAGTTATATTTTTTGGTTTTTAAAATAAAAGATATAGTTGTGGCTTTGGCAGGTACATATATTTCAGAGGATACTATCATAGATTATGCAAAAATAATTGAAAAAAATATTAAAGATAATGTTTCTTAATAAAAAGAAATTATTATAAATTTTTGAAGGAGAAATTTAATTGGAAAAAAAACTAGGCTTAAAAATATTGATTTTGCTATTAATTTTATTTTTTTCTATTTTTAGTGGCTGTATTAATAATGATAATGACTTAGAAAATAATGTTATAATCAAAGGAAAAGATGGTTCATATTCTAGTATAAAGGATGCGGTTAATAATTGTGAAGATGGCGATATAATAGTTGTTGGTCAAGGGACTTATAAAGAAAGAATACTGATCTCTGAATCTGTTACTTTGTTAGGTGAAAACAAAGAAAAAACAATTATTGATGCTGATAAATTAGATTATGCAATATACATAGCTGCTGATTCAGTGACAATTAAGAATTTTACAATTAAAAATACTGATGATGTTGGTTATATAAATGCTGGGATTTATGTTAATTCAAATAATAATATGATTGCTAATAATAATATTTTAGATAGTAAAATGTATGGTGTATATGTTTATAACGGCTCAAATAATTCTTTTGTTGATAATTTTTTTTCAAATAATAAATTTGGTATTTATGCTGTAGGAATCGGCCATATTAAAATAAAAAATCTTAATATTTTAGATAATATTTGTTTGAATAACTCAGAATTAGGTATCTACTTAAGATTTAGTTATAATTCAACTATTAAAAACAATATTATTTCAGGTAGCAACTATGGATTAAATATGCAGTACTCAGGTAGAAATATAATATCATTTAATTTGTTTACAAAAAACAACCTTGGGCTTTTTTTCTGTTGTGGATCAGAGAATAACATTGTTTTTAAAAACTCTTTTGTAGATAATTATGAATATAATGCTAAGAGTAATACAAAAAACCAATTTGATTATCAAGGATTTGGTAACTTCTGGGATGATTATAATGGTACTGATAATAACTCTGATGGGATTGGTGACCAGGCTCATGTTGTTTTTCATAATGAAAACATAGATGTTTATAATCAAGATAGTTATCCGTTGATTGAAAGGATTAGATGATATATTTGAGTAAATCAAGATAAAACATAATTTTTAATCATAACTTTATATAGGTATTATTCTAAAAAAGATAACATTTTATACATAAAGTTTAAATATTATGGTAATCACAACATTTGATACATAAAGCTTAAATATCATGGCTACCATAATTAATATATTATTATTAATATGTGGGGGCAGGTTAAATGAAAAAATATGTGAAGAGCAGATTTAATTTACTGAAAAAAACAACATCATTTTTAGTTGGAATATCAACATTTTCTTTTATTATAATGTTGTGTGTTGTTCCTTCTATTGCTGAAGAAGCTGAATTTCTAAATTTTAAATTAGAACAATCAACAGATACAGTTGATTGGTATCCTGTTGATGGTGATTTAAATACCGGGTTTTTTATTGAGTTAGATCCATCTATAACATATAAATATATAGATGTAAAATATGGATCTACAAATGTTGCTTTAAAACAGGGTATGTATGGTTTTAATTTAACTTCTCATCCATTTAATCTGTTTGGTTATTGGGATGATAAAGGTGTCAATTCTGGTGCAGCTAATGGTACATGGCAGGCTTATATGTGGAAAATTATTAATGGAATTGCCCCTATTTTTTATCTAAGTGTTAGTTCAAATCAAGTGATTTCTTTAGTAGATGGATTGAGCTATGGTTTTTTTGGAGTCATTAATTATCTAAAAGTCAATGGTGATTATCCTTTGGGTGCTTATTCATTTAAGGGAAATATCATATCAATTGATGATGATATATCAGTTCTAACTGTTGATTTAGATTTTGTGGATAATATAAATAATCTTGACGGACCAACTTTGATAAGCTTAGATATAGTAAAATCAAATGATCAGTATTTATGGTATACACAAAATGGTTCACTTTATTCTTTTTATGTATGTCCAGTAAATTCATCTGATACCTATTATTGGCTAGAAATCGATGATGCAAGTGTTGATGGAGTTTTAAATGATGGTTATTATGGTTTCTATCTTACTAGTTATCCATCTGGATTTTTTGCTTACTGGGCATCAAAAGGTGTAACTGCGAGTTCTAGCCCTGGTACATGGCAGGCTCATATGTGGAGGATTATAAACGGTGACGCCCCAAGTTTTTATATTTATTATAATTCAACCAGTGGTTTATCTTTTATAGATGGCCTATATAGAGATTTTCATGGATACAGCCTAGATATGCCTTATAGAATAAATGGTGATATAACCAAAGGAATGTACAGTTACTCTGGAACACTAACAAGTACCCTAGGAATTGATTCAAATTTAATTGATATTGATCTTTCATTTATAGATAATGAATTCTATCAAATTTGGGTTGATAATAACTATGATTCAAGTGTACCTGGTTGGGGAGTGGATCATTTCAACATAATTGAAGATGGGATAAACGCCTGTCCAGAAGGAGGGATAGTAATTGTTGAAGCTGGAAGATACAAAGAAGTATTCAATATAGATAAAGCAATTATATTACTATCAGTATGGGGTCCAACTGGGGCTTTTATAACAGATGAAGATGCGACCTATTCAGAATTTCTTGCAACAGATGGATACACTGTCAGGATAAATAACAGTAATGTTTTATTATCTGGTTTTGGCATAGAACGTTTTGAATCAGTTGAAAGAACCGCAGCAGTTGGAAATAACGTTGATACACTCTTATCTCATGTAGAAGTAAGCGGTTGTAATATTGAGTCATTTTATGACTGTATCAGATATTCAAATATGGATTATGTAGCTACAAGAGGAAATGAATATGATTCACAAACAGGTCGTATAACCTTAAATATAAATGATACAACTCGTTTTATGTTAAGTGGGGATGTAACTGCAGGATATGATACCTATGCTTTAAAATTAGATAGATGTGAGAATGGTTTTGTAGGTGGTTTTAATCTGGGTTATAGAAGAGCAATAGGATTCTTTATTGAAAATTCACATAATATCAAAATAAAAAATAACTATTTTTCCTGGATGCAAAATGATGGTATATATGTTAATAATTCAGATGAAATAGCAATTATTTCAAATGATTTTATAGAAATGACAAATGGTATCAGACTTGACACAAATTCTATAGTTTTTATAAAATCTAACACATATGGAGGAAATACGCAAAGAGATGTCTATAGAGCAGTACGTATAGAAAACCAATATTTCTTTTATAGTGAACTTCAGAAAGCAATAGATAATGCAACAGTTGGACAAAATCTTTACCTACATGAAGGATATTATTATGAAAATATTGTATTAGATAAAAAACTTCTAATTCATGGTCTTCAAGAAAACAATGAAACAATTATCATGGGTGATAATTCTTCACCTACATTTTTGATTACAAACGATTTAGGTGTTAAAAATGTGCTTATCGAAGATTTATCTATTCAGGGTGGATATCATGGACTTAAAACAGGTATATATAACGATACAAGTGGTCTTAGAGTTGAAAACTGTATAATTGAAAATCCTCTTTTGGGATATGCAGTCTATATTGATCCTCATAACTTTTCTCTTAGTCCTTTAACTCGTCGTGGTACAGATATTTTTGATGATCCTGTTCAATTTAGATATTGTTATATTAGAGATGGATTTTACTATCAATACTGGCCATATCAGATATATAATACAAATATCGATGATCAACTTGTTTTAAAATACAATGATATTGACAATGTTTTTTTAAATGGTAGTATTTCTGTTTTAATAGAGGAGAACGATATTCAAAGTTTAGGTATGATGTACTCAAGTGATATACAAATACTTAAGAATACATTTGAAAACCCATGGGAGGTTTTAAATGGTATTTATCTCTGGTCCATTGAAGGAACCCCTGCTGTTTGTGATGTTGATATTATTGAAAATAGTATTTTACGATATAATAGAATAGGTATAGTTGTCGCTGGTGCACATGATGTAACTATTGAAAGAAACGATCTATTAGCATGTGCTGAAGCCGGTATAATTTTTACTGAGGATTATAATAATACTCAAGGACAAAGATGCATTGGAGATGTCTATAATCTAGTTCTTGAAGATAACGATTTTACTTTATGTGGAATTGGTTTAAAATTCTATGAAAACGTTGATGAAGTAGATATTTTTGATAGCACTTTTGATAGAAACCAGGAAGGAATAAGATTACATCAAGCATCAAGTCATAGTATATATGATAATACCTTTATTCATAATTATGTTGGGTTAAAAATTGATGAAGGAAGTATTAATAACATAATCTATAATAATTATTTTGATAATGATATAAATGCTGAGGATTCTTCATTAACACCAAATATATGGAATTTAACATTACGATCAGGTACAAATATAATGGGTGGCCCATACCTCGGTGGGAACTATTGGAGTGATTATCCTGGTGCGGATACCGATGGGGATTCAATAGGTGATACCTTTATACCATATAATTGCTCAGGGAAAATTATGCTTGGTGGAGACTTCCTACCAATTGATATCTCTGATGTTACACCTCCAAGTGTACATGTTATTTATCCTAATGGTGGAGAATCAGTAAACGGAACAATAAAAATTAATTGGACTGCTACTGATGATTTTGATGATGATTTAGATATAGATATCGAATATAGTAAGGATGGCGGTGAAATCTGGCATATGATTGCACCAAATCAATCAAATGATGGCGTATATGACTGGGATTTATCTGCTATGCCAGCAGGAAATGAATATCTGATAAGGGTAACTGCAACTGATAACGCTGGTTTTTCAAATAATGATACATCAGATGATGTTTTCAGTGTTTATATAGTGTTACCAAAACCTAATATAACCATTGTAAAACCACGTATAGGTTATTATTACTTTTTTGATACTGTAAGATCACGGTTTTTATTAGAAAACTGTTTTATTATCTCAGATATAACAATACAAGTAGATGTACAATCACCAGCAGGTATAGAAAAAGTAGAGTTTTATGTAGATGATCAGAAGGTAAACACTAGCTATTCACCCGTCCAAGGGCTTTATTCATGGAATTGGGATGAAAGAGTATTGTTTTATCATGAAATCAGAGTAATTGCATATGATTTTTATGGTAAAACAAGTGAAGCTGAAGTAGGCGTAACTATTTTTAACTTCGGCTTTATACCATAGTCACTATTCTATTTGGGTTAGTGAGTGATAAGCGTATATAATGTCAAATTAAAAGTAAATAATATTATGTTATTATGTTATTTTTTATCTTTATGAAATAAGTTAATTTTATTTATTAAGGATTATTCTGGGGGTTTATAACCCCATTTTTCAATTGTAAAACTCCATTTATCTCTGATTGTTTGTATAATTTTTTTATCAAAGTTGTATTTATTAGTCTTGTATTCCTTATTTTCTTTTAAATATTTTTCAAAGTAAGGTTTTGCTTCTTTAAATCCTTTTAAATCAAATTTAGTATAGATTTGTTCCAAGGTTTCTAAGGGATTTTTTGCCATTTCTTCATAACTAATTTCAATTAGATGATCCTTTGAAATATTATTTTTTTGTTTGAAATATTCTCCGATAAGTTGTATATAGTTTTCGGTAATATGTTCATTAATTTCTTTTTCTGTTGTATTCTGAAGGGCATATTGATTTAGAACATTTTTCCGCATCTTTATTGTTGAAAAATATACATTATAGGGATTTCTGTAAATAAAAATATAATATGCATCTGGAAAAAGTTCTAAGAGTATTTTGATTCTTGCAGTATTTGCAGGGCTTTTTATAATCAGTCTTTTATTATTGTTTTCATAACTTACTGCTTTTAAAAAACTTAGATAAGTTTCTTTCCATTCTTTTATCTCCTTATCAGTAAGGCCTTTAAATAAAACCGAGTTTTCAAATTGTTTTTTAGCATTTTTTGGGAATATAAAACAATGAAAATAAGACCATGGAATTAATGTTGAAATGGCTGCTTCTTCTTCATATGGACCATCTATTTGTACTTTTATCTGATCCATAGGTCGTGTGGATGGTAGAAACGTTGATAAAATCTCTTTTATCGGATCCAGTATCAAAAAACTATCTGGGAGAAGAGTATCCCATAATGATACATATGCAATATTTGGATCCATGCAAATCAGTTCATGAAGATATGTGGTGCCGCTACGCCAATGACCAATAATAAAAATCGGATTTTTTTCTATTTTATTTTTTTTGATTTTGTTGCCATAAAATATTTTAAACAGTATCCTTGCAGGAGAAAAAGCAATAATTGAAATTGTTACAAAAACAGCTTTTAAATAAAATCCTTTATCTATTCCACCATTTGATGTAATAATTCGTATCCAATTTTTTAATGATGTTCCAAATAATGGATGTCGTATGTATTTTTCTTCCATCTTTAAATTCCTTAAAATAAGTATAGGGATTTATGTATTATTATTTTTTTTTATCTATAAGCATTGTAAGTATTATCCATATTATTACAAATATAATCAGATAAAACCCTATTCCTGGTCCCCATTGTGAATTAACCAAGTAGCTGTTTCCTCCAGGGATGCTGACATCTAAATCTCCTTGTCCGATAAAACTTCCCACCCCTATTTCGTTATAGGTTTGCATTCCTATACTGTATATAACTAATGACCCTGCAAATAAAAATATAGTGAATATCATACTGATTAGATATATCTTATTTTTTCCCATTTTTTTCAGAATTATACTAGAAAGTAAGATAATACAAGCAATAATAGCAATTATAGGTAATAGAGTTAATACATATGTAAATATCTCTGGTAGATATGCTTGTTCCCCATAGATAATCATTGGATTTTCAGTGATAGTTATGAGATTTGCAGGCAGAAGGTACATATTTGAAGATGTGTTTATTGTTTCAGATACTCCTTGAATTGACCACCATGAAAGAAAAAGAGCAGATATTACAACTGCTACAGGTATAAGTTTAAAGAAGTATGTTTTATCTTTTTTTATATAAGATAACAGAATTGATAAAAATATTATAATCGTGGAGATAATAATTACTACAGTTGGATATAATGGTTCTTGTTTTGTTATAATCGTTAGGGTTTTTTTATTAAATATGTCTATGTTTCTTTTAGATACAATATCTTTTTCATTATATATCTCTAGATTATATATTCCTGGTGGAACTGATACATTTATTTCTTCTAAATTATCTTTTATCTCAGTTTTTTTATTTTCCCTTGTAATTACTACTTTGTTTGGAGTAAAACTATTGCCTCTTGAATCAATAGTTTTTATATTTATATCAAATTCAACTGGAAAAATAATTTCTATTTCTTCATCTTGTTTTATCTTTTGATCTTTTTTTAGTTCATATGATTTATATTTTATAGAAAGCTCATAGTCCCCAGGTTTAAGGTTGGAAAAATAATAATTATTTTCAATTATTTTATCTGCCTTGATTGTATTAGAATTATTATCATCGTTTATGATAAGAAATGGGTTTAGATCAATATCTTTAATAGGTAAATCCCATGTATCATATATTTTTATTTTTAGATTGTATAGAGTAATATTGATTTTATATGTTTTTGTAAATATTTTTCCTATAAGATTGAGTTTAACTGGTTCTTTGTAAAAAGTAAATCCATTGTATTTTACAATTAGATTATATGGTTCTGAATCGATGGGTGCTTTTACTATTGCTTTTCCTTTTTCATCTGTATTTGCATTAAATATAACTGTTTCATCTTTTTTTAATAATATTTCTGTGTTTGAAATTTTATTATTGTTTTGATCTGTTACTTCTACGTTAATATGTCCTTCTGGTTTACAGATGATGCTGTCTTTTGTTTCTTTATCAAGTTGTATTATTTTAAAGCCGATATATTCTGGATTTTTATGTATAAAGGATTCTTCTTTTATGATTTTTATAACATATTTTCCTGGTTTAAGATCTTCAAAAATCACTTTTTTAATAAAACTAGAATTCTTAAAATCAAAGGATTTTAATAAAGCTGTTATCTTTTGTAATAAATTCATATTAATTATATCGCCAATAGGTTTCATCGGTAGTCTATTTACTGATTTACTTGAGATTAATTCACCATCTTTATATAACTCAGCTGTAACATAGGATATATTTAAACCTAGAAAAGCAGATAGTGTAGAGCTCATGGGAAGAGACGGTGAAAAATAAACTTTTAACTCTAGTGGATATGTTTCTATTTCCTCATCAGCTAATGAATTATTATCAAGTGAATAGGATTTGATTTTTATTAGTTCCTGGAAAATATATGCTTCGTTATCTACCTCAGCTAGATTTGTATTTTTGGATGAGTAAAACTCAGCATCAAATTCTACAACAAAATCTTTGGGTATACTGGTATCATGTGATTCTCCTGGTTCATAAGAGTTTCTTCCTGCTTGTACTGTGGCGATGTTGTTTTCAAGACCAGGGAAATGAGGGAAATCCATTTGAAAACTATTAACCTGTATTCCATCTTTTTCATCTTTACCTGATTTTATAACATTATTTGAATTAAAAATCAGACAATGAAATTCTCCGCCATCTCCTTCATCAAATGTAATATATGCTTTATTAGCAAGATCTATATCATCTTGATATTTCAAAACCCTTACGTCAGGATCACCAGGTATATATTCTGGATCAGGATCTAAATTATATTTGGTAATACCCACCTTTTCATCATTTATATGCATATATGGAAGTATCCTTCCAACATTTAGTTCTTCAATGTTTGTACTTTCTATTCCCCCCATTTGCATGGATGCAAAAATACCATCTGTGTTTGTAGGAGGTGGATTTGGATATACATCAATATCTTTTAACGCTTCATGTTTAATATGAGCATGTATCCTCTTATCTGAGCTTGGACAATGATAATATTTGTAAAAAGCTGTGGTTTGCAGATCATCAAATTTTGATTTACTTATTATTGATATCTCGGTCATTAAGTTACCATCCACTAAAATTTCTGATTTTATAAGTTTTTGACTTGTTGAACTATAGCTAAAAACTCCTTGGTCATATGTATATTTGAAATCAAATGCAGCAAATAACTCCTGATTTTTTGGTGATAATTCCTCTGTTTTATCTTTCATTTTTAATATATGCTGGCCTGTATCATATCCCATAATCTGTCCTTTTTTTGCAAAAGCATAGATTATGTATCCATCATCAACAATTTTATAATAATAAGTCTCCAGTGGATATCCAGATATTGGTTCATAAAGATAATATGATTCTTCGACATCTAAATGATCTGTATAATCAGGATTTATTTTTTGGTTATCATCATAATAAACATAATACTCTTCTAAACCATCACAATATTCTGGTATTAAAAAAACTAGGCCGCATTGTTTAATATATGAGTTTTTATCAAATTTAAGATCATAGATCTGGGATTCAAGTTCATACCATTTACCTTTATTTAAACAACAAACTCGTATAGAATTTGTTTTTGTATCTTCTACCCAGCATGGATTATCAAATTTTATTATTATATCAATAGGTTGAAATTTTGCTTTAGAATTAGAGGTATCAAATGGAATATCAATTTTCATATTATATGACCAATCATCATTCCACCATTCCACTTCATCTGATTTTCCATGAGATGAAAATATTGTAAAAATTGAAGATATAAGGATTAGGAGAATTAGAAATGATTTAACTCTTATTGAATTAATCATTTCAAAACTTCCTCCTCTAAACCAATTTTTTGCTCTAAAATTAAAAATTTTTTAGATATTTTTCCCCCCATATTTTTAATTATTTTTTTAGCAGCAATATTATCATTATCAACAGGTCCAATTACAGCTTCATTATAACCTAGTTTTTTCATATTAATAAAAGTTTGATAATTTAATAAGTAGGCAATATTTTTGTTATGATATTTTTTATTACGTCCTATGATATATAGCTTTCCTCTGTTGATCTTTTTCTTATTAAACAGATAATAAAATATTTCTTTTATTCCAATTTTTCCATTAAATTTTTTTAAAATCTGATTATAATCTGGAAATGATAAAATAAATCCAACTGGTTTATTGTTATTTTCTGCAAATAAGAATAGATTAGGATTTAGTATCCATCTAGCTTGTTTTATCCCAAATCTATTTTTTATTTCGTCTTTAGAAGATTGTACAAAACCCCAATGTGAAGAGAATGTTTCATTTAATATATCTATAAAAATATCAATATCTTTGTTTGTTTGTAATCTTTTAAATCTGCGAATTTTTATATCATTTTCTTTATAATTATTTATATTTTTTTTAAATAATTGTGAGATTACATCATTTAAATCAAATACATGTTCTAAAAAAACTTTAGATTCAACCATACCATATCTTTTAACAAAATCTATATAGTATCTAGGTGAATAAGATGATTTAAAATAAGGCTCTGTTTTATAACCTTCCGCTAGGAAACCTAAACCAACATCTATTCCACCATTTATTGGACCATAAATTATTTTTGTTTTTTTAGATTTATGCCAGTTTTTATTTTTTTCTAATAATTCATATGCAACTTTATAGTCTTGAATACATTCAAAAAAACCAAAAAAACCAATTTTTTCTCCAATTTTTTTACAATAGTTGTAATCTATAAAAGATGCTATTCTACCAACAGATTTATTATTTTTATATGCAATAAATAAATTAGATTCTGCATGATTCCAAAAAGGATTGGTTTTTTTAAAAAAATCTTTTGTTTCTTTCCATAAAGGTTGAACCCAAAAAATGTCGTTTTTATATACATATTCTGAGATTTTAAAAAAATTATAGAGATCTTTTTTTGTTTGTACAGTAGATATTTCTATGTAAGTATTATCATTATTATATGTTTTTTCATTTTCATAAATATAATTATTTATTTGTTGTAAATTATTATTCTTTTGTTTCATTTCATTTTCTTTTGGGATTATATCTATTTTTAAGAAGGTTTCTTTTTTCATTTTTTTCATACCATTTTTTTTAAATAACCTCATAATATTAATCTAATAGGATTTTGATTCCAGGATAATCAGGTGAAGAGCGGTACATATTAAACACATCAATCATCATTTTTTATCTGAATTTCAGTTGATAGTACAGAAGGTACTACAAACAATAGAAAAATAATTATAAAGCATACTACTTTTTTTAAGAAATGTTTCATCGGTATTAATTGCCCCCTTATAATATTTATAAATATAAATAAACTTTAAAAGTATATATATTTTTTGTTGTTATATATATAATTTCTTTAATAAAAATTTTTTGAAAATCAATTTTTCCCTATTTTAACTAGATTAATTCATTAAATTAACTACTTAATTAATTGGGTGGCACAAATATTTATTAAAACAGATAAATTTATAAACTTGTGCACCCTAACATTTCTTAGTATGTCATATATTGAAATT
>Ga0256868_10000365_pt1 | contig 26948 bp, 28 predicted proteins | sample RVTome_13_FD_187341 | JGI IMG/M metagenome (GOLD analysis project Ga0256868, IMG submission 187341) | Soil microbial communities from uranium-contaminated site in the Upper Colorado River Basin, Wyoming, United States - RVT92D227 HiSeq ...
CCTCGCCGAAGACGCGCCTTAGCATAATTGCATTGAGGGCTGAGATGGCCTCCTCGATAGTGGCGGCCACGAACACCCCCTTGCCGGCTGCCAGGCCGTCGGCCTTGACCACGATGGGTGCGCCCTGTTTTTTGATATAGGCCACTGCCTCATTGTGCTTGGTAAAGACCCGATATTCGGCAGCAGGGATGCCGTATTTCTGCATCAGATCCTTGGCAAAGGCCTTGCTCCCCTCGAGCCGGGCAGCTGCCTTGCTCGGGCCGAAGATCTTAAGACCTTCTTTTTGGAAGAGGTCTACGATCCCCATGGTGAGCGGCATCTCCGGCCCCACCACCGTGAGGTCGATCCGGGTATCCTTGGCAAAGCGGGCCAATGCATCCAGGTCTGTGGCCGCGATGTCGACGCAGGTAGCTAGGCGGGCGATGCCGCCGTTGCCTGGTGCGCAAAAGACCTGCTTGACCCGGGGGCTCTGGCTGATCTTCCAGACCAGGGCATGCTCCCTGCCGCCGCTGCCGACAACGAGGACCTTCATCCTTACACCTTCACTCCTGCAAGATACTTGGCAATGGCGCCGTCATAGTGGTGGGTATGTTCGAAAGCCTTTCTCGCCAGCCGGAAGTTGGTCTGGGCAGAGATCACGCCGCCGTTGTCCTTCAGCTCCTTGGCCAGGATTGGGTAGTCCGCGGGATCGACCACCACGGTGACGTGTTTATTGTTCTTGGCCGACGCCCTGATCAGGCTCGGGCCGCCGATGTCGATGTTCTCGATGGCCTCTGCCAGGGTGCAATCGCGCTTGGCCACGGTGGCCTCAAAAGGATAGAGGTTTACCACCACCATGTCGATCCGCTTGATGCCCTGGGCCTTCATCTGGGCCATGTGGTCCGGTTTGTCCCGGTCCGCCAGGATCCCGCCGTGGACCTTGGGGTGGAGGGTCTTGACCCGCCCCTCCATCATCTCGGGAAAGCCCGTGTATTCGGAGACGTCGATGACCTTGATCCCCTGCTCCCTCAGGCTCTTGGCGGTGCCGCCGGTGGAGAGGATCTCCACCTTGAGATCGACCAGGACCTTGACGAATTCACCCAATCCCTGCTTGTCCGAGACACTCACCACCGCACGCTCGATCTTTGCCATACCTAACCTCCTCTGTATAATTTACCGTGGCTTCGCAGTTATCTGCGCATCCCGTCAGAAAAATTTCTTCTACCCCCTCTCCCCCACACAATTGGGGGAGAGGGAAATAAGATTGATTTTCATGGTTCGAGGGTGACGCTCAGCCATGAATAATTCAGGTTTTGTATGAAACAATGAATTTGCCTTAAAGTCAAGGCCCTTCGGCAGTGTTGGTGGAGCCTTTTCGCGCTCAACTAGAAGAGAAGGGGTTTGCCAGCTCGCGCTGCCCTTCCTTCTCTTCCTCCTTCTTCTTCCCCCAGATCAGCTCCTCGATCTCGGTGAGCAGGGGGGCGAAGGTGCTTCTGTCCAAAGCAGAGATCGCCACCCCGCCGAGGCGGCGGCAGATCAGCCGGGCAAAGGCGGGCTCCACCCGGTCCTTTTTGTTAAAGACCCGCAGCAGGGGGATCTGCGCCAGGTCCAGCTCTACGAGCAGCGCCTCCACCGAGGCCATCTGGTCCTCGAACCTGGGGTTGCTGATATCGATCACATGGAGCAGGAGACCGGCGTCCGCTAGCTCTTCCAACGTGGAGCGGAAGGCGCCCAGCAAATCAGGGGGCAGGTCGCGGATAAAGCCGACGGTGTCGGTGATGATCACCTCCCGCTCGCGCGGGAACCTGAGGCGGCGGCTCGCGGTATCGAGGGTGGCGAAGAGCTTGTCTTCCACCGTGACGCTGCTCTCGGTCAAGGCGTTGAGCAGGGTGGATTTGCCGGTATTGGTGTAGCCGACGATGGAGCAGATCGGCAGGCCCTGCTTGCGCCTCTTGGTGCGGCGCTGCCAGCCCCCTTTGGCCATCTGCCTCAATTCCTTTTCCAGGCGGTGGATCCGGTCCTTGATCCGGCGGCGGTCGGTCTCCAGCTTGGTCTCGCCCGGCCCCCTGCCGCCGATGCCCCCCATCAGGCGGGACATGGCAATGCCCTTGCCTGTCAGGCGGGGGAGGAGGTACTTCAATTGCGCCAGCTCCACCCTGACCTTGCCGTCCCTGCTGTGCGCCTGCCTGGCAAAGATGTCGAGGATCAGCTGGGTGCGGTCGATCACCTTGAGGTCGGTCTGCTCAGCTATGGCGTTGATCTGGCCGGGGGTGAGCTCCTGGTCGAAGCAAATGACGTCTGCCCCGGACTGCAAGCCCTTGATGATCAGGCCTTTGAGCCTGCCTTCGCCCATCAAATACTTGGGGTTGATACGCTTGGGGCGCTGGATCACGGTATCTATCACCTCAAGGCCGGCAGTGCGCGCCAGCTCGCCTAATTCTTCCAGGGAGTCTTCGATGGGAAAGGCTTTTCCATATTGCACCACGCTGGCCAATATGGCCCGCTCCCTGCCTGCTATCTCCAGGGCCCGCACCCCCTTGTGCAGCTCGTCTTCCAAAGCGCGGATGAAATCGAGAAAGTTGGGGGAGAGGCCGGCAATGCTGCGGTGCTCTTCCAAGCGCCATACCTCACCCTGCGCATTGTTGGGCAGGAGATACCCGACAAAGACCTTACCAGGCAGCCCCTGGGCAGTGGTCTCCACAGCAGCCATGAGGTCGAGGCGCAACAGGGCCAAATCGGTCAAGTCGTCCTGCGAAAGACCTTCGGCTTTCAAATGGGTGTGGATGCAGCGCAGGCCCGTAAGCCTGCCTTTGGCACCGCGGTATGTGCTCAAATCGGGGATGATGATTTCTTTGTCGTCGCCGACGATGGTAAAGACAATATCGCCCTGGCGATTGATGATGATGCCTATCTGACGCCTGATTTCTAAAGAGAGCTCGGTGAGGAGACGGGCAAGCTCGGGGGTGATGATCTGCTGCGCGGGGATGCGGCGGCGGTAGATCCGCTCCAGGGCCTTGATCTGGCCGGCCTTCAGGCCAATGGTATTGCCGAATACTTTCTTGATAGGTCCCCTCGTAATAGAAGAGATTATTGGTTTACATGTAACAGATTATAAGATGGGTGTCAATTGGAGGGAATGTGGGCTTTGCGATGTGGGTAACGTTGTCACAGCTAGTAATATTCAATAATATTCCATTTATCAAAAATGAAGATGAACGGAAATGAAAATCCAGCTATAAAATATATTAATATAAAAAGTAACGGGGGAATCCTTAAATGGGTTAATGAATAAGGTAAAGATACAACCAAACCTATCAAGAGAAGAACAATGAATATGTTCATTAATATCCAGTGCTGCGGATAGAGGAATTTTTTACATTTATTACATTTTATTATTGTTTTATAGTTGGATGGACTGTGAGCAGAAACAATATATCGAAGAAAGGTTATTTTATTGTTACAATTAGGACAGTGCAGCATTTTCGTTTTTTACCTATTCACAGTCAACAGGGTTTATGCCGATCCCTATATAATTTATGCATCAACTTTTCTTTTCCTCTTTTTTCTGTTGCCCGCGTATCTCGCGCTCAAAGGCGTTAATATCGGCAAGCAGTTGTTCCGAGTGCATGTAGAGGTTTGTCGAGCAGGGGTGCAGCTTGCCGCGCGGGAGCTGCTTAGCCATCTTTTGAATATTCGCCAGCGAGTGGAGCTTGTCGGTGGCGGCATAGGCAATATACACAGGTACTTGAATTGTTTCCAATTCGCTCCACACCTGATAGTGCCCCCAAATGACCGAACGCGCGGTATGCTTCAGCCGTTTGGGCTCGACATTTTTCAGCGTTTCCTCATACCGTTTCATCTGTTCCGGCTCTTTTTCGGCATCCACGCGAAATGTGCGCAGATACCAGAGCAGGAAGTACTTGATAGGATGGTAGAAGAAGGCGGGCAGCGATAATATCCACGAAAGTGCGATCGGCGCGTGGAACTCGCTGTTCGGCCCGACAAGAAAAGCACCGCCGCATCTCAGCTTTCCCTTCTTCATCGCTTCCAACAGAGATGTCGCCCCCAGAGAGCTTCCGCTTGCCAGCGTTTGCGGGGAGTTTATATGGAAATGATCACAGATTTTGATGATATCTTGCGCGTTTTGAAAAATACTGAATGCGTCATCCGTTAAACGGGCATTATTGTTGATCAGGGCAGAGCATTTTTCCCTTGTTTCCAGGTAGTAAACATCGCGCTCGCTTGCCATCGGCTTGATCAGGGCAGCCCAGCCGGCAATGGTGGAAACCCAGCCGGGCACAAAGACCATCGGCGCCTTGCCTTGCGCCAAAGTCTGCCTAAAAACCATTACCTTGAGACGCACTGCCTCATCAACGGCAATCATCTCCTCGCTGTATTCTACCCCCTTAATTTTGCCGATGAAGCTGTTCATAACAGTCTCTAGTTTTTCACAAGGGTCTGATTTTTGACGGCTGGATTTTAAGATAGTGGGTTTTGTGTGTCAATAAAATATTGAGCCGTTTGGGCAGGCTAATCAGGAGCGGCATTATTGTCTTCAGTCAAGGCCTGACCCCAATTCTTTGCCTAAGATTCTTTTTTAAGTGGTCTTCAAGTGTTCCATCGGCTTTCAGCATCACATAACAGGGTTTCCCTGGATCTCTATAGATACCGGAGTCGATCAATGGCATTACATTAGGATGATTTTCGAGTGTCGCAATAGCGTGAAGCTCGGCGTTGAACCTGTCTATGCGATTGGGGTTCTTCAATTCTTTAAGAACATACTCGCCTGCAAGTTTTCCGGCGCTATCCTTTACAAAATACAGTCGTCCCTGACCACTCTCGATGAATGCAGGTCCAAGTGCTACCCAACGCCCCCATTTTCGATTTATTTTAGTCAAATTCGTTAGAATTGATAATGTTTGAGTTCAGCGGTGCAGCCTGTCTGCATCCGTTGGAGCGCCTTATTTGGGAATTAATATCTCATTCAATTTCTTAGGGTTTGTAAAACGATAAATTGGCACCTTTGATTTACTGAGAATTGTCGCATAACCGTTAGGATCATATAGCCATCGTGTTGAACCTTTGGTCGTCGCAATGTCAACCTTGTGGGTGAACGATGGCTTCTCAGATTGTGGGATTTCCAGCCGCTCTTCCCAAATCTTTTTGAGTTCTCCGAGCGTGCCGGGATCATTAATGGTCCGAATAACTCGGAAGTCCTTGTCCCAGACCTTGACCTGGAGAATGTTAGCATTGTCTTCCAGGCAACCAGCCGTAGAGATAAAAAATGTAAGTAAGACGACAGAAACAAATTTCATCTTTTATCTACCTAACAAGGTTTATACTGATCCATAGATAACCCCATAATTTATGCAACAATTTTGCCTTTAAGGCAAATTGTCCTCAGTCAAGGCCTGCCCAATCTTTTTAGCGCTCAATTTGATCATTGTGGGTCTCTGCGGCCGGCTACGATAGCCACCACATTTATCAGGCTTGTGGTGGCTTCAACACACAGAGCCGCCAGACGAAAATTCGCTGTTCTGCGATGCTGTAAAACATTGGCCAAATCAAGTGCTGACCTCGCATGCTTGCGAGTTTCCTCGTTCACGCCTCCTGCCAGTTCTGATGTGATGTATGCTTCCAACATTCGCTTTGCGTCCGTTGCGCTCGGCTCCACACCGTCCGGTGGGGGATGCTTTGCTCTATCGTAAACTGCCTGAGCAACAGAAATGAGAGCTTCTCTGCAAAGAAGACCAACAGCCTGAAACTGTTCCTCGTTTTGAGCGGCAGCAAGGCGTTTCCGAATTTCTCCAACCGTACGGTCAACTCTAGGCCACCCGCTGGGTTGAACCTCAACTGGTCTACCTGTGCGAATTTGGTCAGACAGGGGGTTGATAAGCTCGCCGATAAAAACTCGGCGAGACTGGTATGAAGGTAGATCACCGCTACTCCACCTCCCATACCAATTCCAAAGGCTTCGAAATGGAATTGGGTTTTCAATCTGACGATGGGCAAGCTCATCGGAAACTGCAGCAAACAACTGCTGATATCGGCTGTCTACTTTATCGATTTTTGGACCACCGGTAGAAACAGCGACCATTAGATTTCGCATTTCTTCCAGTGCGGCCATTAACTCAGCATTGGTCATTATTTTCCCCGCTAATAGGATTTATACCGATCCATATATAACCCCCCTAATTCCTCACTCTACCCCTTAACCTGACTAGTTTATATTAAGCCGTGATTGGAAAGTTTGATCGTCACACTATCTTTGAATTTGATTTTCTGAAAATTTCTCAAATCATTATAGATTTGTAATAAGTGGTCAATTTCATAGTTTTTGCGAACCGCGGAGTAAAATGGCTGAAGATCACTGGTCAATGTTGACTCGGACGGAATATAATTCATTTTCCCAATCCATATGGACTCGGTACAAAAAGGTTCAACCATACTAACCAATAACTGAGGATTTTTATCGAGAAATGGCTCTATAGATACGCTAGTTCTATATTTTCTATCAAATGCATATTTAAGAGAATCTAATCTCTCCTCAAAAAGCGGTGCATTCGGCTCCCAGAATCGTAGCAGACTGTTATCTATTGACGTTATTGTAAAGCGAAATTGCAGACTCTTTTTGTAGGCGGAATAAAGCTCGTCGATTTGCTGAATAATAGAGAACCTGGGTTTTGTCGTTACTAAGACCTCATTGTTGCTTTCCAGCAATTTGCCCAAAGTATTAAAACACACCTCTCTGATGCCTGGAATGTCCACAATATCGTGAGAACTGGGGAACATTACCCGGCCTGCCATCTTGCTAAATGACCTATCCACGACTTTCTTCCGAATCTTCATCATCGACCAAGTTTCGTATGTTTCTCTTCGAAATCGTCGCGCCATTAATTTAGCGTAACAATATCTGCAGTCATTCAGGCAACCTATTATGCAATTTATATTATGATCGGCCCATTCTCGAGTACCAGCCGTAACTTTTCTATCAATCTTTGGCTTACAAATTTCTTTCAATTTTTATTTTCCTTTAAAATTGCCATTTTTTCATAGACTTGTTCTTGGGAAACCGGTCGGAATTCTACAGGCCGGCTAACGCCTAAGTTTGTCTTAACTGTGTTCCAATTTAAAACGTATTGAAGAATTTGTTCTTCCCAGTGGTCCGAGGCTGGAGACGTATCGAGATAGCCATTTGCACATAGCCAATCAAGCGAATTCTGAATATTTTTAATATTATTATCGAGTTCACTAAGATCCCTACATTGATTATCACAAACACCGTCTTCATGGTGAGCTATAATTTTCCAGAGAACTTTCCATGATAATGGTCTCTTATTCCTGGATAGTCCAATAAAAAGTTTGGGGTATAGGCTCTTAAAAATCTCAAAAGCCTGATTACACTGAGGTGAATAGGAAGGATTACCTGTTATAGATGAATAAAATTGTCTATTAATTTTAACCCCCGCTTCGTAGTTTGAACAGATAATCAAGTGAAACAATTGGTCATATTTTGGGTTGAACGGCAAAGGAAGAATATATCTGAACCATTTTCTCAGTCTTGTCTTGTATATTTCTATTAATGTTTTTTCTTTCAATGTGATTGGTTTATCGCAAAGAAGCAATTTTCTCCAGTCAGTATCTCCAAAAAAAGCATCAGCTTGATCAATTGTCTGTTTTTCTCCTTGTGACCATTCGTTTTCATTTTGGTGATTTGGTAACGGAGAAAAATTGTCCCTCCCCAAAAACCAGTCAGAGGTAAATGAGAATATGATAAATTCAGTTCCCGTTTGATAAAAATGTCTAAGTCGATTACTTGCCACTTTTTCTACTGCGCTCCACTCAACACTTCTCAAGGGATCAAAGAAATAAATCGCATTACCTCGAATTTGTCTTACTGTTGATAAGACTTCGTCAAGACTTTTATTAAGAAGGTAGACATTTTTAGAACTATTGCCAGACCAAGGTCCTTTAATCCTCTCTACAGGAATCGTTGGCCATCTCCGCCTTATTACGTTCTTTAAATGTAAACAGCACTGCGGGTTTTCTTCAACTAAAACTATTTTTAAATTATCGGTCGCTGGTGCTCTACTTGCTTTAAGTTCCAGCGCATGACCAGATGATCCCAATACTATTTGTTGCAGATCTTTTATGTATACTTCACCAGTGCCAGCATGCAACTCTACGATTACTGTTGGGAATTTATTATTGTTTTTTTGCCCCCCTGAAGTAATATTCCACCAAATAGGGTAGTAGGAACCAAGTACATCGCATTTTAATTTAGTTCCTGCTAGACCGCTCAAACTTATAGCGTCATTAACGAATTCAAGCATCAAACTTCCTCAAACGTCTCGCTTTGGCTGCTCATGGTGTCCTACGAAGTCCTGTGTCTCCATATATTCTCCTGCGATAACGCAATCGACTGCCGAAAGCATAGCTCGAACCCTTGGGCTGAAGTGACAATCATCATGCACAACCGGTTGGCCGCGTCTGAATTCAACGAAGTTGGACCTGTTGGGAGTCACGAATAGCCGGCTTTCAACGGGAAGGACATCAAATGTTTTGACTCCCACTTGAATGTGCTGGGCCAAGATGAGTTCACCCAAATCGGGGCTCTCAGCATAGAACCAACCAGCAGAAATTAGATTCGGTATGAAGTGTCTGTTTCGCGCAACAACTTGGTGAAGAGCGCAGAGAGCAAAAACCGTATTCTCATAAGTCGCAGCAGAGTAGTGGTTCAGTCTGTCGTGTTTCAGACGATTGTATGCGCTCCACCATGCCGGCACTTTTGTTTTCCATGAGGAGAATGGGTTGAGGAAGGTAACTTCTGGTGTCAGGAAGATTGAAAAAGCGGCATCTAGTTCGAGATGCTCCTCAGCCTCATGCGCATAATGTTTGAAACTGCTCCGCTCTTCCGACTCGCCGATAAAGTGCCGAAGGACAGAATCTGTGAGGCTGCACGCGTCAAGGATGATAGGTACGAAATGAGGAGAAACCACATGTAATGTATCCTTTGTATAGGGTAGAAAGTCCAAGTATTCGACGAGTCTGGTTTCAAGAGAGGAGAAGTTGGCTAGAACAACCGACAGTCTTGTGAGCCTGTCCTTCATCTTGCTCCTATTCCAGTGGGGTCTTGGGGGCGGGCCTTGACCGAGGACAAAACCCCTGAAGCAAATTATTATGTTCACCAAACAAAAAAGGGGCGCAAGGGCCCTTAAAAAAATAGGGGCAGAAGGAACCCCTTGCATAGTCGAATTCAGTTTTTCTTCCTATATTGCTTTGTGTCGTGACTCTTGACCCCTCAAGGCCCTGACTTTACGCATTAAACGCGTATCTTATCACGACTCGGCACAAAAGTCAATCTTTTTTATGTTTCCTTAATTAATTCGCTATTAGTCATCGCTGCACTCGATTTTCTTGACAAAATCGTCACTCATAAAAAAAGAGATACCCTGTGTACAGCCTCTGTTACCGCAGTCCCACTCGTTTTTTAAAAACAGTGTCCTCTCATCTTTTAATTTTACTCTGTAAACTATATTGCCAAATGTAAAAGCCTCTTTTTTAAAATCACATTTGTATTTAGCAATAGAAAATTCTCGGGTATTGATGACATCTTCTAAATGTATAATGTCCTTTTTTTCCTCTGTGCCCTCACTGTATTTCACGAGTTCAATAATTTTTGGCTTCTCTTTTGAACCGAAGATTACAACCCGCCATTTGCCATCCCAGTATTCCAAGTCGTTCGCGATCTTAGATTTGGAGCCGCTGACTCTTATCGTTATGTCGCCCTCTGCGAAATGAGAAAACTTATCTGGTTCTTTCATCCGTATTTTAAAAATGGTGATATCATCAATAACAGTTTTTTCGCCAATGGGTATAAGGCCATTAATCCAGCGAACTTGAGAAAGAGAGGCGGCTGCTTGTTCCCACGTAAGATCTGGATTGCTGGCAATCTTTGCTATCGATACAACAATATCTGTGAGATTAACGGGCGTTGCTGCAGGCTTAGCCGCATATGCCGTGGATAGCAAAGAAAAACACAAACACAAAGCTAAGACTGCTATGGATATTTTACGCATATCTATTTACCTCCAGATTGACGCCGCATAAAAGGTTCATACGGATAAGACCAATTGTCCTCAGTCAAGGCCTGAGCCCACTACTTTCCTTTACTCGTCCCAATTCCACCGTTTGCCGGTGATTTCTATTGCCGCGATTTCATCGACCTCGAATGGAATATCTGTGCGCCCCCGGATCTTGGTGATATATCCGCTGTCTATGATGACATCGTGAAAGATTCGACCGTCAGTGAGTGTAATGTTGCCCGTCTGATAACCCATACCTGTTTCAGGTTGGTTGCGTAGGAACTCTGCCCATTTGTCAGCGGGAAGCAGCTTCATTTATGTATCCAAACAAAAAATGGCACAAGGGCCACTAAAAAGAATGGCGCGGGGGCCACTAAAAAAAGGGGGGCAGAGAGAGCCCCTTGGATAGCCAAATTCAGTTTTTTTCCTAGTGCTTTGTGTCATGACTCTTGACCCCCTCAAGGCCCTGACTTTACTCATTAAACGCGTATCTTAGCACGAATCGGCACAAAAGTCAATCTTTTTCCTTCGCCGCAGCCCAGTTACTTTGCCGGGAAAACTATCGTGCGTCCAACGCCGCCGTCAAGGCAGTTCTTTCCGAACTCGGTGCGGAACAGACTGATTGCCGCGTTGCCTGTGCAGTGGGTGGGCATTACTCGCTCGACGCCCAATTGGCGCAGCTCGGCAATAATAGATTTCAGCTTCTTCTTGTCGGCTATCTCCAGGAGATGAAATCCACCGATTAGCAAGGAAACCTTCCCCGGCACGACCTCTTGCGCTTGGCGGACCATGTTCACAATGCCCGGATGCGCGCAGCCGGTAATGACCACGGTTCCCTCCGGTGTCTTAAGTGCCAGGGCTTGCTCGACGATGGGACCTATCGGGCGAGTCACGTAGATGCCGGGAAGGATCATGAGCGCATCGGTGACCTCGACCAGCTTGGTCTGCGCGCGCACATGCTTCTTAAAGGTATTGGAGAAGGCGGAGGGCACATAGATTGCGGGCCGAATGCCCGTATCCAGCAGGGCTTGCAGGCCGGCGGTGTGGTCGTAGTGCTCATGGGAGAGGATCACCGCCTCGATGGATTGGGGCTTCACCCCCAGTTGCCGCATGTTGTCCAGGAGAATATTACCGCTTGCTCCGGTGTCGAACAAGAGCGTGTGGTTGCCGTATTCGACCAAGGCGGCGAAACCCCAGTCCGCTTTCAGCCGTGGATCGATGGCGGTGTTGTCGAAGAGGATGGTCAGTCTCAAATCGCCCGTCTCCGGCACGGTGGAGGTTGCGGCTGAGGTGCGACTTGTCAGGCTGCCTATAAGCAGGCCCACGCAAGCAGTCAGTATGAAAAGGTATCGATATCGTCTCATGACTTCTACTTTTTGCGCGCCTAATAGGGTTTATCCCGACTCATATCTAATCCCATAATTTATGCGACAAATTTACCTTTAAGTAAATTGTCCTCAGTCAAGACCTGCCCCCTTCCCAATCTCTATGGTAAATTATTATTGATTTGCCAAGCATTTATGCAAAACTCCTTTTCCGCATGAGGCAGGCCCAGGCCCTCGGCGGGTTTGCGCGAATAGATCCGAAATAGGTGGAAACGAGCAAAAGGATTTCGAAAAAGGGCTCCACAGAGCTAATAATATCCCTCGCACTCCGCTGCGGCGGACCCTGGCCATGACGTTGTTCATCGGCGTTGCCGACAAGGGTCAGCCACAGGCCGTCTTTTTCTAAATGGGCATTTACATTTTTGGCAAATTTTTTCCGCTCTTTATCCGATTTTACTGCATGAAAACAGCCTCTATCAAACGCAAAGCCGAATGGCGCTTCTTCGATGCGGCTTGTCAGGAAGTCCATCACCATAAAGGTACATTGGACATTGGCTTTTAAAGCCTTCTCTTTGGCCTTCTCTATGGCAATCTCGGAAGTATCAATTCCTAACACCTGGAAGTTTTGTTGTGCGAGCCATATGGTGTTATCGCCGGTTCCGCATCCGATATCCAATGCCTTACAAGGTGCTATGGGCGTCGCGGTAACCGTCTGAATAAGGTTGAAGTCAGGCTTGCCGATATCCCAAGGAGTATCGCCTGCTTCATATCTTTCCTTGAAACGCTTTTCCGCCGTCATCTTATTCTTACCTCATACAGACATATAACAGGGTTTATACCACTTTGTATATAACCCCTATAATTTATGCGGCAATTTTACCTTGTTTATGAGGCGCAGAGTTTCGCCGTCGTCGCCACCGCCTCCTGCTCCATCGGAGCATCGGGATAGCCGATGGTGATGCACTCATACAAATACCGCTGTAGAAACTGCTGTAATCCACCAAGCCTCTCATACTGCGCGGTGTGGACGAGTTCATGGCAAACCAGTTGGCGGTCGTTCCAACAATCCGCCCGGATAAAAATTCCGTACCTTACGGTGAGTCCTGCGGCGAGGGGAGACATGAGCCGGGTGACATCGGCGGCGCTGCAAAGGGCGCGATGGGTTGGAAAGGGAATGCGGGGGACCCTCAGCAACCTGATGTTCTCGGGATGCTCAACGCCGATTTTCAGGGCGTCGGCGGTCTGCACAGGCGAGATAGGCACGCCATAACGGATGATGATCTTTTCCTGCTCCTCTGCCCACTCACAGGCTACCGGAAGCAACATCTTGAACTGTTCTTGGTTAATCATATTCTTGTCTCCAATGCGCCTCAGAGGGTTTATACCGATTCATAATCCCCATAATTTATGCGTCAATTTTACCTTATACGGCAAATTTGCCTCAGTCAAGGCCTGCCTCCATTATCTCCCTTGGTCGGCGTCTCTATTATAGTATCGCGCGTCATTGCAGGGTATATTTGCTGCAATATCTTTCCCATATTCTCAATATCTTTTTTTGTGGCCTGTAGTACCATCTCGGAAGTCATCCTCATAAGAATCGTAGGAACGCTCAGGATTTCATTGCCCGCTTCTATTGCTACTCTTTTCTTGAGATTAGCAGCAGTGTAGGCTTCAATTTTTTTTGCCCCTTCTTCGGTGAAGAGTATATGCAATTCCCATGACTCGTACTTTCCGTATTGCCTGCGTGTGATTTTTATATCTTTGATTTGCCGTGATGTGATGACTAAATCTGCTTCTTTTTTTATCGCGAAATCAAGCGGCAAACCTTGATACTCATAGTCTTTATAGACCTCTTTTCCGCAGATATAACCTTTGAGCTCGCGGCAATTGTGTTCAGTTTCAACAGCCCTGAACTTGAGAATCGGTTCTCCGGCCCCAACGTAAGATGCCAATAGTACGAGCACAAATAGAGTCGATGCAATTATTGAAAATCTTCGATTTTTTATTGTTGGGTTTGTAGACCCAACAAGACCTGACCTATTACCTCTCTCGTTCGCCATGTTAGTCCGCCCTCCCCGTATACCCGGGATCGAAATTCGCTATGACTGCCTGACGCGTTTTGTCCATAAGCTCCTGGACAATAGCGGCAGTATAGCTGGCGGTATCGATGGGGTCCCCGACCACGACCTGGATCCGTCCCGGCTTCACGACGAGGTCTCCCTTGGGCAGGACGCGCCTACTGCCATTGACGGTAACCGGCAGGATGGGGATCTTCCTTATAATTGCCGCCATGAATCCCCCCTTTTTGAATTCCTGAATCTGCCCGTCGGCGGACCGGGTGCCTTCGGCAAACACCATGACGCTTGCGTCATGAGGCAGCCGCTCCATGCCTTTGTTAATGCTCTCGATTGCCCTGGCGGTATTGGAGCGGTCGAGGAATATGTTGCGCGAGGCGTACAACGCGTACCCGAAAATCGGGATTTTGAGAACTTCCTTTTTGGCGAACCATCGGAATTGAATGCCCAAAGTGGTGACCAGCGCGAGGATGTCGTACTGCGACTGGTGGTTGGAGATAATGATATACGATTGGCCTTTCACAATCTTCGCCTTGTTTTTTATCTCCGTGCGGACAAAGGAGACGGCAAGCATGGTGTAGGCCCAGATCTTCGAAAGGGAGAAGGCGAGATTGCCGGTACGGCTTAACAGGGCTGCAATGATGACGGGAATACACAGGATAAGGGTCGCCATTAGCGCCCACAAAAAAAGCCACGCAACGCGGATGGTATTGAATATGGATTTCATATCTGCCTTTTTACTTATTCAAGCAAAAAATTTGGCGCAAGGGCCACTAAAAAGAATGGCACAGGGGCCACTAAAAAAAGGGGGGGCGCAAGGGCCCCTTGGATTGTTTAATTTGGTTTTTCTCCCTATCTCTCTGCGCCATGACTCTTGCCTTCTCAAGGCCGTGACGTTACTCATTTAGTGGCTTGATTAGCACGAGTAGGCACAAAAAGTCAATCTTTTTCCAGGATGCTCGTGCGGGCGGCAGGATGATCAGGATGCCGATGAATCAGCATTGTTTGTATCTCGTAGCTTCCTTATAAGAGAAAATATACCGTATCCTATGAGAAGGGCAATGATGCCATATACCCACCACGGCAGGTTTCTGCCGAAGAATAGTACGTACATAAAAGGTGCTAGGGTGGCGCAGAGAAATACCGTGCCCCAGGCCAATGCTTCTTTTCCGCGTTTCTTTGCCAGCGCCCGCACCACGCGAAAGAGCGAGTAATAGAAAAATGGCACGCTGATTAAGTAAATTACCAGGAAGATTGCCGGATTAACGCCATACTGGTCGATGGCGTGTTTCATTATCCCGTCGAGTTTCGCCACTACGAATTCTATCAATTCCAGTTCCCTCCATTCATTTAATGAATCAATTCTAATTAGCAAAAAGGGTCAGACTTATGGGGTCAGATGCAACCTTTGCTATTATACTTATATTTTTTTTGGCAATTTCCCATAATGGCACTTCAATGGTTGCTCCTCGGCTATTATTGCGCAATAGTTGCATAATATGCATTTTGATTTAGTCTGTGTTCCTTTTTTGAACTTTTTAACGATGTCCGGCTCGATAATAAACGGACGACACATCGAAACAAAATCTATATTAGTAGATTCGATAATATACTTAATGTCATCCATATTGTTTAGCCCGCCGACAACTATCACCGGAATATTCACGGCCATTTTTATTTGAATTGCCGCATCAAGATTAAATTTCAGTAGTGGTTTCGGCTGTTTCATAAATTGCTTGAGCATCGGTTTTGCAATTGCCTTAACAATTCCTGGAAGTTTTTTGTACTTGAAGGTATATTCCATAATCGCATCTGCAGGCATTTTTTCTCCACGCATGGTGAATAAACCATCTTCAACGACCCCGCAGGAAACTTCAATTGCCGCACAACCGGATTTTTCGAGCATTTGAGCTATGCGAACCGCTTCTGCAATTCTCATTCCGTTTTTGCGCCCGTCGTAGGCATTCAATTTTACTAAAATCGGATAATCACCGACCTGTTCTTTTGCTCTTTTAAAAATCTCGCCGATAATTCGGTATCTATTTTCGGTTGAACCGCCCCATCGATCTTTTCGGCGGTTTGAGTAGGAGGACAAAAACTCGGACAGCAAATAGCCATGCGCTACATGAAGCTGGGCTCCATCAAAACCCGCTTTTTTTGTTCTGACAATAGCTGAAACGAAATTGTCGATAATTTTATCTATGTCGTCTTCGGATAATTCCTTCGGCATATCTTCATTAAAAAATGCATCGCGTATAGCCGATGGTGCGACGGTTGGCAAACCCGTTGATGTTGAGCGGGTTTGCCTTCCGCAATGGGCTATCTGCATAATTATCGGAGTGTCATATTCATGAACGGCTTTCGTTATCTCTCTATATGCAGGAATACTGTCATCGTTATCAATCATCGTCATAGCAAATATGCTGGTTTTCCCGTCTGCTTGAACGGCGGCGTAACCGGTAATTATTGCTCCGGCATCTCCTTTTGCCAAACGGATATAGAGCTTCTTCAACTTTTCAATCGGAAAGCCTTTTTCATCGGCCATTCCTTCATGTGTTGCCGAACGGATAATCCTGTTTTTCAATTTAATTCCTGCGAATGAGGTGTGTTCAAATACAGTATGCGTCATTTTATGACCTCCATTGTTCATTTGATTAGGCATAACAGGGTTTATGCCGATCTATATATAACCTCATAATTTATGCGACAATATCGGCAGTTGCATTACTTAAAATGCAAAAAAGGCAATCACCAGAACAATCCAGGCTATTGACCCGATGAATACAAAATAATCCCTCCACAATATTTTCCAGGATGGCTTATTGGTCTTGCCGCTTAGATAGTAGCCGAATTTGGAAAGCATCACCCATACCAGGGGCAAGGTAAAGAAGAGAATGCCGATGAGGGCCAGCCAGTCGCTTCCTCTGCCGAAAAAGGCGGGATTGGTCGGCGGCTGCGCGCCTGAAGGGCTGCTCCAGAATGTCAGCAGCGAACCCAGCAACACCACGATGCCGTAGCGCCGCCTCATTCATTCACTCCCTGTGGGGCTTCGATGTAAGATATTTTTCAGCATCGGACACATTAGTAAATATCCGACCCACGACGCCGCGATTCGCGGCAACCGTGCCGGCAAACATGTTTATGTCGTTTTGTGCAAGGTCTCGATCGGCAAAGGCGATCTTGAGATGGGTTACCGGCATCTTTGCGATGGCGGCGGCTAAATAAAAGATATCAGCGGTAGATAGCGGAACGGGAAAATCTTCTTCAACCAGGAGTCTCTTGTAGGCGCGTTTATGGCACTCGTCGACGGTGCGCCGCCAGTACTTGATGGCATCGGCAAGGTTATCCCTTCTTCCCGAAAAAAAGGCATACAGGTACCCCTCCCGGCCTTCGAAGCGGATAGTGATGTGGTCTTCGCTATTTGACTGCCTTTTCATACGCCCTTTGATGCGCAATAAGATTTATACGGCTCTCTCTATAATCCCCATATCTTATGCGGCATCTTTACCTTTTTATTTATCCAAACGAAAAATTTGGCGCAAGGGCCACTAAAAAGAAGGGCGCAAGGGCCACTAAAAAGAAGGGCACAGGGGCCACTAAAAAGAATGGCGCGGGGGCCACTAAAAAAAGGGGGGGCACGAAGAGCCCTTATATTGTCAAGCCTGATTTTTTCTTCGTCCCTCTGCGTCATGCCTCTTGATCCTTACTAGCGGCCCCTTTTGGCCCTTTCGCGCTCCAGGGCGATCTGCCGCGCCAGATACATCTTTGCCAGACTCTGATACGGAACATCCCTCTTGTTGGCGAGGACTTTAAGCTCTTCCAGCATATCCTCGGGCAGGCGAATCGAGATCGATTTCAGCGACGGCTTCAGATTGGGGAATACGGCCTTTATGGCATTCTCCCGGTCAAAGTAGTCCAGAGGGGAATGGGTTGCCCAGAATGCCCGTTCCTCGTCCTCGTTCTTGAATTTCGGAATGCGGCTATTCTTTTTCTTCATAAAACTGCCTCTCCTTTTTATTCATATCCCGTGCGGAAATAACCCTGAGAAGGTCGCCCCTCTTCGTGAATATGACAGCGAGGAAAGCGGGGGGATATATGAGCATTTCATCCTTCGTGCATGAGCAAGCCGCCATGGGAAATTATACATCAGTGTGGTACCATTATCCATTCAAATGAAGCCGGTTAAACCTTTTTATCATCACGGTGTCTAATATGACAGAGCCAACCATGGGAGGCGAGGACCACGCACTAGTGGAGCAGGCCCTGGCAGGTGACGAGGGGGCCTTTGAGGACCTGGTCAGGAGATATGAAAAGCCGATCTATTACCTCGCCTTGCGCTATGTGCGGGAGGAGCAGGCGGCGGCTGACCTGGCGCAAACCACCTTTCTGAAGGCGTTTCAAGGCCTGCACGGCTTTCGCGGGCAAGCGAGTTTCAAGACATGGCTCTATCGCATTGCGATCAACCTGTGTAAGAATTACCTGCGCGACTATGGGAAGAAAAGATTCGACAGCCTGGGCGAGATGGATCCCCCTTCCACTGCCAACCCCCTGCGCGAGCTTATCGAGCATGAGAGTCAGGCGCTGCTTGCCCGGGCCTGGGCAAGACTCCCGGAGAAGCAACGAATGACCGTCGTGCTGAAGGTGCAGGAGGAGATGAAGTACCGGGAGATCGCGGAGGTCATGGGATCCTCCGTGGGGACGGTGAAGGCCAATTTCCACCATGCCTGTGCCAGATTAAAGACGATGCTTCAGGAGGGAAGAGATGAGATGCCATAGGGTGCACAGATTATTGCCCGATTACATCGGTGATGAGCTCTCCCTTAAGAAGAGAGAAGAGGTCGCGCAGCACCTTAAAGAGTGCCCGGCGTGTAAGGCAGAGCTGACAGCGCTCCAGGGTATCTGGGATGATCTAGCTTTGCAGACGCTTCCCCAGAAAGGGGAGGAGTTTTGGCAAGGGTTCACCGCGAGGGTGATGAGAGAAGTAAAGAAAAGGCGGCCCATGCCTGCGGAGCAAAAGACATCCCTGCTTTTCCCCGGGTGGCGGGTCCTGCTCCCTGCTGCCGGCGTGGCTGCGGCTGTCATCGCCGTGGTCATCGCCCTCAAGACAGGCCCGGGGACCTTGCCGGGCGGGCACGAGACCATAACCGAGGTAGCCCAGTCCTTTTCCGTCGCCCCCCTGGCTTCCGAGGATGAAGGTCTACTCGGCAGGGGAATCAGTCTGAACGGCGGCACCGGGTCGGCAGAAGGGCAGGGGATCGCCTTCAAACCAACGGAGAGAGCGGCCCTTACCGAGGCGCTGACGCAACTTGCCGGTGACGAAGATCTCTCCGGGCAATTGGATACGCTCAATGAAAGGGAGCTGGAGCGATTTGATCAACTCCTCTCTGCGAGGTATCCGCTCAGTTAATAAAGATTTTTGTTATTTAGAAAAGGAGGAACAATCATGAAGAAGCATTGGCTTACCATGGCACTGGCCCTGATGATGGCCCTGGGCCTTTCCGGGGTGAAGGTCCTCGCGCAGCCCGCCACACCCCCTCCGCAAGGAGAGGAAAGGCGGATGACTCCGGAGAGGAGAGAGGAGCTGAAAAAGAAGGTAGAGCTCATCTGGCAGCAGAAGCTGACAGAGCGACTGAATTTGACGGAGGAAGAAAAGGCCAAGGTCTTCCCCCTGCTGCAGCAGTATCACGAGCAACAGCGGGCGCTGAGGCAGGAAAACAGGCAGTTGGTGCGCGATTTGGAGGGCATGATTAAAGCGAATGCCCCGGAAAAAGAGCTCAAGAGGTCCATACGCGACCTGGAAGAGAACGAGCACAAGCTCCAAGAAATGAAAGAGGAAGGATTCCATGAGCTCGCGCAGATCCTCCCCGTAGAAAAGCAGGCGCGGTATATCGTCTTTCAAGCGGAGTTTCGACGCGAGATGCACCGCCTTATGCAAAAGGCGAGACACAGAGAAGGAAGGCCCAAGAGGCCCTGAGGGCGGGCCGAGGTCCCCCCTGGGGGCTCTTCTTTACAACCCCCCGGTGAGGTGATACCCTCATGAGGGATGCCGCGTGAGGAGCCAGATACCGGGGGGTTGTATGCCGAAGTCGCCATTGCCCTCCCTGTCGAGAAGACCCTTCACTATGCCATACCCGCGCAGCTCAGACCCATCTGTGAGATCGGCAAGCGGGTCCTGGTCCCCTTAGGCAAACGCCGGGTCACCGGCTATCTGCTGGCAACCTGCTCCTCTCTGCCTCCCGATGTCACGGACAAGGAAATAAAGGAGATCATCGATTGCCTTGACGAGGCGCCGCTCTTCGATGCGGGGATGCTCCGATTCCTCCGCTGGGTCGCCGACTACTACCTCGCCCCCCTGGGGCAGGTGATCAAGACGGCCTTGCCGCCCGGCATCAACTGGGAGAGCTCATATCACTGTTCCCTGACCCCGGAGGGCAGGCAGGCGGTAGCAGGGGGTGCCGCCGAGCAAACGCCGGCAGCCCGGGTGCTGCAGGCGATAGACCCGCAGCAGGGGAGCCCGCTCAAGGCACTGCTCAAGAGATATCCTTCCCGCTCCATCTTTTTTACCCTGCAAAAAAAGGGCTTGATTTGCCTGGAGACGCGGCTCAAGCCGGGGAGCACCAAGGCAAAAAAGGCGTCTTTTGTGGAGGCCGTGCCCTCCGCTCTTCCCGGCGATGTCCTCACCCCTAAAGAAAAGGAGATCATCTGCCTCATCGAAGAGAAAGGCAGGGTTTCGCTTCAGGAGCTCCGCCAGCGGTTTAAAAGGGCCTCTTCGATTATCCAGGCGCTCGCGGCAAAGGGGCTGGTGGCGGTGAGAGAGGCGGAGGTCTTTCGCGAGCCGATGCTGGAGACGGTAGAAAGGGAGGAAGGCCCTTTCACCTTGACCCCGGAGCAACAAGCAGCTGTGGAGCAGATAGCAAAGGCCCTGAAGGCGGGCACATTCCATCCCTTCCTCCTCCACGGTGTGACCGGGAGCGGCAAGACGGAGGTCTACTTGCGGGCGGTGGAGCAGGCCCTGGCGCTGGGCAAGGGTGCCGTAATCCTGGTGCCCGAGATATCCCTCACCCCCCAATTGGTCGGGCGCTTTCACAAGAGGCTGGGCAGAGAGATGGCCCTGCTCCACAGCGGCCTTGCGCCGGGGGAGCGGTACGACCAGTGGCGGCGGGTGCACCGGGGAGAGGTCCGGGTGATCATCGGCGCCCGCTCCGCCATCTTCGCCCCCTGCCAAGAGCTCGGCTTGATCATCGTGGATGAAGAGCATGACACCTCCTATAAGCAGGAAGAGGGGGTGAGATACAATGCGCGTGATCTGGCCGTGGTGCGGGCGCAGAAGCAGGGGGCAGTCGTCGTCCTGGGTTCGGCTACTCCGTCGTTCGAATCCTTTTACAACGCCCGTCAGGGGAAATACCAAACCCTCCCTCTGCCCAACAGGGTAGGGGGCGGGGTCTTGCCCTCCGTGGAGATCGTGGACCTCAGGAAGGAGGACCAGGGGCTCTTCTCTCCCCTGCTCAAGGAAGCCTTAGCTGAAAACCTGGAGGCCGGCAGGCAATCCCTCCTCTTTCTCAATCGCCGGGGATTTTCCCATGCGGCCATCTGCGCCGATTGCGGCGCCGCCTTTACCTGCCGCCGGTGCAGCGTGACCCTCACCTATCACGCCCGGAGCAAGACCCTGCTCTGCCACTATTGCGGCTATCATCTTCCCGCTTTTCAGATTTGTCCGCAGTGCGGCGGGGGGAAGATACGCTTGCTCGGCGTCGGCACGGAGAAGGTGGAGGGAGAGGTGAGGCGCCTCTTCCCTCAGGCCAGGGTGGCGCGGATGGACAGCGATGTCATGATTGAACGGGGCGCCCCGGGGAGGCTGCTGCGCGCCTTGGAGCAGGGGGAGATAGACATCCTCGTGGGCACGCAGATGATCGTCAAGGGGCACGACTTCCCGCGCATCACGGTGGTGGGGATCATCGCGGCCGATGTTGCCCTCCACCTCCCCGAGCTCAGGGCGGCGGAGCGATGCTTCCAGCTCATCAGCCAGGCAGCGGGGAGGGCGGGGAGGGGGAGCCAGCCGGGCAGGGTTATCATCCAGACCTTCCTCCCCGAGCACTACGCCATCCAGCAAGCCCGGCAGCATGACTTTGTGGGCTTTTATGAGGAAGAAATGAAGACAAGAGAAGCCTTATCTTTTCCACCCCTGACCCGCATGGTCAATATACGGGTCTCATCCACAAGCCCCAGTGCTGCAGAACAAGGGATAGCGAGGCTTGCAAAAAAAGGCCACGAGCTGCTCAAGACCCAGCGCCATGCCGTGGAGATCCTGGGGCCGAGCCCTGCTCCCTTATATCGGATTCAGGGGAGATACCGCTGGCAACTCCTCTTCAAGGGTGAACGGGTCGCCCTGCTGCAACGCCTGAGCCGCTCCCTGATCCAGGAGGGCAAGGAGCTCACCGGGCTTAGGGTGGAAGTAGACGTGGACCCCCTTACCCTGCTCTAGACAAAAGTTGCCGCTATCCGCAAAAACTGTCGCTTGCGATCCCCAACTGTATCGCAAGGCGATACATCCCGTCATTTATATTCTGTAGAAAGCGGGGGGGGACATTTGGATATTGTTAAGGATGGGATGTCGCATACCGACACACCCCGCTTCCGTAAATTCATATTGCGGGGTGGGGCTTTTTCACCTGAGGTCGTTGAGCTGAGATATCTGGACACTTTAAAGTTTAAAAATGGACATTTTTTAGTATCCTCTCCCTTTGGGGAGAGGACAGAGGTGAGGGGGAGACGTAATATCCACCCTCACCCTAACCCTCTCCCGCCAGCGGGAGAGGGGAATTATTGATTGTTATCGTCTGATGCTCATTGCAATTGATCATAACCTGCAATGGCTATTCTCAAAGAGATTAGATGTTAATTCTCAAACTTTAAATCTATCAAAAAAAGTGTTCGGTTTTAATTCTTAAATGACAAGACAGCCGGAGCATGTTGACTTTCCAGGATGCATTCTATAGAGTTTGAAGGATTTGTTTGCGCAGGATCAACCTCGTTGCCCCAGTGAGCGAAAAGGGAAAGGTTGTTTTTTCCAATGAGCGCACCAGCAATGGAGACCAAGGAGCAGCATCAGTTCGTCGACGCCCTCGGCTTTCTCTGCCAGCAGAAGCGGACAGGGGAGCTCCTCGTACGCGCGGAAGGGAAGGAAGGGGAGATATTCATCCAGGAAGGGAGGATTACCCATGCCCAGTTCGGTCCCTTCGTCGGCCTCAAGGCGCTCCTCTTCATAGTTACGTGGGGAACGGGGACATATAATTTTACCCCCCAGCAAACCAGTGACCAAACGACCGTCGAGATGGAAACCGCCGAGATCCTCTCCCTGCTTGCGCAACAAAGAGAGGAGTGGAAGCGGAGCACTCAGGAGCAAACGCTGAACCTCAAGACCGTCCTGCGCTTGATGCCGCAGGCCAGCGGCACCGTCAGGCTGGCAAAGGGTGAATGGGATATCCTGGCCAGGATAGACGGCAGGAAATCCTTAGAGGATATCTCCTATGAGATGGACCTGTCGCCCCTCGATGTGGTCAAGGCCATGCAGCGATTTCGCAAGGCCGGTCTCATCGGCGTTGGTCACCGCCGCCCAGAGCCGGGCAGCGCCGTCTTTGGCGCCGATTATCTCGCGGCCCTGGAAAAGGAGCTGAAGCTGGCAGTGGGTCCGGTAGCCTCCATCGTCTTAGAAGAGGCATTGAAGGATTTGCAGGCGGCAGGAGAACCTCTCACCGAAGACCAGATAGAGATCTTGCTGAAACGACTATCCAAGGCAATACCCGAGGAAGAAAAGAGATTAGGTTTTCAGCAGACTGCCCGAAGCGTGGCTGCGGAATACGCCGGCAAGGAGGGGCCGTCGCCGACAGAGGAAGGTCAGGAAGGGACAGGGGGATGAAAAAGGCCTGTGCCCTGCTCATGCTCGTATCCCTCCTCCTGTTGCCGGGGGTATCCTTTGCAAACGGGGCATATCCCTATCGTTTTTCCAAGAAGAAGACGGGGATAGACCCTTCGGCCGCTACCGTCATCGGCGCATCCCAGGACTACATCATAACCAAGGAAGACACCCTCTTGGACGTCGCCAGAAATTTCGACCTGGGTTACAACGAGATGGTGCTTGCGTATCCCGCCATCGACCCGTGGCTGACACCGGCCGGGGAAAAACTGTCTATCCCTACGGAGTGGGTGCTCCCCTCGGTCAGCAACAAGGGGATCGTCATCAATGTCCCGGAGTTAAGGCTCTACCTCTTTTTCACAGATATCAAGATGGTCAAGACCTATCCCATCGGCATCGGCATCCTTGATTCGCCCACGCCGCTCGGGCGGTTTACCATCATTGAGAAGACCGAGAACCCCACGTGGAACATCCCGCTGGCCCTGCAGGAGGAATACGGACGTGAATCGATGCCCCCTGGCCCGGACAACCCCCTGGGGGCATATCGGCTGCGGCTCTCCCAATATGACGTCGGCATCCATGGCACCAACATCCCATGGGGCGTCGGGAGGCTGGTCAGCCACGGCTGCATACGGCTCTATCCCGAGGATATCGAGGAGCTCTTTAATGAGGTGAAGGTAGGCACGCCCGTTGAGATCATCTATGAGCCGGTCAAGATCGGTTTCAAAGAGGGACATATCTTTGTCGAGGTCCACCCCGATCTCTACAGCGTGATCACCGACCTCTTCATTGACACCGCACGGAAGCTCTTCATCTATCAGCTCTGGGAGGAGATCGATGTCGATCTCCTGGGCAAGGCCGTCGAGGAACACAAGGGGATCCCCGTCGATATCACGCGGAAAAAATAAGGGCGGCAACTTGAAGCCGAAGCCGAAGGTGGCTCTTTAGCCAGTGATCCTGATCAAAGGATCACCTTCGGTTTGGTCAGCTGCCGCCCTGCTGCGTGCGATCAGGGGAATTACTTCTGCAAGCTCTTCTCAAAGGTCTTTTCACTCTTGACAGCGGCATCCTCAGCCCGCTTCGCAGCTGCCTCGGCCCGCGCAGCGGCGTCCTCGGCCTTCTTCGCCGCAACCTCTGCGGCCTCCCGATCAGCCTTGATCTGCTGCTCGGAAGCGCATCCTGCCACCCCAAGGGCCGTAATAAGAAACAGCGCAGAAAGACCAAGACCGAACTTCTTCAGCACAGCACTCTTCATCATAATCCACCCTCCTTCTAAAATTTTTGGGGAATAAACCCTCGCGGTATTTCCCCTTATACCCCCTCTGAACCACAATTTCAAGAGGGTTTTTTAATCTTTTTGAGCCGCTGGAAAGCACGCAGGCCGAAGCCGACGGCCAAAGAGGCCCCGATGAGGATGACCAAGGAGGCGGCGAAAAAAACGGCGAAAAACTCCAGCGGATGATGAAGGTCATAGGCGATCTTCATCATGACGATGCCAAAGGCGAGTACCCCAAGGGAAATGAGGGAGAGGACGAGATAGAGGATTGCCAACATTGATGCGCTCGAGCCATCATAGCCTCATTCCCTGCATCAGGCAACCTCACCTTCGGCTAAACCGAAGCCGAAGGTGACCTTTTGGTCAGTGGCCCTTTGGGCAGAGCCACCTTCGGGAGAGCGGGAACGATCCCCTACCAATCGGATATTTTTATTATTGAGGGGATGTCGCAAGGCGACACAGGTTGACGAGGGGCGTCTTTCGGTATATTTTAATAACGATGGACCCACGAGAGAAATGGCGCTATTTTATTCCCGGTGATCTGTTGCCGAGAGATGCAGACAGAGGGGGCATGACACCGTCATGCTCGGCAGTGCCTCTGCGTAAAATGGTGAGGTGCACACCGTGAAGGATACAAGGATGAAGCCCAAGAAGAAAAAGATACGCCTTTCACTCTGGTGGCTCCTCTTCGCCCTATGGGGCGCCTTCCTGTTCAGCCAATTTTTTATCACCCCTCGGAAGGCAGAGGAGATCAGCTACAGCCGATTCAAGGACCTCCTGGCTGCGGATCGCGTCAAGGAGGTGAGCATAGCGAAGGAAAAAATCACGGGAAAGGCCCTGATGCCCGTCAAAAAGGAGAAGGAGGAGACTGGTGGAAAGGAGAAGGTCACCGGAAAGGCACCGCTACCCCCTCCAAAGGAGAAGGAGGAGACCTTTGTAACCATCAGGGTGGATGACCCCCAACTGGTCGCGGAGCTGCTTCAGCACAAGGTCACCTTCTCGGGAAAGAGCGAGAATACTCTGCTCAACAGCCTCATCGCCTGGGTCTTGCCGCTGCTCGTCTTCGTGGGGATCTGGCTCTTCCTCATACGCAGGATGGGGAAGGGGCCGGAGTTCATGTCCATCGGGCGCTCCAAGGCCAAGATCCTTGCTGAGGATCAACTTGATGTTACCTTCAACGACGTGGCCGGCGTGGACGAGGCCAAGGAGGAGCTCAAGGAGACGGTAGAGTTTCTGAGGACTCCGAAGAAGTTTACCCAGCTCGGGGGAAAGCTGCCGAAGGGGGTCTTGCTGGTCGGCCCCCCCGGCTGCGGCAAGACGCTTCTGGCGAAGGCGGTAGCAGGCGAGGCCAAGGTCCCCTTCTTCAGCATCAGCGGCTCGGAGTTTGTCGAGATGTTCGTGGGGGTAGGGGCAGCCCGGGTGAGGGACCTCTTCGCCCGCGCCGTGGAAAAGGCCCCCTGCATCATCTTCGTCGATGAGCTGGACGCCCTGGGCAAGGCCAGGGGGATCAATCCCATCGGAGGACACGACGAGCGGGAGCAGACCTTGAACCAGCTCCTCGTGGAGATGGACGGCTTCGACACCAAAAAGGGGGTTATCCTGATGGCGGCCACCAACCGTCCGGAGATCTTGGACCCGGCCCTGCTGCGTCCCGGCAGGTTCGACCGCCATATCCTGGTGGATCGGCCCGACATCAAAGGGAGGCAGGCCATCCTCGAGGTCCATGCCAAGGGAGTAAAGCTGGCTACCGACGTGGACTTCAAGGTCCTGGCCGGGATGACCCCGGGGTTTGTGGGGGCCGATCTCGCCAATGTGATCAACGAGGGGGCGCTCTTGGCTGTCCGACGCGGCAAAAAGGCCGTGGGCATGGCCGAGATGGAGGAGGCCATCGAACGGATGGTGGCCGGCCTGGAAAAGAAGACCAGGGTGATGAATGAGCAGGAGCGCCGGATCGTGGCCTATCACGAGCTGGGCCATGCCCTGGTGGCCCTCACGGTACCCCACGCCGATCCCGTGCAGAAGGTCTCCATTATCCCGCGCGGGATAGCAGCCCTGGGCTACACCCTCCAGCGCCCGACGGAAGATCGCTATCTCATGACCAAATCAGAGCTCATCGATAAGCTCACGATGCTGCTCGGGGGGAGGGTGGCAGAGGAGCTGGCCTTTGATGAGGTATCAACGGGCGCACAGAATGACCTGGTCAAGGCAACGGACATCGCCCGCAGTATGGTGAAGGAATACGGCATGAGCGAAAGCCTGGGGCTCGTGGCCTTTGAACGGGGTCGCGAGGCCCTC